>ENA-OROP01002776-OROP01002776.1-human-gut-metagenome-genome-assembly--contig:-NODE-2776-length-12264-cov-28.883938_pt1 | contig 12264 bp, 6 predicted proteins | sample MGYA00242132_ERZ509056 | MGnify/ENA primary metagenome ERZ509056 (study PRJEB26280, sample SAMEA2338768) | human gut metagenome | biome: human gut; feature: human-associated habitat; material: faeces...
GAACTGTAGGTAACTTTCTCCTGGGAAGTGATCGGGCTGATGACCGGTTTCAGCGTAAGTTTTTTATTTCTTGCAACGGTCACTCTTGATTTCAGTCCGGTGATCTTTGTTGTTCTTACTGTTGTTTTTTGCACAGTAATGGAAATGACCTGTTTCTTGCCGCTGGCCAGTGTAATGGTCACTTTGGCTTTTCCGGCTTTCAAGCCTTTCATCGTTCCCTTTCTGTTTACAGAAACGATTTTCTTATTGCTGGAAGTCCAGCTTTTAACGGAATCACCCTTTGCAAGTCTAGAAACCTTTATTTTAGAAGTAGACTGTTTTACTTTCAGCTTAATGCGGGTAGCCGTTACCTTGATCGTAGGTGTCAGTTTTTTGCCGACGGTCCTCTTTTCCTTGCGGCCCTTGTTGCTGGTACGCATCTGTACCGCCGGTGAAAATACCGTGGCTGCAGAGATCGTTTTCCATGGTCCGAACACCTCCGGTACTTCTGTAGGTGTTGGTGTCGGAACGTTTTCTTTCCGCTGTATGGTAAGAAGATAGTCTGTTTTTCCGCTTCCGGCAGCTGTTACCGTGATCTTCACCTGTGCTTCGCTTGCATCTGTTTCCCAGTATACATTTACACGTTTCGTTTTTCCGTTTGCCACAACCGGCATGGATACTTTCTCAACACCTTTTACTTTCTGTACCGTTACCGTGGCATCCCCATCTGAAGGTTCCACATAAAGGCGGAGGAACTTTTCCTTATTTTCCTCTTTGTCTGCAAGATACGAAACGGTATAGCTGGTTTTGGTGCTGTCAAATACCGGTGATAATGTAAGATATTTTGAAGTATCTGTAAAAGTATTGCTGGTACTTACCACCAGGTTTGCCAGGGAGGAATTTCCAAGCCCGCTGGTAAGGTGGAAGATATAATCCCTGCTCTTTCCGTTCAGTGTTGTTTTAACCGTAACATCTGCCTGTCCGGATCTTACATCTGCCACATAAGTTCCATTGGAAGCTTTTCCGTTGACAGTCAGGGTACATCCGGCAGGTGCTTTAAATGTCAGGGTCACTTTTGTAGCATTTTCAGCAACCCTTAAGGTATGCTCTTTTTCCGAACGCTGGAATGCTTTTTCCCAGCTGACCCGGCCAGTATCTGCTTCTGCTGATACACTGTCAAGGTAAGCTCCATTTGTTTCCAGTGCCATCAGATAACAGGAGTCATTCTTATAATAAAGTGTCCCATCCCTGTCTACGCAGATCGGACTGATGCAGTACTCCTGCTGTGCGAGTACCGGACGGAAGAGTTCTTTCGGTTTTCCGGAAGTCTGGCCCGGCTCATCTGTCAGCATATAGATACCGCCAGGTTTTGCATTGTAGGTAAAATACAGATAAACACGTCCATCCGCTTTGCCATCTCCATTAAAGTCCTGGTTTTCATAAGCGGTCGAAAGAAGCGGTGCTGCCTGCGGATATCCCGGGATAGAAACTTTATATGCAAGGGAAAGACCGGAAGCAGATTCTGTCAGGACATCAAAATGGTGTCCCCCATCCGCATTGTACTGTCCGCCGTTTCCGCAGACACCTACATAGATTCTTCCTTTATAGACGACCGGTGTGGATGTTGCCGCACCGCCCAGGTTATAGCTTGCCACTGCACCGAAAGTACCATCTGCATTCATGGCAACCCGGTAGAGATAGCCGCCTTTGGTCGTAAAATAAACATATCCGTTGTTATAAACAATGGTGGATCGGATATCGCCGATCATGTCCGTGCGCTTGTCGATCAGCTGTCCGGTGTGCGTATTAACTGAATACAGGATAGAAGTATAGGCATCACCGGCCCCGTCATCAGAACCAAACACCAGATAATTTTCGGACGCATAAGCACCTGTCCAGTAAAAACCGCCCTTATGGTTATATTTCCAGGTACAGTATTTTATCTCATCACCTTTTGACGGGTCTTCATCTGTAACAGAAAGGCAGAAATAAGAACCAGGGGTTGTATCCGAAGTCCAGGTTCCGGTATAAATATATCCATCCTTATAGGTGATCGGGGAAAGTGTCTGGCCTCCCAGGCTCTCACTGATCCAGAGGGATTTTAAAGAAGTGGCACTCAGTGCCTGGATCTGTCCGCCGCCGATCTGTGCAAAAAGCATTCCTTCCGCATAAGCAAGCGGGATCATGGCATACTGCATATTTCCGTGCATCTGTTCACTGGTCTGCACGATATCCCCGGTATTTTTATCTATTTTATAGATGAACTGTCCGGATGCCACGTAAAGATAGCCGCCCAGGATCAGTGGAGGGGTAAGTGCTGCATCCCATCCCTTTGCATCCAGATGCAGGGACCATTTCTGCACCGTTGTATCCTTGCTTGCCGGCGTGGAGGTATTGGTGATCCCGTTGTTTGTTTCACTGTTCCGGTAACTGCTCCAGTCATTATCCGTGATCTCTGGCTGCGTTGCCGTCTGCTGTTCCAGTTTTACCTGGATCTCTGTTTCCTCACCTACCGTAAACTTCTCTCTTCTGGAGATATATCCATGTCGTGACACATTCCAGGTATACTCATCCCCGTAATAAAGAGAATCATACACAAAAGCATCTTTGGAAGGTTCCACACGCTCCCCTTTAGAATCATATACACTGACCACTGCATCCGATGGATCTGTTACAAAAGTGATCGAGGACTTTGCTTTTTTATGTACGGTAATCGTATAGGTTCCTGTGGAAGTATAAGTGATATCCTGATAAGCCGGATCCTGATAAGTCCCGTCTTCTTTCATCTGGAAAGTGATCCTGGTCTCAGAACCGTCAAGAGGAATCTCAATGGCATTGCTGCCGGATACTGCCTGTCCGTTTACGGTAAGGCCATACCACTTGTCATTAAAGGCTTTTGCAGAAACTTTTACAGATTCTGTATTCTCACCCACTGTCACATCATAATCCCTGGTGATACCGGCACTGTCAAATTCTGAGATCAGGTTTTTGGCCATGTCCGTGTCCGAGGGAAGGTAACAGCCGATCATGGAAAGATCCAGCCTCCGAAGCACTACGATCTTGTAAGTCTGGCTGTCTGTGGCTGTACCGGCTGTTACTGTGTAAACAGCCCTTTTTCCATTATCCTTTGTAAAAACATTTGAAAAATTATAACGTTTTCCATCGGTATATCCGGTTGCAATGATCTCACTCTCAACCGTCTTTCCATCAAGATCGCAAGCAGATAACCGGATCGTTGATCCCTCCGGCGCATCGGCCCCCAGATCTGCCGTTACATAAAATCCGGTAGAATTATAACTGGATCCGATCTCAACGGTATAGGTTTTCCCGCCATAAGTTTCATCCAAATCTTCCCTGCGGCTGATCTCCAGAGGATCCTTAACGCCATAGCCGGAATACACACTGAGATCCTTGAGATATTCTTTCGTACTGTTCTCCCCGGCAGATGGAGCATCCTCAAAGGTAAGTTCTGCAGAATCTTCATCGTCAGAGCCGTCCATGACCAGTTCCTCCTGATCCTCGCCGTTAAATTCCCCCTCTGAGAATTCCGCATCTTCTGGTTGCTCTGTTTCCGGTTCTTCTGTGATCTCCACGTCACTGTCTCCCGGCTCTTCTGTGATCTCGGTCCCTTCCTGGACATCCGGCTGTGCTTCCGTCTCTGCTGCCCCGGAAGAAAAATCACTTTCCATGGATATGTCGGCTCCATAGACCGGAGCTGTCCCTGCCAGCATGCTCACCGACAGAAGGACTGCCAGCCATTTTCCTAGTCTTCCTTTCATCTGATGTTTACCTCCCTTTTGGATTTTTTACTGCTGAAGCAGTGGATTCCTGCTTTTTATTTTTCTGAAACTGCGTCTCGCTCCTGTCCATAAGAGCAGGTACAAAACTCCTGCCAGTGCAAATAAGGATAAGACCTTTGTAAAGAGTTTCATATGCGTCCAGGTGTCTGTTACTTTACTTCCTACCAGTTCCGGGATACTCTTTCCTTCGTTTTTGGAGGAAGCGGACACAATCCCGGATGTGGTCTCCCTGTCTTTGCTTTCAGTCAGTTCTTCTGTGGATGACTCTTCTGTTTTCTCTTTTGTTTTGTCTTTTACGGCATCCGCTTTTTTGCTGTTTTTCTTTTCACCTGATGTACCGGAACCGGAGCCTTTTTTCTTCGTACCGGCATAAGCCGTCAGTTTCTTTTCCTTGTTTTCGTCTGTGCTATCCAATCCGTTCTTTCCGGATGCCGTACCTTTTCCGCCAACCGTTTTCAGATTTGTAAGGGATCCTTCCCCATTATTGCCTTTGCCCGGGACTCCGGCTTCACTTTTATTTCCACCATATCCGGGTCTCTGGGCGATCGAACCGGAATTTCCATTGCCCCCATTTCCCGCTGTCCCGTTATTCTTCTTTCTGACATCAGGGATCCGGATCACCAGCGGACTGCTAACATTGCCCGCAAGGTCTTTCACCACGACCACCACATCTTTTTCACCTTCTGACAGGCCTGTAATGGTCAGGGTATCGCTTCCTTTCAGTACTTCTCTTCCCTCTTTTGAGGTATCCGGGATCTGTACTTTCGCGCCGGCCTCTATGACACGGTAATAGCATTGTCCCCTTTCACTGGTCTTATATACTACTGAGGCCTGGTCCACGGATATCCTGCTCGCACTGATCTTTTTCAGTTCCGGCGGTGTCTGGTCCGTAATCCCAAGTGTCAGGTAATAATCCCTCCGGGTGCCGTCCTGTGCGGTTACCTGCACCCGGACCATAGCTTCCTTTTCCTGGTCTCCGAAATGGATTTTCCAGTAAACATGCCCCTTTCCATCGTTGCTTTCTTTGATGGTCTCATCTTTTTCCACGGTAGAATGCTTCACTCCGCTCAGCGCATAGATCTTGACCGTGGCATGTTCTTCTTCCGCTGTCAGCCAGATGTTCAGACTCTGGCGTTCCCCGTCATAAACCGCCTTGTATCTGTCACGGTCCTTGTTTAATGCGGGATCTAGTTTTAAGATCCCTTTTCCCCATGTATCGGAACTGGATATATATAATTCTTTCAGATCCGCATTGCTGCTTTTAACTTCCGGAGTGACGGTCGGTTCCGGTGTAACAGAAGGCTCCGGTGTAACGGATGGCTCTGGAGCTGCGGTTGGTTCTGGTGTAGCGGTCGGTTCCGGTGTAACAGAAGGCTCCGGTGTAACGGATGGCTCTGGAGCTGCGGTTGGTTCCGGTGCAGCGGTTGGTTCCGGTGCAGCGGTTGGTTCCGGAGTGGCAGTTGGCTCCGATTCTGCAGTCGGCTCCGGAACGGCGGTAGGTTCTGCGGGTACCGATGGTTCTGCCAGCGTTTCCCCTTCCGAACTCTCTGTGCTGTCTGCTGCATAAACTTCCCTGACAAAGATCGCATCTGTTTCTGGTGCAGCCCCTCCTGCCAGAAGTCCTGCAGAAAGGGTCCCGATAATAAATTTGTTAATGATCGGTCTCTTTAAATTGTTTTTTTTCATTACCAGTCCCCCCATACTTCGCCGTTATCCCCGACACCCAGATCTGCTCCGGAATACAGGGTAAAGCGAAGCCTTACTTCGTCACCGTCTGCCGGGAAATAGCCCGACATTCCAATGTTCATATATTCACCGTTTACAAAATACATCCAGCCGGAATTCATGGTAAAATCAAATTCTCCCAGCCAGTTGGCATCATGCCCGGACAGCTGGCAGTTTACTTCTGTCAGATGCGCCATCAGGTCATCCGGGATCGAAGCTCCGGAAGTGATGCCGCCGCGTCCGATAGCTTTCAGGTAAAAACCTCCTGTTGCACTTCCATCATTCCTCCAGTCAAACCCGCTGTTCTGCAGAAGCCTTAAGACCACGGAGGAAAGCTGTTCGCCCTGATAAAAGTCGATGGATGTCGCCGGCAGGATTGTCCCAAGTCCGACAGTCCCCGCCTCAATGCTGACCGTGATGGAGCCGGCAGGTTCTTCCTGGCTCTCATCCCCTTTATAGATGGTAAAAGTTGGAAGCGTGGTACTCCACCCCTCATCATCCGTTGCCTTGATATCCACAGTGTTGCTGCCCTCATTCAGATCCAGACGGTAAGCCAGGATTCCCGGCGAAGGCTCCCCTTTTGAAGAAAGTCTTTCACCGTTTCCATATACTTCCAGTGCCGTAGAGGATAAGCTGTTCCCGTACCAGTCTACCGCCTGTACATAAAATGTACGGTATGCGGCATTTACCGTTTCCCCGTCAGTCAGGTCTGTGGCGATCGTTGGATAATGGTCTTCCTCCGGTTCCTGTGTCGGTTCCGGCTCCGGAGATGGCGTCGGCGTTGCACTGAGCGGTACCTGCGCCCCATCCTGGTTCCGGTCATCGTCCTGGTCCGGTGTTTCTTTCCGGCTGTCATCATCCTGGTCACCATTTTTGTCATAATGGATGGTATTGTCTTTGGAGCTGTCATTATCCTCTCCTGTAGAGCCGTCTTCCGGATCGGTATCCCCTTTTTGGGTATCTTCCTTCTGGCTGTCCGGTTCCGGTGTCTGGGAAGCTTCCGGCTCTGATGTCGGCTCCGGGGTGACAGTCGCCTGTGCCTCTTCCTTTTTCTTTTCCGGTTCTTCCTCCGGTTCATCTTCCAGGATCTGTGCCTGTTCTTCAAAGGAAGATTCTTCACCCGTGGAAGCATCTTCCTGGCTTCCGGCATAAGCATATCCCTTTCCAAGATAGCCCTTTAAGGAGCTTTCACTGTTCACCCCCTGTACCGGATTTTCACTTTTCTCCGGTTCATAGTTTTTCATTCCCAGAAATAATACTCCAGCAAAAAGCAGGAGACAGACAATAGCTGTCAGAAAGGAAAGCCGGTTATTCTTTTTTCTCTTTTTCATGGTCATTTCCTCCTTAATACAGCCTTTCTATATATTTCATGATCCAGTTTCCATACCAGCTTCTGGCTTTTTTCAGTTCTTTTTTCATCTTCTGCACGCACAGAGCGGTATCCTTTCGTTCTTCTTTTGATACAGCATGGGGACTGAACGCAGCCTTTTCCCCGATAACGCTTGTTTTTCGGTAACACTTCATGGTATCTTCCGAATAAAGCTCAGGGCCATGATAATAAAGAAGCCGCGCATATCCGGCCATGGCGCGAACCGCCTGGCGGTCATCTTCACTTTCAAACAGTTTTCTCCGTCTTCTGTTTGCGTGGATGCGGAGCACACAGACCGTAAAGATAAATATCAGGCAGAAGAGATCAAATACCGCAAGCAGGAGGATCAGAAGCTTTTCGATTCCGAACAGTGCCAGTTTTAAGCTCCAGTGTGTCTGGATGTTCTCCTGTGCAGGCGGTTCGTCCTGTGCTTCCGGGATGGCGGCTGCTTTGGCTCCTTTTGCCTCCAGGCCTGCCGTAAGGTCTGCTTCCTCCATGACATTATAGTATTCCGGTGTCATTTCTACCGGTACCCATCCAAGGCCGTCCATATAGATCTCGGTCCAGGCATGTCCATTCTTTCCCGGGACTTCTATCGTATCCCCCGGGTTTTTATCTTTGATATCTTCCGGTGTAATCAGATAGCCTTCCACATAACGGGACGGGATCCCGTAATAACGGAACATCAGTGCCGCTGCCGTGGCATAATGGACACTGTGGCCGATCCTGGTGTTTGTCAGGAAGTCCTCTGCAAAATCCCCCTGTCCGGTATACGGATCGGCTGCCGTGCTGTAAGTCAGGTTCTTTTCCAGATAGGAACGGATCCTGCTGATCGCTGTATAGTAATCGGTATGCCCCTGTTCCCGGTTTCCACCGTCCCCCAGTTCTTTGCGGAACAGGGTTTCCAGTGCACCGGACAGCTTCGTATCCTGGCTGTACACAAATGCGTTGTAATAACTCTCATCATCACGGTAGGAATCCCCTTCATCCCTGGCAAGTGCCTGATAGACCCTTGCCCCCAGCACCGTAAAATCTTTTACCAGGTTTCCATTTGCCTGATAGTGATAGTTTCTTGCTCCAAAGAGTCCTTTTGCTTTTAACATACTGTCAGCAAACGGTGTCTCTTTCCTGTATCCGACAGGCAGTTCTGTGATCTCATAAGGGGTATAGAGATAACGGCTGTCTGCCTTTTCATTTTTTATATCCACTTCGGATACTTTGTCAGAAAGGGCATCATCATCTGCAAGTGCCCTTGCACGGCTTAGCTGGGTCTCCCCATAAAATCCATCCTGATGGAGCCAGTAAAAGAGCGTCCTCTGTTTATAGGCATCCTCCGTATCCAGGCTTTCCCAGGAAGAACCGTCATACACGCTTCCCACAAATCCTCTCAGGTAGAGAGAATCCGGATTTTCCATGGTAACGGAAAGTGCCGTATCGTCTGAGGCACTCCAGGCACCGCATTCTTTCAGCTTTCCATCCGGAAGGGTATTGATCTTTCCTTTTTTGTACCGCAGGCTGCTGATCCCGTCCAGGGCCTCTTTTTTAGCTTCTGTGACAAGTGTCGAGGAACCATAGTCTTCGGACGGCATAAACTGTTCCAGAAGGATCCCGGCTGCCAGCATTACCGCACATGCCAGGATGCTTCCTGTCAAAAATGCCCGGCTGCTCTCTGCCCGGTGGCGTTTCCTTCCAGAACGGGAAAGGATAAGATTCAGTTCCAAAAGGATCCCCATGTAAAAAATAACTCCTGTGCCTGCATCCGGTTCCATACCAAGGATTCCCGAAAGGATGGGAAGTACCAGAGCCCAGGCAAGCACCAGTAGATAAAACTTCAATTTCAGGATAAGGAATCCGCAGACTGCCGCTGCTATCCCAAGATAGATAAGAAATATCAGGCGGGAGACATCCTCTCCCTGTATCCCGGCAGTCTCAAACCGTTCCAGATAAATCCCGGCACGGCTTCCCAGGATGTCTGCCATATCATTCCAGTATAATGCCATGCCGTCTAAGAGCTGTCCATGGAACAGGAAGATCCCTGCAATGGAAACCGCTCCCATTCCCATCCGTCCATAAAGCCCATATCTTCCCATTCTTTCTGTTGCAGTACAGAACACTGCCATAAGAAGCACGCTTCCCAAAATCGGTGCCATGCGTTCCTGCTCAGTAAGGACACTCATAAAAAGCAGGAGCCCTCCGCCTGCACTAAGCCAGATCAGTGCAGTTTCCAGCAGGATACCGGACAGTTGTTTTCCATATGCTGTTTTTGACTGTCTTTTGGATTCTGTGATCCGTATTTCCATAATACCTGTTCTCCTCCACTGTCTCTGCCGCCTGTGCCGCATCCTACGATAGTCACTTCTCCCTTTGCTGCCAGGAGTTCTGCTTCTTTGTCCTGCGGGTCGCCGGTTATATATACATAGTTTGCAAAATTCTGTATTCCCGGGTCTTTCAGATATTCCCGTACTGTGACCGGTGTTTTTGCATCACTTCCATAACGCAGGAAGCGGTACAGGATGTTTTCGCGGTCCTCTTCTGTACGGATCTTCTCCAGCCGGAACTTCCCAGTGCTGTGGTCATAGACTCCGGCCTGGCAGGAGATCTTCTTTTCCATAAAGCTCTGAAGGACTGCTGAAAAGACTTCTGCCACCGTTTCCGCACGCTGCGGATCCCGGTCTGCCTGAAATGCTTCTGCCAGGATCAGTACCGTATCATCCACCGGGAAGCTTTTTTCCCGGATCATGATGTCATCCAGCTTTCCGGACAACTTCCAGTGGATCTGCCGGATACTGTCACCGGAACGATATTCCCGGATGTCATAAGTTTCTCCCGGATCATCCCCCGGGCGGCTTCCGGAATAGCGGAAACTTTCCATGTCGAATCCTTCCCTTGTAAAAAGGGAAAGCTCACCTTTTTGTCTTTCCGGCATTACAACCGTATAAGCACTTGCGTCTGCTTTCCTTTTTAAAGAAAAGACACGAAAAAAATCCTGGCATTTCCAGTCAGAAAAACAAAATCTGATACAGCCGCACCAATTGCTTCCAGCCTCAAATTCAATGACCTGCTTTTCCTTTCCTCCCAGGGAAAAGGAAATCGGGATCACCCCTTTTTCCCCGGTAAAAAGATTTTCCCATCTGAGCACTCCTGCTCCGCCAAATACCGGCCATGCAGACTGATTTTCCAAATACATTTTTCCATGGAAACACTCCATTCTCTCTGATGCCTTTGGGAGATGCAGTTTGATAACGGCTTTTTTTCCGGACAAAACCACACTCCCTGCAGAAAAGATCAAAATAAGAACGGTGAGCAAAAGAACCGCTGCAAAAAGCCATGTGCCTGTAATTACTGCTGCTCCTGCCATGCAGACCAGCCACAAAATCCACAGGATCCTGTTCTTTATCATCCTTCCACCTTCGGTTCCGGCACTTCTGACAGGATCTCAGAAAGGATCTCACGGGCAGTTTTTTCCTGATACCTTGCCTTGGAATCCAGGATCATCCTGTGTGCCGCAACGTCCTTAAAGACATCCTGTACGTCCTTTGGAATAACATAATCCCTTTCTTTCATATAGGCAGCTGCTTTTGCCATCCTTACCAGTGCCAGGGTTCCACGCGGGCTTAATCCCAGCGTGATCAGCACATGTTTCCTTGTAGCTTCCGCAAGGTCTGCCACATAGTCGAGCACCTGGTCTGCTACATAGATCTCCTGTACCTGTTTCTGGAGTTTCAGCACCTCATCCCGGGTAACTACGGTCTTTGCATTTTCCAGGGGATTTTCCCTCTGTCTGTCCCTTAACAGTTCCACCAGGCTCTGGTGATCCGGGTACCCCATGCTGACACTGACCATAAAACGGTCAAGCTGTGATTCCGGAAGGAGCTGTGTACCGGAAGAGCCCACCGGGTTTTCTGTGGCAATGACTACAAACGGGGATGGCACACAATGGGTTTCCCCGTCTACCGTCACCTTTCCTTCTTCCATTACTTCCAGAAGGGCAGACTGGGTCTTACTGGAAGTACGGTTGATCTCATCTGCCAGTAAAAGGTTGCACATGACCGCTCCCTCATGATAGGAGAACTGTCCGCTCTGTTTGTCGTACATGGTAAATCCGGTCACATCGGAAGGGACAACATCCGGGGTGAACTGGATACGGTTAAATTCCATTCCCATAAGACGGCTCAGTGCCAGTGCGGTCGTTGTCTTGCCGACACCGGGCACATCTTCCAGAAGCACATGCCCTTTTGCGAGCACTGCCATGAGAATCTTATCTGTAATTTCTTTTTTTCCTTTAATGATCTTCTCCAGCTGATCCTGGAGTTCTGTTATTTTCTGCGGCATTTTTTCCTCCATCCTTATCTGTGGTCTGTCATATCAAAAAAACTGTTTTCCTTATCCTGGTAACGCTGGTAAGCCACCAGTGCACAGAATCCCTGGTCTGTTGCCATGGGGTTGCTTTCCCCGTCCAGGGTATGTTTAAAACTTCCATCCTTCTGATAAAAAGTCATCAGGGTATCATACAGGCCTTTTCCATCTTTCTGGAAGCGTTCATCTTCATTGCAGTCTACGCCTACCGCACTGAGGGCGATCACGGTCTGGGAAATAGATTCTGAGCTCTTTGCGCCAAATGCGGTATAACCGCCATCATCGTCCTGTATATCTGCCAGAAATTCCACACCCTTGTCAATGACTTCCTTTACATCTTCTTCATCCTGGTATGGTTCCAGGCTCTGCAGTGTCATGGCGGTCAGATCCACATCCCCATCTTCTGCGTTATCATCCAGGGAAAATCCGCCATCTGCTTTTTCCCGTTCCAATATGTAATCCAGATATTTCTGTTCTAGTTCCCCGTCTTTATTGGCATCCGGGTCATCGGCATTTAAGGCGATCAGTGCATAAATGGCACCGTTTAATCCCTGGGAGACCACTGCATCAAAATCTTCCAGCGGCTTTTCAATATCGTAACCGCCAATATCTGTCGGATCTTTCCCTATGGATTTCAGGGCCATGACTGCCCTGGAATACTCGGTATAACGGTTATCGCTGAGCACGCCTTCCTGGTCTTTGACACGTTTTTCAAGATTGGCCCGGTATTTTTCAAAATAGTTTTCATCTACCGTTTCTCCTGAACGGGCAAGTGCGATCACTGTCCATTCCCCACCCAGGGTATCTGATGCCGGTGAAGTTACGGTTTCCTGTTCATAAGCAGCTGTCTTTTTCAGTGCATCTTCCAGCTTTGGGGTTCCGCCCCCGCAGCCTGTCAAAAGCCCCGCTGTGGTAACTAACACCAGAAGCTGGCATGTCCGTTTTTTTAATCTGTTCATAATTTCCCCCTCGTTTTTTCGTTTATCTGTTTTATGCAAAGAATCACATCTTCTTTATTGGAACATTCTATCGTCC
>ENA-OROP01002795-OROP01002795.1-human-gut-metagenome-genome-assembly--contig:-NODE-2795-length-12177-cov-2.916928_pt1 | contig 12177 bp, 9 predicted proteins | sample MGYA00242132_ERZ509056 | MGnify/ENA primary metagenome ERZ509056 (study PRJEB26280, sample SAMEA2338768) | human gut metagenome | biome: human gut; feature: human-associated habitat; material: faeces...
GGAAAATTAGATAAGGAAACATCTAAAGAATTACATACAAAGATGCAAATGATTTTCCAAGATCCAATGGCTTGTTTAAATCCAAGAAAGAAAGTTATTGATATCATTGGTCAAGGTTTAGATATTCATAAATCTTATTCTTCTATTGAAGAAAGAAATGAAAAAATCTATGAAATGCTTGAACTTGTTGGTTTATCAAGAGAACATGCTTCACGTTATCCACATCAATTCTCAGGTGGACAAAGACAACGTATTGGTATTGCAAGAGCATTAATTATGAATCCAGATTTAATTATTGCTGATGAAGCAATCTCAGCGTTAGATGTATCTATTCAAGCACAAGTTGTTAACTTAATGAAAAAGATTCAAAAAGAAACAGGAATTGCATATTTATTTATTGCACATGACTTATCAATGGTTAAATATATCAGTGATAAAATTGGGGTATTACATTTAGGACATTTAGTAGAAACAGGGACTACTGAAGAAATCTTTGATAATCCAATTCATCCATATACAAAATCATTATTAAGTGCTATTCCTCATCCTAATCCACGTGTAGAAAAAGTACGTAAATCATTTACTTACGATTATAAAGAAAGTGGAGTCGATTATACAAAAGGTACTGAACATTTAGTAGATGGAACTCATTATGTTTTAGCTACTGATGAAGAATTTGAAAAATGGACAAAAAAATAGTTTAGGAGGCACTTAAGAAGGCAACCTAAAATATTGTAAGAAAATCTTCAAAAAAAGAGAACGCATGCGAAATGTTGTTCTCTTTTTATATAAATAAAAATAATACAAAATAAAAAGGTTGTTATGAAATTATTTATTGAATTTCGTAATAACCTTTTTTGATAATTTCTTTCAATTTTTATTGTTAATAATTGTGAAATTGAAAGTTTTTTTCGATTTGATTGTAAATGCTTACAGAAGATTGACTTACAAGTTGTTGTTAATTATGATGAAGATGTCTTCTAGATAAGAAGATAATTAATTTGAATCTTTTAACCGGTGAAAAGAGGAAATATGATGATTATTGACAAAATGAAAACATTAGACCATTTAACAATTCAAGAAAAGTATTTAGTGGATTATATAATAAATAATCAAGAAGATATTTTAAAAAAGAATATTAATGAACTGGCAAAATTAAGTTATACCAGTAGTGCAACGATTTCTAGGTTGTGTAAGAAACTGGGCTTTAATGGATATAAAGAATTTAAATATCAATATGCGGCTGAATATTCTCATTTACTTGAATTGAAAAATGATTTTAAAATTGAACCTTTTTCAAGTGAGAGTTCAATTGATGATGCTTTAAATAAAATCGAACTTTTACATAAAAGAGCGATAGAGTATACAAAAAGTTTACTAGATAAACAAGTTATAGAAAGAATTTATCAACTTATTAAAAATGCTAAATATATTGAAATTTATGGAACTGGTATTAATTTTTCTTTAGCAGAAATTTATAGTTTGAATTTTGAAGAAGAAGGGGTTATTTCTAAAGCATATAACAGTTTAAATCCAATGCATCTTCAATACTTAAAGCAAAGGAAACCAAATGATACAGTTTGCATTTATTTAACACATACAGGTCAAAATATGGAAATGTTAAAAATAGCAAAGGATATTCGCAAATATCATGCTAAATCAATTGTGATTTGTGATCATAAAAAAAGAGAAATTTGTAAATATTGTGATGAAACAATTGTAATTATGACCACTCAAAATACAACTGAACTATCTAATGCTGTTTATATTGCTTCTTTACAGTATGTTTTTAATATATTTACTTCGTTAAAATTAATAAGTAATTATTCTTATTTAGAAGAAACAACAAAAGCAGTTGATAAATTTAAAATGGGAGAATGATTATGAATAAAAGTTTTCTATGGGGTGGCGCTGTTGCTGCTAATCAATACGAAGGTGGCTATCAAGAAGGACATAAAGGATTAAGTGTAACCGATGTTATGTCAGCTGGTGACGTTGATCACCCTCGAGAAATTTCTTATGAAATATTAGATGATAAATATTATCCTAACCATTATGGAATTGATTTTTATCATCATTATAAAGAAGATATTAAATTATTTGCTGAAATGGGCTTTAAATGTTTCCGTTTAAGTATTTCATGGCCACGGATCTATCCTCAAGGTGACGAATTAGAGCCTAATGAAGAAGGGCTAGAGTATTATGATCATGTTTTTGATGAATGTTTAAAATATGGAATAGAGCCTATTGTTACTTTATCTCATTTTGAAATGCCTCTTTATTTAGCAGAAAAATATGGTGGTTGGAGAAATAGACAATTAATTACATTCTTTGAAAGATATGCGATTACATGTTTTAAAAGATATAGCAAAAAGGTCAAATATTGGATGACATTTAATGAAATTAATAATCTTATAGATACCGATAATCCTTTTAATGCTTGGACTGGAGCAGGTGTTTTATATGAAGATAATGAAAATATTGAACAAACAATGTATCAAATATCTCATTATCAGTTTGTTGCAAGTGCTAGAGCAGTTCAAAGAGCAAAAGAAATTAATGCCTCTATGCAAGTAGGTTGCATGTTGCATTTTGGCCCAATTTATCCTTCTTCTTGTAATCCACAAGATATTCTTGCAGGAATTAAAGCAATGGATAAGAGGTATTTCTTTAGTGATGTTCATGTAAGGGGATATTATCCAACCTATACTTTAAAAAAGTGGGAAAGGAGTAATATTCAATTAGATATAACTGATGAAGATTTAAAAGATTTAAAACGAGGTACTGTGGATTATATAGGGTTTAGTTATTATAAATCAACGATTGCAGAATATGATAAAATACATGACTTTATTGAAGTACAAAATCCATTGTTAAAGAAAAGTGATTGGGGTTGGGCTATTGATCCTACAGGATTAAGGATTATTTTAAATGAAGTTTATGAAAGATATCAAAAACCAATGTTTATTGTTGAAAATGGTTTTGGAGCTTATGATAAATTAGAAAATGGAATCATTAATGATGATTATCGTATTGATTACTTAAGAAACCATATTTCAGAAATGAAAAAAGCAATTGAGTTAGATGGTGTAGAAGTCATGGGATATACTCCTTGGTCAGCAATCGATATTGTAAGTGCTTCTACTGGTGAATTGGCAAAAAGATATGGATTTATCTATGTTGATTTAGATGATCAAGCTAAAGGTAGTGGAAGAAGATATCGAAAAGCTTCTTTTGAATGGTATAAAAGAGTTATTTCATCAAATGGTGAAATTTTATAGGAGATAAATAATATGAACAAATTTATAAATGAAACATTAGTTATTTATATATCGAAGTTTACAAATACAAAAGTTATAAAGGCTTTAAAGGATGGAATGATGTTTTCTTTACCGTTTTTAATGATAGGATCATTGTTCCTGTTGATTGCCAACTTACCAATTGAATCAGTAAGTAAAGTAATTAGTGAAAGTGGAATAGGAGATGTATGTTCTCAAGTATATTCTTCTACGTTTTCATTAATGGCCTTCTTTACAGTAATAGGAATTACTTATTCTTATTTGAAGAATGATCAAGTAATAACAGCTATAAATGGCGCTTTAACTGGTTTAGCAGCTTTTATTTTATTAACTCCATCTTCTAAGGTATTAGACAGTGGGGAATCAGTTACAGGAATTATTTCTAAAGATTGGACTGCTGGTCAAGGAATGATTTGTGCTATTTTAATTGGTTTTTTAGTTGGATATATTTATTCTTTATGTGTAAAAAAAGATATTAGCATTAAAATGCCAGATGGTGTGCCTAGTGGTGTTGCAGATTCATTTTCATCACTATTACCAACTGGAATTATTATTACTATTTGTGCAATTATTTATGCTATATGTCACTTTATATTTAATACAACATTTGCAGAACTTATTTATTCGGTAATTCAAATTCCTTTACAAGGAATTACAGATTCGTTCTTTGGCGTTATTATTATGACGGTTGTTATGTCTTTATTATGGTGGACAGGCGTCCATGGTGGTTCTATATGTGGAGGAATTCTTTCACCAATTTTACAAGCAAATATGGCAGCTAATCAAAAAATTATAGATTCAGGATTGCCTCTTACAATTCAAAATGGTGGACATATTTTTACACAACAATTTTGGGACAATTTCTTATGTATGTCTGGTGCTGGAATTGTGATTGGGTTAGTGATTTATATTACATTTTTTGCCAAATCAAAGTCATTACGTAGCTTAGGTAAATTATCCATTGTACCTAATATCTTTAACATTAATGAACCAATTATTTTTGGGACACCAATTGTACTTAATATATATTTATTAATTCCATTTGTTCTTGTTCCTTTAATTATAGGTATAAGTAGTTACTTATTAATGTATATGGGAATTTTACCATTATTTAGCGGGGTTATGGTTCCTTGGACAACACCACCAATTATATCAGGACTTTTGATTGGTGGATGGCGTGTTGCATTATGGCAATTTGTGATGATTGTTGTATCTTTTGTTATTTATTTACCATTTATTAAAAAAATAGATACTTTGGAATTAAATAAAGAAAATCAAAAGTAAATTATAAGAAATACAAATATTTAATTTTAATGTCAAAAAGTCGTGAAAAATCACGGCTTTTTTTGTAATGCTACTAAGTTAAGAAATTAAGTTAATACTTTTGCTTTATTTATTGTCTAAGAAATCCACACGATTTTTTGTTAATGCTTATTTAGAAGCAGTGTTTTTTAAAATATGAAGTAAGATTTGAACTTGTTTTTCCATCATTGTTAAGGAACAATATTCATAAGGGCCATGATAATTAAAACCACCTGTTCCTAGATTAGGACAAGGAAGTCCCATAAATGTTAAACGTGCACCATCTGTACCACCACGAATTGGTGAACAATAAGCATCCAAACCATTTTCTTTAATGGCAGCTAAAGCTTGTTCAACAATGAACATATGATCTTTTAGAGCTTCTTTCATGTTTAAATAACTTTCTGTAATCGTTACTTCAACAATTTGATAACCATATTTTTTATTTAAGAACTCTGCAATGTCTTTAAAGTCTTGGCATTGTTTATTTGCTTGTTGTAAGTCATGGTTACGAATAATATATTCAGCAACTGTTTCTTCACAAGTTCCTTGAATCGAGTGAAGGTGATTAAATCCTTCATAACCTTCTGTTGATTCAGGGCGCATATGCACAGGTAAAAGTGAATCAAATTCATAGGCAACACGCGTTGAATTGATCATTTTATTTTTAGCACTTCCTGGATGAATACTTCTTCCATGGACTTTCACTTCGGCACTAAATGCGTTAAAGTTTTCGTATTCAACAATGTGAATATCTCCACCATCAATGGTATAAGCATATTGTGCATTGAAGTAATCAACATTAAAGTGATCACTACCATGTCCAATTTCTTCATCAGGTGTAAAAGCAATTTGAATATCATTATGTTTAAATTCTGGATGATTATAAATATATTCCACCATTTGCATAATGATTGCAATACCAGCTTTATCATCAGCTCCTAATAAAGTTGTTCCATCTGTAGTAATTAAATCATGATGAATAAGTTGTAAGAGTTGAGGATATTGTTCAGGGTCTAGATAAAGTTCTTTATCTTCATTTAAAGTAATTTTTTGACCTTGATAATCTTTGATAATTTGTGGATGAATATCTTTACCACTTGCATCAGGAGAAGTGTCCATGTGGGCAATAAAACCTATAACATCTCCTTGATGATTATTATTACTAGGAATTGTTCCATAAACTACACCAAATTCATCTATTTTTGCGTTTTCAATTCCTAATGATTTTAATTCTTCAACTAAATAATTTCCTAATTTTAATTGTTTTGAAGTTGAAGGAACAGTATGTGAATAACTATCTGATTGTGTGTCAAAATTCACATAATTTAAAAACCTTTCTTTAATTTCCATTTGTCTTCCTCACTTTCTTTTCTATTATACAACGACTTATAAAGAACTTCTATGAAAAAAGTTTACAAATTTTAAATTGTATGTTACCATACAATTCGTAACCGAACAATATAGGAGGAATGATATGTATAGAGATCCCATTGGACATCGTATTAAGCTCATAAATAACCTAATGAGAAAAACAATGGATAAGAAAACAGGTCAGAGGCCTGATCGTGTAACTTTAATGCATTGTTGGATTATTGGGTTTGTTCAAGATAGAGAAGATAGTGGGCTTGATACATTTCCTAAAGATATAGAAAAAGAATTTTCAATCAATCGTTCTACGACATCAGAAATGTTGAAACTGATGTGTAAAAAGGGAATGATTGAACGAGAAGAAGTAGAATATGATGCAAGATTAAAGAAAATCGTTTTAACAGAATCTTCAAGAAATCATAATCGACAAATTGAAGATAAGATGAAAGAAATGCATCAAAAACTTATTAAAGATTTATCTGAAGAAGAAATAAATATGTTTATTAAAATATCCGATAAATTAATTAATAATATCAAAGAAGATTTATAAATATTCATGAAGTTCGGTAAATGAATAGGAAAGGAAGTCAATTATGGTAAAAACTTTAATGAAACAAATCAAAGAATATAAAAAAGATTCATTACTTACAATGTTATTTGCGGCATTAGAAGTTATCTTAGAAATCATTATTCCTTTATTAATGGCAAGTCTTATTGATAAAGGGATTGAGGCAGGTAATATGTCTAATGTTACAAAATATGGAACATTCATGTTTGTTATTGCAATTGGAACATTATCACTTGGTTTTTTAGCTGGTAACCATGCAGCTAAAGCTTCAACGGGTTTTGCAGCCAATTTAAGAGATGCCATGTATACAAACATTCAAACATTCTCTTTTTCAAACATTGATAAATATAGTACTGCAGGACTTGTAACACGTTTAACGACAGATGTGACAAATGTGCAAATGGCTTATCAAATGATTATTCGTGTGTGCATTCGTGCGCCAATGTCACTTATTTGTGCCCTTACCATGGCAATGATGATCAACTTTAGATTAAGTATGATTTTTGTTGTTGCCATTGTTTTCTTAGTAGCGGTCCTTACAATAATTATGTATCATGCCACAAAATATTTTAATGATGTTTTTTCTAAATATGATACTTTAAATGAAAGTGTTCAAGAAAACGTTGTTGGTATTCGAGTTGTTAAATCATTTGTTAGAGAAAAATATGAAAATGAAAAATTTAAAAAAGCAGCACAAAACATTTATAAACTTTTTGTCAAAGCAGAATCCGTTTTATCTTATAATAACCCAGCTATGTTAATAGCTGTTTATGGTTCAATTTTAATGCTTTCATGGTTAGGTGCTAAAGCAATTGTAGGTGGGACTCTTACTACAGGTGAACTTACAAGTTTATTTAGCTATGTTATGAATATTATGATGTCTCTTATGATGCTTTCTATGGCATTTGTTATGATTACGATGTCACTTGCTTCAGGAAGACGTATTGCAGAAGTTATTAATGAACAATCTGATTTAGTCTCTCCTCAAGAAGCTTTAACTGAAGTAAAAGATGGTTCAATTGATTTCAATCATGTTGTTTTTTCTTATAAACATGGTAGTGGAGAAGCGGTCTTAAAAGATGTTGATCTTCATATTAAAAGTGGTGAAACAATTGGAATTATTGGTGGTACCGGAAGTGCTAAAAGTAGTTTGGTCAACCTTATTTCTCGTTTATATGATGTTGACGAAGGTAGCGTTGTTGTTGGTGGACAAGATGTTCGTAATTATGATCTTGAAGTTTTAAGAGATGAAGTTTCTGTTGTCTTACAAAAGAATGTTTTATTTAGTGGAACAATCTTACAAAATTTACGTTGGGGTAATGAAAATGCAACAGAAGAAGAATGTAAAGAAGCTTGTCGTTTAGCGTGTGCTGATGAGTTTATTGATCGTTTTGAAGATGGTTATAATACGTATATTGAACAAGGTGGTTCAAACGTTTCAGGTGGACAAAAACAACGTTTATGTATCGCAAGAGCGTTGCTAAAAAATCCTAAAATCTTAATTCTAGATGATTCAACAAGTGCTGTTGATACAGCTACAGATGCAAGTATTCAAGAATCATTCAATGAACGTATTCCCGATACAACAAAAATTATTATTTCACAACGTATATCATCTGTTCAAAATGCAAGCCGTATTATTGTTTTAAATGATGGTGTCGTGGATGGTTTTGACACACATGATAAATTATTAGAAACAAATGAAATTTATCGTACAATTTATGAAACACAAATGAAAGGGAAGGAGGAAGAATAATGAAAGAAGGAACAATGAAACGTTTACTTAAAATGTTATGGAGTAAATATAAAATCCATTTAATTGTTGTTTTTCTATGTATTGTAGGAAATGCTTTATTTAATGTTCAAGGAACAATGTTTATGCAAACATTAATTGATGATTATATTGTTCCCCTTTTAAAGAGTTCTTCACCTGACTTTAGTGGACTATTCCATGCTTTGATTCGTGTGGGTGCACTTTATGCTTGTGGTGTTGTTTGTGCCTTTACCTTTAACCGTATTATGGTTTATGTAACACAAGGGTTCTTAAGAGATTTAAGAATTGGAATGTTTGAACATATGGAATCTTTACCAATTCGTTATTTTGACAGAACTCCTCATGGAGATACAATGTCAGTCTATACAAATGATATTGATACATTAAGACAATTGATTTCACAATCTATTCCACAACTTATTTCAAGTTGTATGACTATTGTGACAACATTTGTATCAATGATCATTTTAAATATTCCTTTAACTGTGTTAAGTGTATGTATGCTTATGATCATGCTTGTTGTATCAAGAAAACTTGGATCGTTATCAGGTAAATTCTTCGTTCAACAACAAGGGGATTTAGGTAAAGTGAATGGTTATATTGAAGAAATGATTTCTGGTCAAAAAGTTGTTAAAGTCTTCAACCATGAAGATCAAGCAATTGCTGATTTTAGAAAATTAAACGATGAATTAAGAGAAAGTGCTTATCAAGCTCATAAATTTGCGAATATCTTAATGCCGGTTACAGTACAACTTGGAAATATCTCTTATATCATTTGTGCAATTGTTGGCGCAATCCTTGCTTTAAATGGACATTTTGCTTTAACAATTGGAACCCTTGTAGCTTTCTTAACATTGAATAAAAGTTTCAACCAACCTATTGGACAAATTTCTCAACAAATCAATGCTGTTGCCATGGCACAAGCAGGAGCTGGTCGTATCTTTGATTTATTAGATCAAGAAAGTGAAGATGATCAAGGTGTGGTTACTTTATGTCGTGTAGAAACTGTTGATGGAAAAATGGTTGAAACAGATAAAAGAACAGGACATTGGGCTTGGAAACATCCAAGAAGCGATGGTCATGTTGAACTTGTAGAAATGAAGGGTGATATTCGTTTAGAAGGTGTTAACTTTGGTTATTTTGATGACCGTATGGTTTTACACAATGTAGATGTTTATGCTAATCCTGGTGAAAAGATTGCCTTTGTTGGGGCTACTGGTGCAGGTAAAACAACAATTACAAACTTAATTAATCGTTTCTATGATATTCAAAAAGGTTCGATTACTTATGATGGAATTGATATTAAATTGATTAAAAAAGATGATTTAAGAAGATCATTAGGTGTGGTTTTACAAGATACACATTTATTTACTGGAACAGTTATGGATAATATTCGCTATGGACGCCTTGATGCTACGGATGAAGAATGTATTGAAGCAGCAAAACTTGCCAATGCCGATCTCTTTGTTAAACATTTGCCAGATGGTTATCAAACAATGCTTACAGGAGATGGGGCGAACTTATCGCAAGGACAAAGACAGTTATTAGCGATTGCGCGTGCTGCTGTTGCTAATCCTCCTGCACTTATTTTGGATGAAGCAACTTCTTCTATTGATTCTCGAACAGAAAAGCTTGTACAAGATGGAATGGATAAATTAATGCATGGTAGAACAACACTTGTTATTGCCCATCGTTTATCAACAATTAAAAATAGTGATTGTATTATGGTCTTAGAACAAGGACATATTATTGAAAGAGGAAATCATCAATCACTTATTAAAGAAAAAGGTAAATATTATCAATTATATACAGGAGCTATTGAAATGGATTAATCCATCAATAGCTTTTTATATTTTTTGGACTATCCGTCCATTGAAAGAAGGAAAAGAGAAAGATAAAATGATCTGTTGACCTTGATAGGAAATGTAGATGATCCAACAGAGATCAAAAGATATCGGGATGTGATAAGAAAAGCGGACATCCATGGAGATTATGTGATTATCGGAGTTGAACACCAAAGCACTTTTGATAAAAATATGATTTTTCGCATACTCAACTATGATGCGACGACTTATATCAATCAAGTTGAAAGTAAAAAAGAAGTCTATCCAGTAGGAAGCTTTGTGTTCTATACAGGAGATGAAGAATGGAAGTTGCCAGAAACATTAAAAGAAACATTGAAAAGTATACCATCAGAGATGGAACCTAATATCAATGATTGGAGACTACCTGTTGTCGACCTTAAAACAATGGATGCAAGAAAGCTTATGAATCGAAGATTAAGAGATGTCGTAGAAATTAGTCAAAGTATGTTTGCAGGAAGTTATGATGGATTAAGAGAAAATCGCAAAATTGAAACAGAAAGCTTCATGATGGCGGCAACATTTACGTGTACAAATATTAGAAGAGAAGACTTACCAGAAGGAAATGAAATCAATATGTGTAAGGCAATGGATCAATTATTTCAAAGAATGAGAGATGAAGGAAAACTCAATACTTTAAAAGAGCAACTTAAAGTGAAATTAGGAACTTTATCAAGTCCTTTAGAAAAACAACTCACAAATACATTGCTAGAAAAATTAAATGTTCTTACATTAAATATCTTTAACATCAATAGTGAAGAAGATGTTTTAAGAATTATTAACTAGAACAAAAAAAGATTTCAACTGTTATCAAATATAATAGTGAAACCTTTTTTATATAATTAATTATTTTAAAGGAACTAATAATTGAATTGATTTTTGTAAAGTATGTACGTCAATTGGAAGATGTGTGCCTTCTTCACCATCTATATCCATTGTAAGATCTTGATCACAAGTAATGTGAATATGTTGTCCTTGAACATAGTGAATAAAAGGACTTTTATCATGTTTACCAAAACGATAATCTTTAATCAAAGCAATTAAATCCGTAACAGAACATCTTTTTACAATAACAAGATCGAGTTTTCCATCATTAATATCCGCAAAAGGAATAATGCCATCGAAACCACCAACACGATTGGTATTTGTGATGGCAAATATGTAAGCATCTTCTTCAAAACTTTCATCATCAACCGTTACATTAAGATGTAGATTTGTAGATAACTGTTGAGGAAGTTGGGTCATGCCTTTAAAATAATAAGCTAATGGACCAAACTTTTTCTTTTCTTCTTTTGATACCACAAAAGAAATATCTGAAAACATTCCTGCAGCAGCAACATTAATGAAATATTGATTATTAATTTTTCCTACATCACTCGAAATAACATTAAAGTTTTTAATCATTTCTACAATACCATTTACTGAATTTGGAATATTTAAATAATTAGCAAAGTCATTTACTGTGCCTGCCGCTAATATGCATAATGGTATTTTTTTATGACTATCTACCATTCCTGAAATAACCTCGTTTAAAGTACCATCACCACCAACAGACATGATAAAATCATATTGATTCTCATCACAATCTCTTGTTTTATAATAGGCATCATCTTTTTTTTCTGTATAAAATATTTCAAAATGTTCTACAATGTTTTGTAATGTTAATTGACCAATAATACGATCTAGTTTATTTTGAATAATATGTTTTCCAGATGATGGATTAATAATAATAAGACAACGTTTCATGTTACTACCTCACTTAAATATACTATATACATTTTAAAACAATTAAAAAAGATATACAATCATTGTTTCAATGATTATAATAAAATAGAATAAGCAAAGGAGTTTATTATGGCAAAATTTTATGCAGTAAAAGAAGGAAAAAAACCAGGAATTTATCATACTTGGGATGAATGTAAAGAACAAGTTAATGGTTATTCAGGAGCTGTTTATAAATCTTTTACAAATGAAGAAGAGGCAAAAGCATTTATAAAAAAA
>ENA-OROP01002805-OROP01002805.1-human-gut-metagenome-genome-assembly--contig:-NODE-2805-length-12154-cov-3.004711_pt1 | contig 12154 bp, 7 predicted proteins | sample MGYA00242132_ERZ509056 | MGnify/ENA primary metagenome ERZ509056 (study PRJEB26280, sample SAMEA2338768) | human gut metagenome | biome: human gut; feature: human-associated habitat; material: faeces...
GTTTTTTTAAAGAAAAATAAATATTGCTGTCCGCATCGTTGGTGTGGACAGTGACAAATAGACAGTGAACTATGTTATGAGTATGGATTGAAGTCATTGTTAGTAGCACAGCAGGTGTGAACAGCAATGCTTATATTCATACATGACAGAGAGATGAGAGGTGGGGAATCAGACTATGGCGATGGCAGTTATGGAACAGAAACGAAAGATACAGGAATCACAGAATTATCAGCGTACAAAAATGCAGAAAGATATGGTGATACAGCGTCTTAAAGATGATGGTTGTCGTATAACGAAGCAGCGTCTTATGTTACTAGATATTATACTTGAGGAGGACTGCTCATGCTGCAAGGAGATATATTATAAGGCAGCAAAACAGGACGGCAAGATAGGCACTGCCACTGTATATAGGATGGTGAACAAACTCGAAGAAATCGGAGCTATCAGTAGAAAGAATATGTATAAGATAGCCTGTGGTTCCGGGTGTGAAGTTGAAAATGCCTGCACAATTGAATTTGATGATGACACTGTTGTGGAACTTTCAGCAAAGAAGTGGCATCAGGTGATAAAGGCAGGGCTTGTTGCCTGCGGTTATCCATCAGACCTTAATGTACGCAGTGTTATCGCAAAATCATGTCAGTGTGGAAAATAATGTAAAAAATAGGATAACATAGAAATCAAAAAGCAGTTGATTTCTATGTTATCTTTTTTATGTATAGGAAATTTATTGTAACAGTTCAGCCTTGCATTTCTTAAATTCATAAACCTGCCAGCGAGCTGTCAGTCGCTGCTATGCAGCTTATGTTTATTTCATTTCAGAAATGAAAGGCTATTCTACCATAAAAAGGTACTTAACAATACAATGAACAAGCTCATTGTATTGCCAATTACCTTTTTATGGCTGAACTGTTACAGATTTAGAGAAAATTGTCACAAATAATCGAGGATTATAAATAAATGTTTGTGCTTTAAATCCGAATTTATATATGTCAACATGAATAATTATACATGATTTATATATAAAATAATAAAAAAATTGTCACAAATAACGCCTAATTTGTAAGATTTAACCATTTAAATGTGAACAAAGTGTGATATAATGAATATAGAGTTGGCAAATTTTGGAAAACAGGAGGCATGAAAAACAAAATACACTTATTATCAGTGATATTTTGCAATAATTTTGAGCTATATTCAGCCAACCGGAAACTAATTGACATTAAAAAAACAAAAAGGAGGAAAACAGATGAGATTAAACAAAAAAATTTTATCTCTCGTTCTGGCAGGTGCGATGGTAGTATCGCTTGCACCGTCAAATGTCGGAGTTGTGTCAAAAACGGCTGCGGCATCTGGAAAGATGAGTGCAAAGAGCTATTACTATGACCCTGCTTACCAGACGCAGGAAACGCTCAAAGATGAGAGCGGAGAAAAGATAGGAACGCTTACCTATACAAATAAGGCGTATTTTAATTCTAATCTTTCGAGTTATGACAATATGACATTTGAAAGTGAAGATGGCAACAACATTGATACGGATTCTATTTTATTCTTTGATTTTGATTATAATGCTACAACAGGTACAACAAACAGTGCCATTGGAAGCAGTTCATCATTAAACATAAAAGATATGTATAAAAAGAAGGCAGCGGCAGAACTTAAAAAAGCCGGTGCCGATGAAAAAGATGTTGATTATTCTGACAAATTGAATAAACAGGTATCTGATGACTGGAAAGCAGATGTAAAAGCAGGAAATAAAATCTATGCTAAGTTATCATATCATCATGATGATGATGATAATAACAGGCAGAGTGGTGAAGTAAAACTTGCCTTTACATTAAGTGACAGTTATAAGAAATCAGAAGATTATAAGCAGTATGCAATATATAAATATAAAACTGATGATGACAATGCAGATGTTATCACAAATGACAATTATTTATATTCAGGCTTAGTAACTGTTGATAATGCGTATTCAATAGGTTCATACACATATCAGTGGTATAAGGCCGATGCATCAGGAGAATATAAAAAGTTAGACTATACATCAGATTCAATTAATTTGAAAAATTCAAATGTCATTGATCCTGAGAGCAAGACAGATGACAAGTTAAAATGTATTGCTACAGTAAAATATAATGGTATTGAAATTCAGTCAATTGAGTATGATTACACGGTTTATAAGGTCAGTTCAGAGTCTTTATATACAATGGATGATGATTATTCAGATTATAGCTGGGCATATGCAAAGAAAGATGGAAAAGCCGTATTAAACAGCGGATATGAAGCCATAAACGGAGCAACAGCAAAATATACATGGCAGAAGTATGATGAGAAGGAAAAAACATACAAGACAGTAGATGGACAGTCAGGCAAAACACTTACAATAGATAAGTGCACAGATGCGGACTATGTAAGTTATAGAGCACAGATACAGATTTATGTTGGAGAGTGTTTATATACTTCATTTGAGAAAACTATCCAGCTTGTAGAAAATCCACCATACTCTGTTAATAATAAGACAGGATATGGCAAAAATGCAGAAAAAGATGATGCAGATGGAAAATATTATTCACAGTACAGCTTATCAAATAATGTTGTACCGGGTGATACAGACAATATGACTGTAGATGTAAAAGCAGATACAGGATATTCACTTACATACACATGGTATGAGTACAAGGATAAAAAGTGGGAAGAGATAACTGATGCCAAGACTAATGTTTACTCAAAGAAATTTGAGACAGCAGATTTTGACAGCACTACATCTAAGCAGTATAAGTGTAAGGTAACAGCCACAAATGGTACTCTTACATATGACAAGTCATCTTTTACTTTCATTGAAAACAGAGATCCTGAAATGTATGAGGATTATTCAAATGTTAAGTATGGAAGTACATCAAGATCTAATGCAAAAGACAATGCACTTAAAACAGCAATAGGTTCATCTGTAACACTTTCAGGACCTAAGGTATCTGTGAACAGTCAGTACCAGCTCAATTATCAGTGGCAGAAATTTACTAAGATTGATAAAGATGAGTACAAATGGACTGACATAAAAGATGCAACAGCAGATACATACGCTATCGCAAGTGTGACAGATACTGCTGAAAAATCAGATTTTGGTGAGTACAGACTTAAGTATAACGCATACAAGGCAGGAACGACTGATCTTACAAATGCAAAATCAGTTGCATCCGGAGAGTTCTATGTAAATCTTGAACAGTTTAAGGGATTTACGGTAGCACTTCCAAAAAATACTGAGGACAATTATACTCTTGAAGTAGGTGGAACTATCGACCTCGGTGTAATTGCTTCTATTGCAAATACAGAAGCTAACAATCAGAAATATGACATTGCATATCAGTGGCAGAAATATGACAGCAAGACAAAGGCATATATAGATATTAAAGATGCTACAACAGCGGATTACAAGAAAGAAAACATTACAGCAGATGATTTTGGAAAATACAAATGCGTTATCACTGTTATTGACAAGGCAACAAAAGCAGCGGTAAGTGGTGTTGAGTCTGAAAGCTGTGATTTTAATATTAAACAGGCTGTTAAGTCTGAAAATGACACTTTAACAGTAAAATCAGAGTCATCATATGTTGTCAATCACAAGAATGTAGGTGACAATGTAACATTAAGCGTAGCTGCTGAGACAGCAGATGCTGCAAAATACCCTCTTACTTACAAGTGGGAGAAGATTGAAAAAGACTCATACAGTGATTCATATGGCAAATATGTTGATGTTATGGGAGCAGACGGAAAAGCAGTTTCAACTGCTGATTATGCTTTAAATATAGCGGATGAAAATGCTTTTACAACATATCGTTGTACAGTTTCAAATGGTGCTCACAGCGAGAAAGTTACTTTTAATGTTTTAAAGGAAGACAATTTCTATGCTTATGCAGCAGCAACAAAATCAGATAATAAAACTTTCATTAAGAAAGCCGGCGAAAGCGTAAAGATGCAGGTCGTAAACGGCTCTGATGATGCAGCAGCTACATTCAGCTATAAGTGGTATGCTTGTAGTTCTAATCACAGGTCTTATAAGAACGAAGACGATGATGATTGGTACACTATCGGTGCCGGTTATGTGCAGAAGAGACTTGCAAGTACAACATCAGTTTATGAGATTTCATCTCTAACGGATGCAGATTTTGATGTAAATTATTATTATTGTGAAGTTAAGAACGAACTCACAAAAGAGACAAAGACAGTAACATTCTATGTAAAGAAATATGACACAACAGACATAACATTTACTGACCTTGACGGAGCATATGACAGTTCAGATACATCAGATATTTATGTTGAACTCGGCTCATCAAAAGAGTTTGGTGCAGTTGTTAAAAATCCTGAGTCAAAGAACTTTATTTACAAATGGTCATTTGAAAAACTTCATAAAGATGATACAAACTGTGAGTATGATTATGAGAGAGCACTTGACTGCACAACAGAAAAGCTTACTCTTTCAAATATCACGGAAGACAATTTAGGAACATATACACTTCGTATTTACGAGGGAAGTGCAGCAGATGATGATACACCTGTTATCACTCACCATTTCGAGGTATCAAAGAAAGATGCAGCAGCAAAGAAGTTTGTATTAAGCGGTGTTGGCAACGGACAGAGAGATTACTATCGTTCAGTAGGCGGAAATGTTACATTTGCGACAGAACTCAGTACAGAGTCAACAGATACCGTAACATATCAGTGGTATCAGGGCGGATATTATGATGATGATGACGATGATACATATCATAAGGGAGATGCCATATTAGGCGAGACTGGTTCTTCACTTAACCTTACAAACTTAAGAAAATCTGACTTTGGTAAATATACTTGTGTTGCTAAAGCAGGTAAATTAATAGACTTTATTACATTTAGTGTATCAGAGGCAGATGCTATCACAGTTGACTGGAACAATGATAATTTTAGAATTGATGGAAACATTGCAACTTATAACAAGACAGTTAAAGCTAAGATTGGTGATTCAACAAATCTTACTGCTGTTGTGACAAGTGCAACAGGAGATGCTATCTCATACCAGTGGTATGAAGAAGATACAGAAAAATCACATTACAATTTCTATGCTAAAGAACAGGCTGCTTATGATGAATATAAGATTATGCAGGGTCAGACAACTGACACACTTGCACTTAACCAGATGACTAAGGATTCGTTTAAAGATTATAAGCTTGTGATTTCAAATGGCGGATATACTGTAAATGTTTTCTTTACGCTTGTTCGTACAGACCTTCCTAAGGTAAGTGTTAAGGCTGACAAGACAAGTCTTGAAAAGGGTGAGACAGCAGTTCTTACTGCAAAGGTTACAAATCTTGGAGACAAGACAGCAACATATCAGTGGTACAAGAATGGCACGAAGATTGATGGTGCTACGGCAGCAACATATACAACAGAAGCACTCTTTAGTGATTTAAATGAACTTAAAGATTCTGAGAAATCTGTTACATACAAATGTGAAGTATCAACAGATATTGACAAGGTTTCAGATGAGATTTCCATCAACTTTGCAGGATGGGGAACTATAAGCCAGACTAAAGATTTTGTCATGAAAGGTGATACTGTAGACATCGGTATAAAGATGAAAGAAGCCGGTGACTGGAAGTACACATGGTATAAGAAAGACGCAGTCAGTGATGAGTATGTAAAAGTACCGGAAGCTACATCAGCTACAATTTCTGCAATCGCAACAAGTGATGACAGCAAGAAACTTGATAATAACAGATATAAGGTAGTAGCAGAAAAAGGAAGCGATGAGACACATGTAAGTTATTATGCATATGCAGATGTAGATGTATTTAATATATCTGACATGACAACACGTCCTTCAGGAAAAGTTGCAGCATACGATAAGGATGCTGATGAAGAGACAAACTACAATCAGTACTTTGGTTATGGTATTGATGGTGCATCTAAGCTTAGAATGACATTCAGCAAAGATTCAAATCTTTATGACAGTAATGCAGCATTATATGTATTTGAGCTTGATACACAGAAGATTCATCGTTTTGACGGTTATGACCTTGCAGGACGCACATATGTATTTGACAGTGGTAAGTGTGTATTTGAACTTACAAGTGCAGGTTCAGATAAATATACATCAGGAACTGACGGCTTTACAGTTGAAAAGGCAATCAATCCTGACATTGATTACTCAACACTTTCTGTAAGCAAGAAGAGTGTAAAACTTAATGCAGGCAAGAGTGCAACAATCACATACAGAGCACTTGACAACTTTGGTGATACAACTAAGGTTACAGCTAAGACATCTAACAAGAAAGTTGCAACAGTTTCTGTTGCAGCAGGAAAGGTTACTATCAAGGCTGCAGGCAAAGCTAAGGGAGCAGCAACAGCTAAGATTACTCTTAAAAACGGAACTAAGAAAGCAACTATCAAGGTTACTATCAACAACCCTGTTAAGAAAGTAAAGGCTGCCAAGAAGAAAGCCACTGTTAAGAAGAAAAAGACAGTTAAGCTTACATTCAAGGTAACATCTTACAACAAGGCTAAGAAGACATCTGATAAGATTACTTACAAGACATCTAAGAAGAAAGTTGCTAAGATTACAAAGAAGAAAGTTTCAAGCAAGAAGATTATTGTCTCAGTTAAGGGTCTTAAGAAGGGAACTTCTAAGATTACAGTAACTATAGGCAAGAAGAAAGCTGTTGTAACAGTTAAGGTTAAATAATAACCGGCTCTTAAAGCAGTGAATATTTCTTAAATAAACGCACATCTTAAGATGTGTAAAGAAAAATACCATCGGCTGGCATTTGCCAGCCGGTGGTGTTTTTTGATTGTCAGGCAGATATTTGTTGTATGTTCGGTTGTCTGTTTATAATACTATTAGCTGTTATCACAGCATATCAGAAAGAAAATGCCTGATGGTGCTAAAATATAGTTTCAAGTTTCTCTAAGTCAAGTTCCTTTTCAGGTGCAAATACATCTGAGGTAAGATAGTTTACAAGGGATTTTATAAACTGTTTTACTTCAGTACTTTCTGCTATTTCTCCAAGTTTTGATGTGCATACCATAAGTTTTCCGTCACCAGCTTTTCCTTCAAAGAGGATACCGAGTTTATGGTTTCGCTCAAAGTTATCTGCCATCTGTACTATAGGTCTATAATCTTTATCGGTCACATCATCAAGTATTGCACAACGGCTGTGAGATACTATCTTATACCACTGAGGGGTTGAGTATCTGTGTGTGGCAAAATCGTTAAGTGCAGGGTGACTGCTGTCGATGAGGAGCCCCATTGTGCCTACTGCGACAGGTTTTTTCATCCATTCACATATATCCCTGAACATCGGGTAACACCAGAAGTCAGTACAATAAAATCCCTCAAGGCTTTCTTTTACTTCATTTGGCATAAAGAGAACCTTTTTGCCCTGCTTAAGGAGTGATTTTGTTTCAGTAAATTCATTTGTTATAAATACCTGATTATCACCTTCGCCTATGCTTGCGATATTTTCAAGTGATAAAACATCATCATTGACAGGATAACAATAAAGTTCATATTTATTTTTGTATGGTGTGCCGTCAATCGTAAGGATAAGGTCATACACGGCAGTTTTGTCTGTCTCAGGCATTGCAAAGGAAATCCCGCCAAGCTGAACAAGTTCTTTTGCTCCGTCAGGAATTTTCACATCACCGCTTGTTACCACGCTTGTTTCACCGTTTACGGCAAAGCCCGTGGTTTCTGCGGCACTTACATCACGGCGGATAAGTTCATAGTGAAGTTTTTTGCCGGTGAGTTTTTCAGGATTGTAATATCTTATGGCAAGGTCAGCCTTAAAGTTTTCACCTGAGGTGTAGACATATTTTTCAAACTGTGCAAGGAGTATTGCATCTGAACAAAAGCCAGCCCATTCTTCAGGTGTTATATGACCCTTGCTGTCCATAAATGCATCAAGTATTCCAACAAGTGCCGTACCCTGTCCCGGAAAGTCCTGAAGATCGAGTATCTGGTAACCTGCTACAAGACTGCTTCTTGCGGCAGCTTCAAGTTCTTCTTTGTAGCATTGTACTGATAACATACCGCTTGCATAGAAGAAGTCGTCTGCCTGGTCGAGCATACCTTTCTTGTCAAGGTTATCCCTGAATACCTCAAAGTTTCTTGCTTTCAATACACCAGTATATTTAGGTATTTCCTTAAAGTTTGGATATACGGCATACTGACCGATTTCATGTGTCACGACAGGGATGTGTGGTATGAGCGGTCCGTCTGCACTTGCCGCCTTGACTTTTTTTACACCCGTTCCGTACTGGATTTCAATCTCCTCACCTGCATCGGTGCCATTGCCGGAGTTTTCATTATCAGGAACTATTTCCTTATCATAATTGTGTGTTGTTGACGGTTCTTCCCACTGGATATGACCGAGAGGTGCATCACACATACCATAAGAACCTCTTATAAGACGGTTCTTGCTGAAACGGACACCGACAAAGAAATCGTCCTCAGGCAGAAGAACCGGTGTGTGCTGGAAGTTGTTTGAACCCTGTGTGTATAGGTGGCGGTTGTCTACATTGCGGTAGCCCGTGATTATTTCAGCCATACGCTCTTTGCTGCCCCAGAGTTCATTTCCGAGTGACATCATGCAGTATGAAGCGTGGTTTCCAAAAGTATTTAACATACGGAAACCTTCTTCGATAAGATAATTCTGCTCGGTTTCATTGTGGTTTTCATCATCCGGTGCTGTGAGTGTTCCCCAGAATGGAAGCTGTGGTTCCATATAAATACCGAGCAGGTCTGCTGCGATAAAGGCGGCTTCAGGCGGGCAGCAGGTATGGTATCTGTAGTGGTTTATGCCGTAAGACTTTGAAATCTTCATAACGCGTACCCACTCGTCCAAATCAGCAGGAACTGCACCTGTAAGTGGAAATACAAGTCCATCATGTTTTCCGCGGAGAAATGCCGGCTCACCGTTTATAAGAAATTTAGTCTCGGTTGTTGAAAACTTTCTAAGACCAAAAGTAGTGACTGTCTTTTCGTCTGAACCGCATAAAGAAATCTCAAGACGGTAGATAACAGGTGTGTATTCGCTCCATAAAACGGCATCTTCACCGAGGAAGTATTCAAACTCTGCCGTGCTTTCACCTTTTGCAAATATAACCTGAATCTCTGCTGACGGTGCTTTTATACCTGTGTCTCCATTTATGTCCGTAAGAAAAGCATTGACATTTAAAGTGACTTTCTTATCCTCCGCCGTGTCATTAACTGTTTTTAATATGACGGTCACGGATTTCTTGTCAACATCAGGATAAGTTTTAACATCTGAAATGTATATCTTATCAAATATGCGGAGTGAAATTTCGCCTATGATACCGTTCCAGTTAGTCTGTGTGTCCGGTGAAGTGAGATGACCGCCTTTTGTAGGGTAATCCACATTGGACACAAGCACGGTTATCCTAAAATCAGTCTTTTTAACAAACCTTGTAATATCGTAATAATGCGGTGTCGTGAGACTGTCAAATTCACCTGCAAAGGTATCGTCTATCCATATTTTTGTAAGTCTTGTCCGCTCTAAAAAAAGAAAGATGTTTTTATCTGTGTCGCTCTCATCAATATGTACATCTTTAGAGTACCATGCATATCCCTCAAAAAGATAAGGGTCGGTCAGAAATCCCGTTTCCTTTTTATCGCTGAAAGTTCCTTTTTTGGCAATAGAAGTGGTTCCCGGAAGAGTGATAGTGTCATTTTTTGCTTTGTCAAATAATCTTGCTTCAATTCCCTTTTTGTCAGGGTCAAGTTCAAAATTCCAAATTCCTGATAAATCAATTTTCTTAATCATTTAAGTCCTCCGTATCAATTATGATGTTTTCGCATTATCTTATTTATTATAAACGCTGATATAAGGGCTTTCAATATAAAAAGCCTACACAAATTACCTTAAAAAACTCAGTATGATGCAAGTGGCAAAAGAAAATATCTCCTTTTGATGGTGTAATATCGGTATTTTTATTGCAAGCCATTTTATAATGAGATATACTTAGATGTATATGAGTAATAATGGAAGAGTAAAGGTAGTTATTGAAAGCTGCATACTTCTGATAGCTTTAGTAATAGTAAGTTGTCTTTATACGGCAGAGCTTTCAAAAAGCAGAAATGTATTAAAAGAAGAAAACAAAAACGGTGTTGTGCATGAAGAAAAAAAGCAAAGTAAAACCGTAAAAAATGCTTTATTTGATAAGGATGATTATAAAGCAGAAGGATTTAAAAATATTACGGTTGTAGTGGATGCCGGTCATGGCGGAAAAGACGAGGGGGCGAGGTCAAATAACCGCAGATACAGAGAGAAAGATTGCAATCTTGCCATGGTAAAAAAGCTGAAGCAGATGTTAGACCAGACAGATATAAATGTTATATATACAAGGCTGGAGGACAGATATATCACTAAAAAAAGGCGTACTGTCATAGCAAATATGAAAAAAGCAGATCTGTTTATAAGCATACATTGCAATGCTTCAGACAATATTCATTCAAGGGCATCAGGCATCGAGACACTTTATGCAAAGCGTAAAGGTGATAACAGGCTTATGACAAACCGCAGATTTGCACATATTTTGTTAGATACCGTAGAGGCTTCTTCTTTAAATAAAGCAAGAAAATGTATAAGAAGAGAGGATCTTTTTGTACTTCGTCATACGGATATGCCGGCTGTTATAGTTGAGACAGGATATATGTCGAACAGAAAGGATATGAGTTACATAAATTCACAAAAGGGACAGTATGAGATTGCAGATGGAATTTATAAAGGTATAATAAAGACTCTTAAAGAAATGAGCAGGAGGAAGAAACGAGGATGACAAAAATTATAGTTGCCACAGGCAATGAAAATAAAATGAAAGAAATAAGACAGATAATAAAAAGAGATGATATTCAATTTGTATCTCTTAAAGACGAGGGACTTTCTGATGTTGAAATCGTTGAGGATGGAGATACATTTGAGGAAAATGCCATTATTAAGGCAAAAACGATAGCCGACATCACAGGCACTATCGTTATAGCCGATGATTCGGGACTTGAAGTTGATTATCTTGATAAGGCACCAGGAGTATATTCGGCAAGATATATGGGTGAAGATACTCCGTACACCGTAAAAAACAATCATATCATAGAGCTTCTTAAGGATGCCAGGGGCGGGGAGAGAAGTGCAAGGTTCGTATGCGTCATCGCCTGCGTTATGCCTGACGGAAATGTAATAACGACCAGAGGTACGATAGAGGGGCAGATAGGATATGAAGAAAAAGGTGAAAACGGATTTGGATATGATCCTATTTTTTATCTTCCTGAAAAAGGATGCACAACGGCAGAACTTTCACCTGAGGATAAAAATGAGATAAGCCACAGAGGCCGTGCACTTACGGCGATGTATAAAAAGTTGGAGGGAGTGTTATAGATGGCGATGAAGATACTTATTGTCAGTGACTCTCATGGAAATAACAGAAACCTGATACAGGTTGTCAAAAATATGTCAGGTACAATGGATATGATGATACATCTTGGAGACATGGAGTGCAGTCCTGACAGGATAAGAGAGCTCGTTGACTGTCCAGTCGAGCTGGTAAAAGGAAATTGTGATTATGGCAATGAACTTCAGGGTGCGAAGCTTATTCAGATAGGTGGGCATAAAGTATTCATAACACATGGAAATCACTATGGCGGCGAGTTTGGAATACCGACGATGAGAGAGATTGCAAAGGAAAACGGTGCAGATATAGTGATGTTTGGGCATTCACACAAACCTGTTATTGAAAAGAGTGGAGATGTGACAGTCATAAATCCGGGAAGTATTTCAAGACCGAGACAGGATGGATTCAGACCAACCTATATGGTTATGAACATAGAGGATGATGGCAGAACGGATTTTGTCCTTGTAACTATGTGATGCAGATGTAAGATACAAATAAAATTTTATAACCTGCATCTGAGATGCGGCAGCAATATAAAAACATAATACAAAACATTAATCCGTAACAGGAAATAATAGGGAATTTTCTAAAAATGAAACTGACAGAAAAAGAATTTAATTGGATAGTTGAATATATGCATAACCGTTATGGTATAGAGCTTGGACATAAAAGAGTATTGATAGAGGGACGGCTTGAAAATTATCTTTTAAAAAAC
>ENA-OROP01002819-OROP01002819.1-human-gut-metagenome-genome-assembly--contig:-NODE-2819-length-12120-cov-2.395773_pt1 | contig 12120 bp, 10 predicted proteins | sample MGYA00242132_ERZ509056 | MGnify/ENA primary metagenome ERZ509056 (study PRJEB26280, sample SAMEA2338768) | human gut metagenome | biome: human gut; feature: human-associated habitat; material: faeces...
GGCGACCTTGCTGACCTGAAGGTAAAATCCGTTGACGTTGAAGCTTGGTCTCCCAGACAGAAAAAATACTTTGAAGTTGGTAGCTGCTCCAATCTGGGCGATGCACAGGCAAGAAGACTGGGTATCCGCGTACAGGATGCAGAAGGCAAGAAATACTTCGCTTACACATTGAACAACACAGTTGCAGCACCCCCTCGTATGCTGATTGCTTTCCTTGAAAACAACCTGCAGGCAGATGGTACTGTAAATATCCCTGAGGTTCTGTGGCCTTATATGGGCGGCACAAAGAAGCTGATTCCTACAAAGAAAAAATAATGGAAGCAACAAAAAGAGGATGTTTTTTAACATCCTCTTTTTGTTATAGTTTATAGATAAAGTTATTATATATCGCGGAAGGGTTTGGGAAACGAAGCGTTTCCCGAATGGAATCCGCAGTCGGAATTCATTTCCGACGAGGAAAACAGCAAGTTTCAAGGGTTACCGATGGAACTTGTCTGTTTATTCTTCTGTTTCAACAAGTCGAAATCCTGATTTCGACTTATCAAAATAAGTTTTCGATTGCTTTTACCAGAGCATCCTGTGTCATTGCCTTGTCACTGCTGAAGGAATAGGTAAAGCCATCCTTCTGCCATGTTGCGGTATTGATGCCGTCATTACCCTTCACGGAAACAGAAACGTCCTTTACGGCAATGGTTTTGTTTTCCTTATATGTTTTGTTGTCACCGCTGATATCATCGGAGCCTTTTGCCTTACGGAAGGTGATGGTATCCTCGTCGTCTGCAAAGCGTACATCTGCTGTTGTGCCGCTGATGTCGATGAAAGCGGTTTCCTTATAAGCCTTATCAACTGCGGGCAGGGTCACGTCAAAGCCGACTGTTTTTGCAAGGTCTGCAAGGGTTTCATGCTCGGTCAGAGGGTTGGGAATCTGTACATCCTCGTTTTTAGTATCAGCCTTTTTGCTGATGGAAATGGCAGAGCCGTCTGTTTTGATGATGCTGCTGTCATTGCCTGTCAGAGGAACAAACAGCTCAATGGGCACATAGGTTTTGCCATTTGTCATCACAGGTGCGCTGGAAAGAGAGAAGGGAGCGCTCATGCCAACCAAATCGGGATTGCTTGTCACAACCTGATAGGTATTTTTGCCGATGGTCAGATTGGTGTGCATGATGCCGTCATCCACCAGAATCGTGCCTTTGTTGTAGCTTACCTTGAAGCCAAGCTGCTCTGCGGTTTCTCTCAGAGGAACTAAAACCAGAACCTCCCCATTGGCTGCCTTGCCGTTGATGTTGAGGCTGTAGGGGGAGGAGGGGCCTGCAAAGGCGGTTGCAGAAAATGCCATTGTTGCTGCTGCGATTACCATTGGTTTCAATAATTTTTTCATATTCATTCAAATCCTTTCTCAAGATATGATTTTTTCATTTTCCATAAGCGCTTACAGGTAGTTAAACGAGAGAAGGAGGAAAAAAGTTCCAAAAAAAGATAAAAAAATTAAAAAAAGAAAAGGCACTGAAAATAGTACCTTTCCTGTTATCGTTTCAGAAGCGGAAATCCCGATTTCCTTTTTCAATCTCAACCAGATTTTTCCGTACAATCTCCTGAATTTTTTCCTTCGGGATGGATTTGATTTCCTTTAAAATCAGCTTTTCCCCGATTTCCTTTGTTTCCGGTGCGGCATAGTCAATCAGATATTCCTTGAGCGTCATCAGTGCATTTGGCAGGCAGCAATTCTGGATCTGTCCGCTTTTGCAAAGGCTCATGAAGCGGTCGCCCGTCCTGCCCTCGCGGTAGCAGGCGGTGCAGAAGCTGGGGATATAGCCCAAATCCATCAGCCATTTCACGATTTCATCCAGTGTGCGGTTATCGCTGACATCAAACTGCGCGGAATTATCCTCCTCTGCTTCTTTTTCATAATAGCCGCCGACACTCGTGCTGGAGCCGCCGCTGATTTGGGATACCCCAAGACTCAGTACACGTTCTCTGCTTTCCTGACTTTCTCTGGTGGAAACAATCATGCCCGTATAGGGAACGGCAACACGGATGCAGGCAACGATTTTTGCAAAGGTATCATCATCAATGCCGTTATCGAAGGCGGAGGGGTCAATATCGTCGGCATGGCGGATTCTGGGTACGCTGATGGTATGCGGGCCTACGCCGAATACGCTTTCCAGATGCTCTGCGTGCATCAAAAGCCCTGCAAATTCATAGCGATACAGCTCCAAGCCGAACAGAACGCCAATCCCGACATCATCAATGCCGCCCTCCATGGCTCTGTCCATCGCTTCGGTGTGGTAGGCATAATCATGCTTAGGGCCTGTGGGATGCAGGTGCTCATAGCTTTCCTTGTTGTAGGTTTCCTGAAAGAGGATATATGTCCCGATGCCGGCATCCTTCAGCTTACGGTAATTTTCCACCGTTGTTGCCGCAATATTGACATTCACGCGGCGAATCGCGCCGTTTTTATGCTTGATGCTGTAAATCGTTTGAATACTTTCCAGTACATATTCGATGGGGTTATTGACGGGGTCCTCGCCTGTTTCCAGTGCCAGACGCTTATGCCCCATATCCTGCAAAGCTGTTACCTCTCTGACGATTTCCTCCTGTGTCAGCTTTTTTCTGCGGATGTGCTTATTTTTCGCATGGTAAGGACAGTATACACAGCCGTTGACGCAGTAATTGGAGAGATACAGCGGCGCAAACATTACAATGCGGTTGCCGTAAAAATCCTGTTTAATCTGCTTTGCCAGCGCGTAAATTTCTTCGTTTTTTTCGGGAATATCGCAGTCCAGAAGCACCATTGCCTCTCTGTGAGAAAGTCCCTTTCTGAGCCTTGCCTTTTCGATAATGCTGTCAATTAAGGGGATGTTGTGCTTATTTTCTTCTGCATAGGCAAGGGTTTCCAGAATTTCCTCGTGGTTGATGAATTCCTCTGCCTTTTGGGAGTGGGGGTTGTAGGGATACATTGCTTTATCTTCCTTTCTTTTTATCTCTTTTTTTGCAGACAATAAAAAACGCCCCGAAAAAATATGGAGAAAGGGCGCAGAAATTCTGTAAAATGTATGTATGACCCACCCTTTCACGCAGAAGCCTTTCTTTGTGTCAGCAGCTGTTTGATTTTTATTTTGTCTCCTTGCAGAAAGCGCGTGGCTTGCTGTGCGGAGTAATTTACCACATCATACCATATCTGCGCGCGGCGGACAACGCTAAATTAGAAGGTTTTGTCAAAAAAACCGCTGAAGACGATGGGTTTTTGCAAAACATGATATTGTATTTGATAAAAATCCTCCTTTTCTGTCTGTTTTTGACAGGAAATACTTGAAATAGACAGATTTCTTTCATATAATTTTAATATACACGAACTGTGATATATATGGGTAGGGGAAGCGGACAAATCGCAATCCTGTGGATAATAAGGCAGTCAGCAGTCCGCTGACTGCCTTATTATTTATAAATGGGCATAAAAAAGAGGAGAGGGTGTTATGCAGAAACAGAAAATCAGGGGCATGGTTTTGGCGGCTGTGGTCTGCTGTGTCAGCCTGTCCGGCTGCGGCGCGGCGGAAAAAACGGCACAGCAGACAGATTTGCCGGATATTATCATCGGCAGTGATAATTATCCGCCTTATAATTATGAGAATGTGGACGGCAAACCAACGGGGATAGATGTGGATTTAGCGACAGAAGCCTTTCGCCGCATGGGATATCAGGCGGTGTTTACCTATATCGACTGGGAGAAAAAGAAGGAGCTGGTTGACAGCGGAAAAATCGACTGCATCTGGGGCAGCTTTTCTATTGATGGGCGCGAGGAGGAATACCGTTGGAGCGCGCCTTATATGATGAGCCGTCAGGTGGTGGCAGTCAATCGGGACAGCGAGATTAAAACACTGGCGGATTTGGAGGGCAAGCGCATTGCGGTGCAGTCCACTACAAAGCCGGAGGCGCTTTTTCTTTCGCATACGGATGCAAGACTTCCTGTCCTGCGCGAGGTGTTTTCCATGCAGAATCGGGAATTGATTTATCCCTGTCTGAGCAAGGGCTATGCGGATGCGATTGCCGCGCATGAAACGGCAATTTTGCAGTGCATGTCCGATTATAAGCTGGATTATCGGATTCTGGAGGAGCCGCTGCTGACGGTCGGCTTGGGCGTGGCGTTTTCCAAGCAGGATGATCGCGGTCTGGAACAGAAGCTTTCCGAAACCTTTGAAGAAATGCGTGCGGATGGCACGATGGAGGAAATCATCGGGAGATATCTGGAAGAAAACGATATGGGGGTGATTGCGGATGTGGAATGAAGCCTCTGCAAAGCCCTGCACGCGTATCCTTTTTTTACAGCTTTTACTGGGTGTTTTGCTTTTGGGCGGCGTATTTTTGCTTGCCGTAAATGAGGATATCGCTGCTACACAGCGCACCATGGTGAATACGGTCAATTATGTGAAGGAGCAGTGTAACCGCTATAGCCGCATTGGGCTTGCGGATGAATCCAAGAGCCTGATGCGGATTGTGGAAAGCGCAAACCAGACGGCGCACCGATTGGAGGAAACCACAAGGCCTGTCAGTGCGGATTTTCTGCATACCTGTGTGAAGGACTGCTACGTTTCGGGGATTCTGCTTCTGGATGAAGCAGGAAATATTACTGCCGCAAGCGAAGCAGCGGATATGGCAGCTTTCGTGCATGAAAATCTGGATTCCGAAGCCCTGCTGAATACGGCGCGGTATCCAGAAAAACGCTATGCCGTGCGGCTTTTCTGCCCTGAGGGGTGTTATCTGGATCTGGCGGCGGTACAAAGATTGGATGCACCCGGCATTGTTGTTGCCTATTATCATACACCTCTGGATTATATCAATTCCTTCAGTCTTTCGATTTCCTCGCTTCTTTCTGGCTATGACCCTGCGGAAAACGGGACGATTGTGGTCAGCAGTGGGAATGAAATCATTGCTTCAAACGAGGAAAGCTTCATTGGTGGAAATACGGATACATCCGCGGTGCTTGAAGAAATCAGAGCCGCCTCCGTAAGCGACAGGCTTGTTTCTGCGAGGGAGAACGGCGTGCGCTATTTTGGGCTGATGGAGCATGGGCGGAATGTGTATGTTTATGCTTACCTGCCGCAACGCGCTGTTTTTCGCACCACGCCTGAAAATATGCTTTTCGCCATGGTGATTTATTTTGTTATTCTTGCGGCTATTCGCATGGTGCGCTGGAAAACGGCACAAAGCTATCGAGAAAAGCAGCTTGCCATCCAAAAGGAATATACAGAGCAGCTGCAGCTGAAAAATGAACAGCTTTATGCAGCGGTGGAGCAGGCAGATCGTGCCAATGCCGCAAAGACAAGCTTTCTTTCGCGCATGAGCCACGATATCCGCACGCCCTTAAACGGCATTATCGGTCTGCTGGAAATTGATGAAGCGCATGCGGAGGATCATGCCCTCATCCGTTCCAATCAGAAGAAAATGAAGGTTGCCGCCAAGCATCTGCTTTCTCTTATCAATGATATTTTGCAGATGAGCAAGCTGGAAAGCGGCGAGGTTATCCTTTCCCACGAAATCATTGATTTAAATCAACTGACGAGGGATATTCTGACCATTATGGAACAGCGTGCCGCGGAAGCAGGCATCACGCTGCGATATGAAGGAGGCTTCGCGTGCATGGAAATCAGCAGAGTCTATGGCAGTCCCCTCCATCTGCGGCAGATTTTTCTGAATATTTATGGCAACTGTATCAAATATAATAAAAGCTGCGGCAGGGTGGAAACGGCTGTTAGCTGTCTTGGCATTGCGGACGGAAGGGTTACCTATCGTTGGGTCATCCGTGATACGGGTATCGGCATGAGCAAGGAATTTTTACAGCATATCTTCATGCCCTTCTCGCAGGAGCGCAGCGACAGCACCCGTCAGGGAACGGGGCTTGGCATGGCGATTGTGAAAAGCCTGATTGATGAAATGCAGGGAACGATTGCGATTGAAAGCGAGGAGGGTGTAGGCTCTGTTTTCACCATCACGCTGCCCTTTGAAATTGCAGCAGCGCAGCCGCAGACAGAACAGCCTGCCCCTGCCAAGGCGGCGGATATCAGCGGTCTGCACCTGCTTCTGGTGGAGGATAATGCACTGAATGCGGAGATTGCCGCGGCACTTCTTGCTGATCGCGGTGTCAGCGTGGAGCTTGCGAGGGATGGCAGTGAGGCGGTGCGGATGTTCCGTGAAGCGCCTGCCGGCACCTACGCAGGCATAATTATGGATATTATGATGCCTGTGATGGATGGACTGACCGCAACCAGAGCCATTCGCGCACTGGAACGTGCGGATGCAAAAACCATTCCCATCATTGCCATGACCGCCAATGCCTTTGAGGAGGATGCCCGAAAATGCCTCGATGCAGGGATGAATGTGCATTTGGCAAAGCCGCTCTGCATGGAGGAGTTGGTTGCCACTTTAGCGCGGCTATGCGCTTAAGTCGAAATTTTAACTGCGGAGGGGTTCGGGAACCCTGTTTTCAACTTATGTGTGCCGGCACACGTCAAAGCAGCACTTTTTTGATAGAAAGTATCTATTCTTTCATAGACACCTTCGATATGTCAAAAAAGTGCTGCTTTTTCTGTCTATTTTTATCCCGCTTTTAGCTGCTTTTTATACCCTGCAATGCGTAATCACGAACTGCTTAAATCTCTGTACCACAGGGGGGAGATATCTGTCCTTGAGGGTTGCCATATAGAAATTTCGCTCCCAATAGGGGTAGGAAATCTGGATGATTTTGACATTCAGCCGCAGCAGCTCCTCCATGTAAGGCACAACGGCAATGCCGAACCCCTGCGCTACCAGCCCTGCGATTACTTGATCCTCTTGAATCTCATAGGCAATATTCGGGCGTTTTCCGATTTTTTCAAACAGACGGTCAATGACGATGCGCAGACCCGATTTTTCCGCAAAATAAACATGCGGATAGGGCAGGGTTTCCGTCAGATCAACGGTGTAGCGGTTCGCCAGAGGGTGATTTCTCGGCACGATGAGGACTAAATCCTGCTTGGAAACAGGGATAAATTCAATGTTTTTTTCGTTTTCCAGCTGTGTGCAGAAGACCATGTCGTATTTTTCATCCTTTAGACCCTGCAAAAGCGGCTGTGTCACGTCTGTGTAGAACTTGAACTGGATGTGCTTGTCCCTCTGCTCCTGTAAAAAGCCGTTTGCCAGCTCCGGAATGAGCGAAAGCCCCAATGTACGCAGAAAGCCAAGCTCAATGCAGCCCTCCCCACGGGAGATATGCGCCATGGTTTCAATGCCGTTATCCAGAATTTCCAAGGATTTTTCTACATAGGAAAGGAACTGCATACCCTCCTTTGTCAGCGTGGAGGAGCGGTTTTTGCGCTCAAAAAGCACCACCCCAAGCTCCGCCTCCAGCTGTGCGATGGCATGGCTCAGACTTGGCTGTGCAATACACAGACGCTCCGCTGCCTTGCCGAAGTGCTTCGTTTCCGCCAGCGTGACAAAATAGCGCAGCTGATACAGATTCATAGAAATCCCCCCATTTTTCAAATAATTTTAGAATCAGCAAATAATATGCCATCTGATTTTTCTATTTTCAGTATACCATACGCTATAGACAAAATCTATCAAAACATATAAAATAATCAATTTGTGCTTTTTTAATTTCTGCGATACACTGAGCCTGTAAGACAAAGCGCGCAAAAAAAGAATTCAAAACACGAAAGAAAAGGAGAATCCTCTCATGGATATTTCAGGAAAAACAAGGCTTTTCGGGTTAATCGGTTCTCCCGTAGAACATTCAAAATCCCCTGCCATGTATAATTATTGCTTTGATAAGTGGAAATTGGATTATAAGTATCTTGCGTTTGATGTAGACAAAAATCAGACAGCGGATGCCATCCAAGCCTTCCGTACCTTTCAAATGAAGGGGGCAAACATCACGATGCCCTGTAAGCAGGAGGTACTCAAGTATCTGGATGAAATTTCCCCGGCGGCACGTCTGGTCGGCGCGTGCAACACCATTGTGAACCACGACGGTGTTCTGACAGGCTACATCACAGACGGCGAGGGCTACATTGAAAACCTGCGCCACGAGGGCGTAGAGGTCAAGGGAAAGAAAATTACCCTTCTGGGGGCAGGCGGTGTTTCCTCCGCCATTCAGGCACAGGCATTGCTGGACGGCGCAAGAGAGATTGCCGTTTTCAATAAGAAGGATGCCTTCTGGGAGAAGGCGATTGCGAAGGCGGCGGCATATCAGAAGGCCTTCCCTTCTCAGAAAATCACGGTATATGATATGGACGATGCCGAAAGGCTGGCAGCGGAAACCCGCACAAGCGATATCCTTTCCAATGCCACAAGGGTTGGGATGCACCCCTTGGAGAATATCAGCATCATCACAGACCACTCCTTGTTCCGTAAGGAGCTGGTAGTCACCGATGTGGTCTATGAGCCCGAAAAAACAAAGCTTTTACAGGATGCCGAAGCGGCAGGCTGCAAAACAGTCGGCGGTCTGGGGATGCTCATCTATCAGGGCGCGGCGGCAGCAAAGCTGTATACCGGCTTGGATATGCCTGTAGAAGAGGTCAAGGAAAAATTTTTCCAAAAATAAAATGCTTCAAAAATAAAGAGAGTCAGAAATTTGAGAAAAGAGGGAAGAAATGAATCAGAAAAAGTATTATCCTACGGCGGTGGCGTTATACATCACCTACTTCATTCTTGGTATTGCCGTAACGATTATGGGTCAGTATAAGCAAAGCTTTGCAGCTATGTGGGGTGCAAATCAGCTGGCAGACGGCAGCTTCGATGTCAGCAAGGTTATGGCAATCATTGCGGCTGTCGGTCTGGGGCGGTTAATTGCCTTTCCGTTTGCAGGGCCCTTTTCCGATAAATACGGCAGACGACTGAGCGCATTGGTCGGCGTGGTGTTCTTTGCCATCTTCTTTATCGGCATTACCTTTACACACAGTACGGTTTTGGCATATATCCTGATGATTTGCAGCGGCATGGCAAACTCCTTTTTGGATACAAGCATCACGCCCTCCTGCATGGAAATCTTCAAGGAAAACGGTGCGATTGCAAACCTGTTTACAAAATTCGCAATTTCTATGGCACAGTTCCTGCTGCCATTTTTAATCACCTTCGTTGCAGCAAGAGATATGTCCTTCCGCACACTGTATTTCCTGGCGGCAGGCATCATCATCGTAGATGGTATCTTCCTTGCCATTCTGCCCTTCCCTCCCAAGGAGGAGGCACCTAAGGCGGCAGACGGCACAGTGGAAAAGAGAAAAATGAAGCTGACACCCTCCGCAATTTTGCTGGTTTGCATCGGCTTCACCGCATCCACAACCTTCATGCTGTTCATGAACTGCAATCAGGAGCTGGGCAAGCTTTATGGCATGACAAATCCCTCCATGATTCAGTCCTTCTATTCCGCGGGCATCATCTGCGCAGTCCTTCTGACAGCGGCACTGATGAAAAAGGGTTTGAAGCCCATCCGCGTTCTGGTTATCTATCCTTGTGTTGCTTTCTGCGCACTGCTGCTGATGTATTTCGTGCAGATTCCGCAGATTTGTATGATTGGTGGCTTCTTAATCGGCTACTTCGCAGCAGGCGGCGTATTGCAGCTGGCAACCTCTACGGCGAATGAAATGTTCCCCAGAGATAAGGGGAAAATCACAGCAGTTGTTATGATTGCATCCTCCATTGCAAACTATGCGGTGCTGAATGTCGCAAGCCTGCTTTCCAAGGTGGGCGGCGTAGAGGGCCCCAGATATATTCTGCTGTTCAATGCAGTAGTAACGGCAATCGGTATTGTGTTTGCCATCATTCTGAACCTGCGCTTTGAAAAGGACGCACAGTAATCACCTTTTACAAAAGATAAAAATTACAGAAAAACCTTGCAGCAGAAAAGAGGAACCAAATGGAAAAAGAGCTTACCTGCCTGAGAAGCATTATTGCGGATTGCGATGAGCGCATCACCGCCGCACTGAAAACCAGAATGGAATGTATCGAAGGCATCATTACATACAAAAGAGAAAACGGTCTGCCCGTTTTGCAGCCGGAGCAGGAGAAAAAGCAGCTGGAACGGGTTGCCGCTGAGGTAGCAGGTACCATATTTGAGGAGGAAATCCTGCATATCTTCGAGGGCATTATCGAAAACAGCAAGCGGATTCAGGCGAAAACGCTGTTTGATAAAAATATCCTGCTCATCGGCTTCATGGGTGCAGGCAAAAGCACTGTTTCCGCCAAGCTGAGCGAGCTTCTGGCAATGGAAATCATGGAAATGGATGCCCATATTCAGGAAAAGGAGGGCATGAGCATCAAGGAAATCTTCGCAGTCAACGGGGAGGAATATTTCCGCAACTGCGAAAGCAATACCCTCATCGAATTACGCGAGAAAAAGCACATGGTTGTCTCCTGCGGCGGCGGCGTACCCCTCAGAGAGAAAAACGTGGAGCTGATGAAAAACAGCGGCTATGTGGTCTGGCTGACGGCAACGCCCGAAGCCATCTACGAAAGAGTAAAGGACAGCACGGAGCGCCCTCTTTTAAATGGCAATATGAACGTGCTCTTTATTCAAAACCTTATGGAAAGCCGCAGAGAAAAATACGAAAGAGCGGCGGATATCGTCATTGATACCACCGGTAAGGAAATCGAGGAAATCTGTGAGGAACTGCTGCAAAAGCTTTCCGCACTGAGAAAATAAAGAAGGATAAGAGAAAAAAAGAGAACTACAAAGGAGGAACTATCTCATGTCTAAAAAATATCCCATCACAGTCAGCTCCTGGACACTGGGCGATCAGTGTACCTTTGAGGAAAGAGTAAAAGCAGCCAAGGAGGCAGGCTTTGAAGGTATCGGTCTGCGTGCGGAAACCTATGTGGATGCACTGAACGAAGGTCTGTTTGATGCAGATATTCTGGCAATTCTTGAAAAATACGATATGAAGGTTACAGAAGTGGAATATATCGTGCAGTGGGCGGAGGATCACCGTTCCTATGAACAGAAATATAAGGAACAGATGTGCTTCCACATGTGCGAGCTGTTCGGCGTGAACCACATCAACTGTGGTCTGATGGAAAACTATTCCGTTGCACATACTGCACAGAAGCTGAAGGAGCTGTGCCACAGAGCAGGCAAATACACCATCGGCGTAGAGCCTATGCCTTACAGCGGCCTGCCCGATGTGAAAAAGGCATGGGCAGTGGTAAAGGAAAGCGGCTGTGAAAATGCAAAGCTGATTCTGGACAGCTGGCATTGGCTGAGAGCAAATCAGCCCGTTGACCTCTCTGTTTTGGAAGGGATTCCCGCAGAAAAGATTGTTTCCGTACAGATTAACGACGTTTATGAAAGACCCTATGCAGCATCCATTCTGAGAGATGAATCCATGCATGACAGACTGGCACCCGGCACAGGCAGCGGCAATACAGCAGCATTTTGCCGTATGCTGAAGGAAAAGGGCATCGAACCCAAGGCAATGGGTGTTGAGGTTATCAGCGATGCGATTCTGGCAAAGGGTGTAGCGGCAGCGGCAAAATTTAACTTTGACAATACCGTAAAGGTGCTGCAGGAGGGCTGGCCCGAGGCAATGCCCGAAAAATAAAAGGAGGAACCATACATGGTTGTACTGATTGCAAAAAACACCGTAAAGGAAGGCCTACAGCAGGAGTTTCTTAAGCTTGCGAAGGAAATGACTGTAAAAACAAGACAGGAAAAGGGCTGCATCAGCTATGATCTGGCAAGCGACCAAAGTGATGCACAGGTGTTCTACTTTATCGAAAAATATCAGGATGAAAAGGCGGTGGAATTTCATCGGGCAACCGAGTATTTCCAAACCTTAGTGCCACAGATTGGTGCGCTGCGTGTGAAGCCCTCCGAGGTCAGCACCTGCACCGTTGTGGAATAACAATAAATAAAAGAAAAACGGAAATGAAGCACGAAGGAAAAAACAAAAAGAGAGTAAGAAACGGAGGAGAAAACATGAAATTTGAAGCTATGTTCCAGCCCATTCAGATTGGTCCCATGACAGTGGCAAACCGCTTTGTTATGTCTCCCATGGGCAATAACTTCGCAAACACAGACGGCACCATGAGCGAACGCTCCGCATCCTATTACGGCGCAAGAGCAAAGGGCGGCTTTGGTCTGATTACATT
>ENA-OROP01002827-OROP01002827.1-human-gut-metagenome-genome-assembly--contig:-NODE-2827-length-12081-cov-3.306503_pt1 | contig 12081 bp, 9 predicted proteins | sample MGYA00242132_ERZ509056 | MGnify/ENA primary metagenome ERZ509056 (study PRJEB26280, sample SAMEA2338768) | human gut metagenome | biome: human gut; feature: human-associated habitat; material: faeces...
GTTGGTATGGGTGGTGCAGGTTTCCCGACCTGTGTCAAACTGAAACCAGCCAAACCAGTTGATACGATTCTTCTCAATGGATGCGAATGTGAACCATATTTAACAGCAGACCACAAGGTTCTTCTTGAGTTCGCAGATGATATCATTTTTGGTCTGAAAGCAATCCTCAAGACGACAGGTGCCGAGAAGGGTATCATCGTTATCGAAGATAATAAACCAGATGCTATCGAATTAATGAAAGAAAAAGTTGCTGATATTGGAAATATGGAAGTCTTTGTTGCACGGACCAAATATCCACAGGGTGCTGAAAAAACTCTCATTAAACGTGTCATGGGCAGAAAGGTTCCAAGTGGCGGTCTCCCGGCTGATGTTGGAGTTATCGTAGATAATATCAGTACGGTAAAGGCAATTTCCGATGCAATCCAGAAAGGCATGCCTTTGATCGAACGTGTTACAACAATAACAGGTGAAAAGATCAAGAATCCTGGCAACTTTATCATCAAGATTGGTACAAGTGTAAAAGATCTGATCGATTATTGCGGTGGATTTACAGATGATGATGTACTGGTTAAGATGGGCGGACCAATGATGGGATTCCCTCTGAACACGCTGGATGTTCCTATGATGAAGGGCTCCAACGGTATCATCGCTATTGATACAGATGAGACAAAAGAGCAGCCATGTATCAAATGCGGACGTTGCGTAGATGTCTGTCCGATGGAACTCTCTCCGCTGTATTTCGTGAAATATGCAAAAGAAGAGAACTGGCAGGGCATGAAAGACATGAACGTTATGGATTGTGTTGAGTGTAGATGCTGCCAGTATATCTGTTCTTCCAAGATTCCGATCATTAACAGTATCAAAGCCGGAAAAAATGCAGTAAGGGGGATGAAGTGATATGTTGATTACCCAGTTAAAAGCAAAAGAAACCATCACATCACTGACAGCTGGAAAGAAAGTTTTTATCATTAACTGCCACGGATGTAAAGAAGTTCGTTTTCCGGAAAAAGAAGCTGTTGAACTTCAGAAAGAGCTTGCTGCTGAGGGAACGGTAACAGGAATCATGACAACAGATTACATTTGTAATCCGGAAAATCTGGAACTTCGCCTTAAGAAACATATGAGTAAGATCCAGGAAGCAGATCTGGTTCTGGTATTCTCCTGTGGTGTTGGTGTACAGACAGTTGCCGAATACCTAGATGACAAGATGGTCTGCGCAGCCTGTGATACATACCCGGTACCAGGTTTCCAGGGTGTGACACCATTAGAGTACAAATGTGACCAGTGTGGCGAATGTTATCTGAACCTGACAGGTGGAATCTGTCCGATCACAGCATGTTCAAAGAGCCTTGTTAACGGCCAGTGCGGTGGTTCCAAGAATGGAAAATGTGAAGTAGACAGTGAGATGGAATGTGGATGGGAACGCATCTACAGACGCCTGAAAGAAATCGGACGCCTTGACGCACTGAAATGCCCGACACAGATTCATAATTTTGCGACAGATGATGAAGTAAAATAATTAAAATGTCTGGTAACTATTTAGTTACGAAGCCTGATAAATTATAATATTATAATGATTGGAGCAATGTACAATGAAAATGAAAGAATTATTTGACCGTGGTGAATTTGTAGTTTCAGCAGAAGTAGGACCGCCGAAAGGAATTCATGTAGATGAACTGGTAGAGGAAGCCAAAACATATCTCAAAGATGTCCATGCAGTTAACGTAACAGATAACCAGTCTTCTGTTATGCGTCTTGGCTCTCTTGCAATGTGTAAAGTCCTTAAAGATGCAGGAATGGATCCGATCTTCCAGCTTGCATGCCGTGACAGAAACCGTATTGCTCTGGAATCTGATCTTTTAAGTGCTGCAATGTTTGGTATTGAGAACATTCTCTGCCTGACAGGTGACCATACAAAGATGGGTGACCATCCGCAGGCAAAACCGGTATTCGACCTTGATTCCGTATCTCTTCTTCATACAGTAAAACTTCTGGAGTCAGGTGTAGACCTTGGTGGAAACGAACTGGTTGGTGAACCGCCGAAATTCTCCAAAGGTGCTGTAGTATCTCCATGCAGTGATTCTGTTGATGCACAGCTTGCAAAAATGGAAAGAAAAGTTGCTGCAGGTGCAGATTACTTCCAGACACAGGCTGTATTTGAGCCGGAGAAATTCATCAAATTCATGGAAAAAGCAAAACAGTTCGGTAAACCGGTACAGGTTGGTATCATCATTCCGAAGTCAGTTGGAATGGTAAGATTCATGAACAATAACGTTGCCGGTATTCATGTTCCGGACGAAATGATCGAAGAACTGAAAGCAGACAAAGAAAAGACAAAAGCAGGTATCACAGGTGTTGAGATCGCTGCACGTATTATCAAAGAGTGTAAGCCATACTGTCAGGGTGTACATATCATGGCACTTGGCTGGGAATCCAAGATTCCGGATCTGCTGAAACTGGCTGAGATCTAAAAAAGTATATATAGTCTGAAATAAAATGACAGGTGTCTGTCTTTGGTGAGAACCAGAGGCAGGCACCTGTTTTTTGATTCTGTATATGAGTAAAAAACAAAAATATCCATTAAATAATAGACATAAAGCTTGAGTAATGATGACAATTGCATGCTATTTTGTTATAATATTTTTTATGCAATATAGAGGAATATGAAACAGTTAATCATATCAGACAAAGTACAAAAAGAGATGCTTACAGATTTTATGATTATGAGGGAAACAAAGGGACTGAATGAACAGAAAGATAGAAAAGCAGATAAGAAAAAAAGGTAAGAAAAAAAGATTCTATTTGAGCATTTTTGCATTTATCATGTTGCTTTTTGTACCGGTTTTTGTTTATGCGTCGGAAATGAAAAGTGACGGGAAAACAACTCAGGTAATAGAGGAAGAAAATAAAACCGTGAGAGTTGGCTATTTTCTATATTCCAATTTTCAGGAAGGAAGTTATGGGGAACATAAGCAGGGAGCAGGCTATGAATATCTTCAGAAAATTTCTTATATAACCGGCTGGAAGTATGAATATGTCTATGGTTCATTTAAAGAGTGTCTGGATATGCTGGCAGATGGAAAAATAGACATACTTGGAAGTGTCAGTTATACACCAGAAAGAGCGGAATCTATCGATTTTTCAACCTACGCTGAGGGGACAGAAAAATATTGGATCTATACCCGGGAAGATCATACGGATCTTACGGATGGTGATCTGAAGCAGATGAATGGCTGTCGTATCGGTGTTGCAGATGGAAGTTATCAGAAAGATCTTTTGGAAAAATGGCTGGACAGCAATCAGATCCATGCAGAGGTTGTTGCCTGTAAAGGCTATGATGAAATGATAGAAAAACTGGATGCAGATGAACTGGATGCACTTGTGATCCCGGCACTGTCTGTCAACAGCGATTTTATTGCCATTGCTAATATCGGTGCAGGTGACTGCTATTTCGGTGTATCAAAATCCAGACCGGATCTGTTAAAGGAATTAAATGCTACCCTGGAAGAAATCAACAATACAGAAACGGACTACAGCAGCAAGCTGTATGCCAGTTATGAAGGAAAAGCGGTCATAAATTATGCACTCAACAAGGAAGAAAAACAATGGCTGGATGCACATGAAAATACAATCCGTGTGGGATATCTAAAGGATAATCTTCCTTTCTGTGGTGAAGAAAATGGGAAACTGACAGGAATCCTTGGAACCGTTCTGGATACGGTTCAGGAAAAATATGAAATTACGATCAAGGTGGTTCCCTGTTCCACGGGAGTACAGATGAATGAGGCATTGCAATCTGGTGAAATAAATATTGCCGGTCCTATCATTCAGGATTTTTATATGCAGGAACAGTTTCAGGTGGTGTTGACAGATGCAATCTTTGATATTACGCCAGTTGTTATTTACAAAGGAAAAGAATATAGCAGCTGCCTCTCTACGATTGCAGTGACAGAGACATCATTGTATTCTGAATTGATGGTGTCCCTTCTTTTTCCAGATGCAGAGATTAAACAATATGGCACACAGGAAGAATGCCTGGAGGCAGTAGCAAATGGAAAAGTAGGAGCAACTGTTATTCCATCTTCGAAGATTAATCTTCTTAATGAAAGTCCACTGACCAAAAGCCTGTCATTTGCAGAAATGGCAAAACGGCAGGAATTAGCGATGTTTACGACGAGAGAAAACAGAAGAGCAGCTACCATTATCAATAAAGCAATCGATCAGTCCTCCAATATTTTAAATGGCGTTGTCCTTGCACAGAATTCTGTTTCAGAAAAGAAAATGACCTTGCAGGATGTACTTACAGAGTATGCCGGTTTCGTTATCGGAGTTTCATTTGTGATTATTTTTGTATTACTTCTTCTGCTTTATTCCCTTTCCGTAAGCAGGAAAAAACAGATGGAAGCATTGAAAGAAGCACAGGATGCAAATGCAGCGAATATTGCAAAAACAACTTTCCTGAACCATATGTCCCATGATATCAGGACACCAATGAATGCAATTGTTGGATTTACAGATATTGCCATGAAGAGGAAACCGGACAAAGAAGTGGAGGATTGTCTGAAAAAGATCAGGCAGAGTTCAGAATATCTGATGACACTCATTAACGATGTGCTGGATATCAGCCGCATCGAAAGCGGTAAACTGGAATATAAACCGGTACTGGTAGATCTCAGGGATATGACAGATACTGTCTTGTCGATCGCAAGGGGATATATGGAAAACCGTGACCTTAATTTTTCTGTTTCAAGAGAAGAACTTAAAAATCCTTATGTGATGGCAGATGAACTCAGAATCAGGGAAGTATTGCTCAACATTATCAGCAATGCAGTCAAATTTACAAAAGACGGAGGTACCATTTCATTTGTAGCAGAAAACTGTCCGGGCAAGGATGAGCATCATTTAATCGTACGCTATCATATATCAGATACCGGAATTGGTATGAGTGAGGAGTTCCAGACCAGAATATTTGATGAGTTCAGTCAGGAAAATAATGGGGCAAGAACCAGTTATAAGGGAACCGGACTGGGAATGGCGATTGCCAAACAGTATGTAGATCTTATGGGTGGGAAAATTGAAGTCAGCAGCAGACAGGGCGTTGGCTCAGCATTTACTGTAGAAATCCCGCTGCTTATAGCAGAACATGTACTAACTGAAGAGAAAGAAAAGTTAAGAAAAGATATTGATTTACATGGTTTACATGTTCTTTTGGCAGAGGACAATGATTTAAACGCAGAAATAGCAATAGCTTTGTTGGAAGAAAAAGGGATGATTGTAACCAGAACCACTGATGGTAAATCTGCCCTGACACAGTTTTGCAATACAGTTCCGAGGACTTTTGATCTGATTTTGATGGACATCATGATGCCGGAAATGAATGGGTATGAAACGACAAAAGCTATAAGAAATCTGCCGGATCGTCCGGACGGAAAGGAAATCCCTATTATTGCAATGACAGCAAATGCATTTGCAGAGGATGTACAGGCTGCTTTGAAGGCTGGAATGGATGATCATGTGGCAAAGCCGATTGATATGAGCATTTTAATATCTGTCATCACAAAATATATAGAGCAATGAGTTAGTGGAGATCAAAGCGCCGAATGATGCCAATGACCTGTTTGTTTCCAAGATCGAGCAGCTTCTTCAGGAACACTCTGGTAAATAACTTCAGGAAACAGTAAATAACGATAAAATTTTATACAAAAAATGCGGAAGAGCATTGCGAAGAAATCTATTCGATGACCTTGCAGTGCTCTTTTTTCGTTTTATAGGAGATTATTTTCGTGTGAGAGCGGGAGAAGTTAGTAATAGTATACAAAAAAAGCAAAATAACATTGTAGCAATTGTCAATAGATTTTTAGAGAACTTATATATATGTTGTGGACGATATATTGTAAATGCGAAATCCATGCTTGGTGTTCTGAGCATGCCGGAGTTTGACAAAGGTGAACTGCATATCCACACCGATGTAAAAGACATTGAGAAAGTTTATGCTATGATCAATCAGGCTGGGCTGAACAGTACACAGGATACAGTTCATTTTCTTCCGTTCTGGGAGAATGGAGTGAAGTTCTTTACAATTGAAGGACCGAATAAAGAAAAAGTAGAGTTTAGTCAATATTTGTAATATACATATTTATAAAAAGCGCATTTCATATCTGGTGTGGTATGAGATGCGCTTTTTTTCAGTGGAGAATCAGAACTCTCCGTTATTTTTTATATAATCTTTGTACCAGTAAGCAGAATCTTTCAGGATTCTTTGCTGTGTCTGGTAGTCAATATAGATCAGACCAAATCGTTCGGAATATCCCTTGGACCATTCGAAATTATCCATCAGGGACCACTGGAAATAACCGCGTATATCCGCAACAGTGGCGGCCTTTTTTAATTCATCAAGGTATCTGGCGAGAAAATCAATTCTGTTTGGATCATGCACTTTGCCATCCAGAGAAACAACATCGTGGCAGGACATTCCGTTCTCTGTAATATAGATTGGAGTTTTGTAACGTTCATACAGGAAACGTGGTCCCCAGTTCAGACATTCCGGTGTTACAGGCCAGTCGATGGCTGTTTTTGGAAAGCCTTCATAGCGTCTGACGTATTCAGGATGTCCATCTTTACCCATGCGGATACACTGGCCATTGTAGATATTCTGACCATAGATATCAATCGGCTCAGAAATAAGCTTCATATCATCATCTGTGATTTTGGGAAGATATTTTTCATATTTCTGCAGACCTTCCTCTGGGTATTTGCCCAAAAATACAGGATCCGACCACCAGGAAACATTCCAGGTCCAGTTGTGTGGATCATCTGGAAGAGAAAATAGTGCTTTTCTTGCAGCTTCAATATCTTCTGCGCTTTCGGTTTCCGGATAACACATGGAAGCAGTTGGAGCGAAACCAATCGACAGTTTTTGTTTCCCATAAGCACGAAGCATCTGTACAGCTTTGCCGTGTGCCTTAAGAGCATTATGCGCCATTTCGAAAGTGTCACGGAGAGGTGCCTGGACTCCCGGTGCATGTTCGCCGGTCAGAAATCCAAGTCCGACAAAGCATTGCGGTTCGTTCAAAGTGAAGAAATTTTTTACTCTGTCACTGAAACGCTCTGCGATAAGACGTGCATAATCACCGAACCAGTCTACGATCTGCGGATTCAGCCAGCCTCCTCTTTTATATAATTCATAGGGAAATATCTTCGCCTTTGCCATCTTCACTGACGGCACCCTCAATCTGATAAGAACTGGTTGCAGCACCCCATACAAAATCGGCCGGGAATTTATAGTTTTCTGTAGGCATTATGTGTTCCTCTTTCTTTTGTGTGTATTCATATCCAAAGTATAATTTAGACGGGATGATTAATCAATTCAAAAATAAAAAATGTTCGTTGTAAAAATGATTGTTATAACAGATAGCGTATTATAGATAAAATTATCCGGAAGTTATGGCGATACCAGGATAATACATAAAATGCAAAAAGCTGTATGAGGGAATAAATCAAGAGATATATGCAAATGTAAAAATGCATTATACGTTCGAAATAAAAGAATATCAAATACCTATTAACTATGATAAAATATAGATAAAAAGCATGAAGGAAAACAGAAGAAGGAGTGTAGCGTTTATGAAAGAATTACTCTACGGAGCAGCCTACTACGATGAATACATGCCATATGAACGTCTTGCGAAGGATGTTTCCATGATGCAAAAAGCCGGGATTAATACGGTGCGGATCGCAGAATCCACATGGAGTACCTGCGAGCCTCAGGAAGGAGTTTTTGATTTTTCTCATGTGATCCGTGTGATGGATGCAATGGAAAAAGCAGGGATTAATGTTATCATAGGGACTCCGACCTACGCTGTGCCGACCTGGATGGTAGAAGCATATCCTGACGTATTGGCAGAAACGGTCAGGGGAAGAGGCATTTATGGGACAAGACAGAACATGGACATTACACATCCGGTTTACCGTTATCATGCAGAAAAAGTAATCCGTAAACTGATGGAGGTTTCTGCACATCGTAAGTGTGTGATTGGATTTCAGTTGGATAATGAAACAAAATATTATGGAACAGCAGGCAGGAATGTACAGCTTGGGTTCGTGAAATACCTTCGTGAGAAATTTCATAATGATCTGGACACCATGAATCACGAATTCGGTCTGGATTACTGGAGCAATCGCATCAATGCATGGGAAGATTTTCCGGATGTGCGTGGCACGATCAATGGAAGTCTGGGTGCGGAGTTTGAAAAATACCAGAGAAGTCTGGTGGAAGAATTCCTTGGCTGGCAGGCAGCGATTGTTTCCGAATATAAGAGAGAAGATCAGTTTATCACTCACAATCTGGATTTTGAGTGGAGAGGTTATTCCTACGGCGTGCAGCCGGATGTGAACCATTTCAAATGTGCAAAGCACCTGACTATGGCAGGAACAGATATTTATCATCCGACCCAGGATCATCTGACCGGTGCAGAAATTGCCTTTGGCGGAGACCTGATCCGATGTCTTAAAAATGACAACTATCTGGTTCTGGAAACAGAAGCACAGGGTTATCCGGGCTGGACACCGTATGATGGGCAGCTTCGTCTGCAGGCATACAGCCATCTGGCATCCGGTGCGCTTGGCGTGATGTACTGGCACTGGCATTCAATCCATAACTCCTTTGAGACTTATTGGAAAGGTCTTCTTAGCCATGACATGGAAGAAAATGCTGTATACCGAGAGGCATGTATCGTAGGTGATGAATTTAAGAAACTTTCTCCTGTTTTATCAGGCTTGAAGAAGGATAACAAAGTTGCAATCATGGTGAGCAACGAGGCTCTGACTGCACTCAAATGGTTTGGAATCGAAGCAACTGCAGCAGGAAACAGTGGAATTGGATACAACGATGTTGTTCGCCGGATCTACGATGCACTTTATAAAATAAATATAGAGTGTGACATTATCTGGGAAGAGAGCGAAAATATTGAGAAATACCAGGCAATCATCCTTCCGGCTATGTACACTGCAGATGAAAAAGTTCTCACACGTCTGAAAGATTATACCGCGCAAGGAGGCACACTGATCGCGACGTTCAAGACTGCATTTGCCAACGAGAATGTGAAGGTATATTCTGACAGACAGCCACATATTCTGAGTGAAGTCTTCGGGATGTATTATCAGCAGTTTACATTCCCGGAAAAAGTTACTCTGACAGGTTTTGAAGGTGGTGAACCAGAGGCAGAGACTTTCATGGAACTTCTGATTCCGGATGGTGCAGAAATCATTTCTGCATATCAGCATCCAAACTGGAAAAAGTATGCCGCAGTTACGCATCATACTTATGAAAGCGGAAATGCCTGGTATATCGGATGTATGTTTGAAGAATGCTACCTGCAGCAGTTGTTGATAAAGATTCTGGCTAAGGCTAGTGTAAATGCTGCAGTGCCGGAAAAATTCCCGGTGATCGTGCGAGAGGGAGTCAATGAACAGGGCGAAAAACTTCGTTTCTATCTGAATTATTCCTGGGAAGAGCAAAGAGTTGAGGTGGCGGATGATTTTGAGGTAGTACTTGGGAATGGTGATAGTACGAAGCATGAAATTTACCTGTCGGCATGGGATGTATGTATTATAAAATTTGAAAAATAAAAAGCTTTGTAACAAGCAAACCCCGAGGCAGCAAGCCTCGGGGTTCTTTTATCTCTTTTCTTTTTTCAGAATGGAATTAAACAGTGTGAAGAAGGTGATCGTTGTCACCGTAGCAGCTATGATATCGCTGACTGGTTCTGCGAGGAATACTGCAAATACTTTATTGTCGAAGAAATTCGGCAGGATAAAGATCAGAGGTATCAGCAGGACAATCTTACGAAGGCAGGCAAGCAGCAGGCTGACCTTTGCCTGTCCGAGAGCCATAAAGCTCTGCTGGCAGCTTACCTGGAAACCAAGAGAGAAGATTCCGGCCATGTAGATGCGGAGCGCCCAGGCAGAGTATGTTACTAGTTCCTTATCGGAAGTAAAGATTGTTGCAAATGCTTTTGGAAAAATCATCACGACAAGCCAGAATGCAGTCGTATAGATGACGCAGGTGCAGAACTGTGTGAAGAATGCCTTCTTTACACGGTCTGGTTTGTTTGCACCAAAGTTATAGCTGATGATCGGCTGTCCACCCTGGCAGATTCCCTGAAGCGGCAGGGTAACAAGCTGACTGATACTTGTGATAATCGTCATTGCTCCAACTGCCACGTCGCCGCCAAATCTGGAAAGGCTGCTTGTAAAACTGATGGACAGAAGGCTCTCCGTTGACAGCATAACAAAGGTAGAAATACCAAGAGCAAGGCACGGACCAAATACCTTAGGATCCAGATGCATGTTACTCCGTTTCAGGCGGAGGATAGTTTTCTTTCCGGTTAGGAAGCGGAGAATCCATACAGCACCTACGGTCTGGCTGAGAACAGTGGCAAGTGCGGCACCTTTTACGCCCATGCCAAGGGCAAAAATAAAGATCGGATCCAGGATAATGTTGATAACAGCACCGATAATTGTAGTCATCATACTGATTTTGGCAAATCCCTGAGTTGTAATGAAGGTATTCATGCCCAGTACGATCAGTACAAAAAAGCTTCCGAGGATATAGATTCTGGCATAATCTGTTGCATAAGTTAAGGTGGCATCACTGGCACCAAAGAGTCTGAGCAGAGTTGGTGCACTTACGTAAAATACGATGGTCAGCACGACTGCAAGACCGACCAACAAAGTAAAACAGTTTCCGAGGAGCTTTTCGGCCAGATCATTGTCCTTCTTTCCCATTGCAATGGCGGCACGTGGAGCACCGCCGGAGCCAACAAGCATGGCGAAGGCATTCAGCAGCATCAGAATCGGAGTAAAAAGTCCGACACCCGTCAGCGCGGCGGCTCCGATTCCCGGAATATGACCAATGTAGATTCGGTCTACAATGTTATAAAGCAGATTAATAACCTGCGCCACAACTGCCGGAATTGCCAGCTGTGCAAGGAGTTTGGGAATACTTCCCGTCTCCATATTGGTTGTTTTGGTTTGCGTTTTCATAATATTCATCTCCATATTTATATTGGAATTTTGAGTATCAAAATTTAAGCATTGAGTAGCATAGCACAAAAGACAAAAAATAGAAAGTTATTATACAAAAAAGAGGTTTTGTTTGAATTTTGGACAGAACCTCTTTATTGTTACATGACAGTAAAAAGACGAGAATGATATAATACTAACAAAAAGATTTTGAGAATACCAAAAATATTTGAATAAATTGTACAAATGCGTTGTGAAAAATAAACAAATGTGTTAAAATTTGACTATGCGCAATGGAAATAATAGATAAAAATTAGTGAAAAAGGAGAATGATATTGAAACAGTGGTCAGAGATCCTGCGAAATGTCACAATGCTTTCGCAGCTTGGGCTGTCATTTATAACACCGCTTCTTCTGTGCCTGGCGCTCTGCTGGTTCATTATTTCAAAGACCGGTGTTGGTGTCTGGGTCTACATTCCGGGATTTTTCTTCGGAATGGGTGGTTCGGCAACCGTGGCATACAAGTTTTATTTGTCGATCAATAAACAGCAAAAGAAAAAACATAAAAAAGACAAAATATATTTTAACAGACATTCATAAACATCTACATGAAGGACAGAATAATGGAAAGGAAGTAACTGTTTTGGAAGATATGCGTGATCATACAGAACAGTTACGAAAGGAATGGAATTATGAGCAGTATATTGGATAATGTGCAGCCGGCGGTAAAGAAAGAAACAAAAAGGGTCGTGAAGATCACGGCAGTTGGTCTGATTCTGATGTGGATTCTTTTTGCAGTACTTCATTTTACAATGCCGGATAAGGTGCCGTTAGATTATACAGTATTTTTAGGAGGCATTGGAGGCGGAGCAGTTGCAGTTCTGAATTTTTTCCTGATGGGGCTGGCAGTACAGAAGGCTGCATCAGCTTCTGACGAGGGAACTGCAAGAATGAAACTCAAAGCCAGTTATTCACAGCGTTTTTTGATGCAGATCCTGTGGGTGATCCTGGCAATCGTCGCACCGTGCTTCCATTTTGTTGCAGGAATTGCTCCACTTTT
>ENA-OROP01002829-OROP01002829.1-human-gut-metagenome-genome-assembly--contig:-NODE-2829-length-12074-cov-3.938930_pt1 | contig 12074 bp, 9 predicted proteins | sample MGYA00242132_ERZ509056 | MGnify/ENA primary metagenome ERZ509056 (study PRJEB26280, sample SAMEA2338768) | human gut metagenome | biome: human gut; feature: human-associated habitat; material: faeces...
TTCTAAGAGACTTCCCAACCGCTTGATTAAGAAGTCTTTTAGAGCATACAACACCCGCCGCCATCTTGAATTTGCGGTACTGCTTGACGGCAAAGTGGTCCGGCTCCCGTTCCTCCAACTGAGAAAAAAGCAGGTCCACCGGGCTTTGATAGGTTTCGTCATCCTCTCTGGCTTCACTGGCATTGATAAGGTCCAGAAGTGTGATGAAATTCTTTTCTTCCTCGGTAGCCTCATACCAGATGTAGCCGATCAGCGCGGAATAATAGAGGCGTTCCGCTTTGACCCAGAAATCTTCCGAAGATTTTTCGCCTTCGCCCTTCGTGTTCATAATCAGGGCGTTCACCAGCTTTAAGATATCTTTCTCTGACCGAATGTAGGCCAGTGGGTTGTATCTCATGGATTTTCGGAAGTTTATCAGGTTGAGGCACTTGATACGGTATTTCTTCCGTTCCAGGAAAGTGCCGATCTCCGGTAGCAAGGTTCCTTTCGGATCAGTGCAGACATAGGACGAATGAGCTTGCAGCAGCGACGGCTTACAGAAGAACCGCGTCTTGCCGCTGCCGGAACCGCCGATCACCAGAATGTTTTTATTTCTGGCATACTTCGGCTGCTTTGGGCGGCTCGCCATCGTGATCCGTTCCGTCTGCGTCATGGGGATGTTTTGGAAAAAGTCCTTGTCCATGTAGGGAGCAATATCCGCCGCCGTACCCCAGCGGGCAGAACCATACTCGATCCCGTGGCGATACTTCTTAGCGTTCTTGCCTTTCAGGTAGACCGCCATGCGAAGGACCACTGCACCGGTTATGCCGATCAGAAGGTCCGTGGGATGGAAACTGAGCCACGGGGAGGAAAACACCGCCGTGAAGCCGTCCCCGATAGAAAGCAGCTTGCCGGAGAGGTCAGCGCCGGGCGCAAGCCGAAAAGCCTGTGCCAGCTTATCGAAGGGATACACGAACAGAAGATACGGAAGGTTTAGCAAAAACAGTTCTTTCATATTCATCTCTGCACGCTCCGATCTTTGACCTTTACTTTCTCCCGGTCAATGGTGCGGTGTTCCGTTTTCTCCGCCGCCTGTTCCTTCGCCTGGGTCAGCCGCTCCCGGATGGATGGCTTTTCCTCACGGCTCATTTTCCGGCTGGCAAACTCCTGAAACGCCGCTGTGATGGCATCCGCGTCCCGGCTTTTGAAAAAGACCAGGTAACGGGGCTGCTCTGCGGAGGTGTCTTTCTTCAAGGCAAAATCCACATGGTATTTCTTCGCCACACGGGAGAAAACCTTGATATTCTTGTCACTGATCTCGATATTGGCAAGACCGGCGTTCTGGCTGGCAAGTTGTTTAAGGCTCTGCCTGCCGCGGTAGATTTTGGGCTTCTGGCTTTTCTGGATTTCCTCCAGAAACTTTTTGACGGCCTTTTCAAAGACCTGCTCGCTTAGCTTGGCTCCGTCAACAATGAGCGTTACGGCGCCCCGCGTTACTTCCTCCTGCATTTAGCCTCACCCCCTTTGCCCGTCCCCGTACATATCGTGCTGCACCAGGGAAGAATAGTAGCTGTTGATGGTGGTCGGGGCGTTATACAGCGCCGCCAGAAGGTATTTCTTGATATTGCGGACATAGGTGGTGTTGTCCTTCATGCAGTCCATGACATACTGAACATGAGAACTGTCCAGCTTCATAAACCGGGACTTTACCACCTCCGCCGGATAATCGTCTCCGGCAATGCGAATGACTTTGCGGGCAGAACATACGGTATCCACGATCAGGTCAACGATTTCGTCAAGCTGCTCACGGTCGATATGGCTGTCCTGCACCAGATAGCTGTACTCGATGTTATCCAAAATCACTTCACGATAACATTCTCTGGCTCCCATCCGATCCGTTCCCATCCTTGCCCCTGTGGGGGTAGGGGGATTTGATTGGATAGGATTTGATAGTTCCGTACTTGATAAATCAGTCTTTGTTTGATTAGTATTTAATTGTGCGGGGTTTTCCGTACACGGGTCCGCCGTATCCGGGATACCCATATCCGGGTTTTCCGTATATGGCTTTGCCGTACCCGGTAAAGGCGTACCTGGGCTTGACGGCAGCTCGCACTGAGGCATTTCGTAAATCACATACTCGGTATCCGTGATCTTGCCTTTTTCATCCCGAAGCTGTGTACGCCGGATATACCCGTGGGTTTCCAGCTCCTTCAACGCCGCACCGATGCTGTCCACACCTTCCCGACAGATCGCCGCAAGACCTCTGGTGGTGTAATTCCACTCGTCAGGGAGCGACAGCATCATGGACAGCAGACCTTTGGATTTCAGAGTCAGCGTTCGATCTTTCAAGTGATGGTTCGACATGACCGTATAATCACGGGTCTTTTCAATACGAAAAACAGCCATCTTCGCACCTCCTTCCTGTGAAAATAAAAAGTGTTGATTTTGAGCGGTTTACCCGTCTGTATGCCTCCGTTTTCTCCCACATGGGAAAACATCCACGCCCTGTTCAGAACGCAAGCCACAGAGGGAAAAACAGAAGATATCCCACTGATTTTGATACAGTTTTCAGTCGGCTACCTCTCACGGTCTTTATGGTCATAGTGGAGGTCGCCGGAAAGCACCTTCGCATGGTTGCGGATTTTGATATGACCCTTTTCCTGATTCTCCAAAGCCTTGCTGTATCCGGCGTCAGTCAGGAACAGGCGCATTTTCTCACCCTTCCAGCCAACAGGCGAGTCATGGGTAAGAACATCAAAGACGATCATGTGTCTGGTCGCCGGGTCGAAACGCTCCAAAGCCATAATGTCATGGCCGGATAACTTCTGCGCCCCGGATCGTTGCCTGGCCTCTGCCAGCATTTCCCCGATAGTGCGGGCTTTCTCCGGCAGACGGTATTCGGCCTGCACCTTGCGGATCAAATCCATGCACTCCTGATCCGACAGTGGGCGGAGCTTGTCCAGAAGGCCTTCCGCCGTTTCTTTCGTTGCCGGGTTCGGCGCATAGCGCCATGTCATGTAAATCTCATTCAGGGCAGCGTTCTGATTGGTACTTTCAATCTGAAACACCATCCTCATTTCTGCTTCTGTCAGTTTCATTGCCAGCCTCCTTCAAAAATGGGTATAAAAAAACGCCATAGGTTTTTTGAGCCTACGGCGTTTCTTGCGATATTCACAATTCCAAACTTTCCAGCCACTCGTCAAAAGATCTCTTGGAGACGCGGATCGCATTGCCTATGCGGACGATTCTGAACTCCTCCTGCTTGACGAGCTGATATGCGGTTGTGCGGCCAATGTTGAGCATGGCCGCAATCTGTTCCACGGTGTATGTGCGCGGTTCCGGCAGTGACTTTTTCTCTTTCTTGTTCATAGTAACCTCCATGTATTTGCCTTGTCATTTTAACTAAGGGAATGAAGAATGGCAGTAGCAATCAACTTTGGCGGGATGGCCTCTTGCTAAGAATTTGCTAATAGGACCACCCAACGGACGCATAAAACTGCGTCAGAATAGGTGTTTTGCACCATAAAGTTCGTTTACTACAAGTCATTCTGTGTAAGGGATGATATTGGAAGTTACATCCGAACCGTGTATCACATGGTAAGCCATACTCCTAAGCGGTAGGTCGGGTGTTCGAATCACCTCGGGAACGCCATAATGTGGAGACAAAAAAGATGTCTCCTGCGAAAAGCCCGAATATATCGGGCTTTTTTGCTACCCAAAGGTAAACAAACACGAATGAAGGCGAAATGGGGTCTGTTTATGACCGAACAGAAAAAGAATACTATCATAACAAGCGGCATCGCTGTACTTGCCGTGATACTGGCATATTGCTTACGAATTGTGGGCAGGGGCAGCTTCTACCCGATGCTGTTTTCCTATCTGCGTAGCTTTATCTATATCGGTCTGTTCGCCGCCTGGGGGCTCTCCGTCCGTCAGCGGATCGTGCAAAAGCAGGTGTGCAGGTTTATGACGGTCACCGCAGTACTGCTCATCATATGGATGGTAGTCCGTTCGGCAAAGTATTTTATATTCTGGCAGCCGGATGCCGTCCGTTACCTGTGGTATCTGTTCTATCTGCCCATGCTGTTTGTGCCTATGCTGGCGCTGCTGATTGCCATGTCATTGGGAAAGCCGGACGAATACAAATTTCCCAAGGGAATGTCGATTCTGTGGATCATCTCCGGCACATTGCTTCTGCTCGTGCTCACAAATGACCTGCACCAATTCGTATTTACCTTTCCGAAGGACGCCGCCGTGTGGACAGACAAAAACAACGGTTACTCGGTAGGCTACTTCATTAGTGTAGGCTGGCAGGTGCTGTGTGCCTTTGCCGCACTCGTAATTATGTTTTTCAAATGCCGCGTGCAAAAAGGACGGCTCCACTTTCTGCCCATTGTTCCTATGCTGCTGGCGATTGTCTACAGCGCACTTTACTATGCGGGTGCGGATTGGTTGCTCCACTTGTTCGGCGATATCGCCGCATTCCAAAGTGTGATGTATATTCTGACCTTTGAGTTTTGCATCGCCTGCGGATATATCCATTCAAACAGCCGTTATGTGGACTTGTTTGCCTCCTCTGTCGGCACATCGGCAGAGATCACCGACAAGGACTTTACCGTTCGGTATGCAGCTGTAAACACCGCGCCTATCTCAAAGGCAACGATGAAAAAAGCCGAGCAAAGCCCGGTCACGATGGACGGCTTGACCGTTCACACCATGCCTGTTGACGGCGGCTATGCCGTATGGACAGAGGATGTGTCGGCTCTGCGTGACATCAAGGAGAACTCCGAGCTTCTTGCAGACGAGCTTGCCGACAGGAACGAAATACTCCGTTATGAATACAAGCGTGAAGCCAAGCGCCGCAAGGTGGAGGAGCAAAACCGTCTGTACGACCTCCTGCGTTCCGCTACGCAGACGCAGATCGACCGCATTGCGGAGCTCACTAAGGAATACCGCCGAATCTCAAGCACCGATCCCGACAGCGCCAAAACGCTCCTCGCCGAGATTGCCGTGCTGTGCAGCTATATTAAACGCCGCAAGCATCTGACGCTCCTTACCGACCGAGATATTAAAATAGCGGCAACGGAACTCCACCGTGCCTTCAATGAGTCGCTCCAAACGCTGAAGCTGTTGGGCGTCCGCAGTTCACTCTATGTGGACGAATCTCTTTCCATGCTCTCCGGCAAAACGGCGACTGCTGTATTTGATTTTTATGAATCGGTTATTGAAGCCGACATTTTGAATTTAACAGGCATACAGGTAAGCCTCATAAAGGCAAACGGCTTGCGCTTGTCACTGAATGTGTGCTGCAAAGCCGACCTTTCCGCTTTGGTAAGCGGAGACAGTATCCGCTGTGAAAAAGAGGATGACGAGGAATACCAGCACCTTGTATTTGAAGCGAAAGAAGGTGACAGGAAATGAGTGCATTTTCTTCCCTTTCTGAATTTTGGCAGACCATGCTGCCGTTTATCATGCTTGTGGAGATCGTCCTTGAGATCGGGCTGTTTATGTATCAGCTTCTTCGCAGCAATAAGCCGGTGCGCAGCCTGCTGAGTCTGGCAGTTATGGCGGTGATGATCCCGCTGCTATTCTCCGTTTCTCAGGCAGATCCCGATAATATCGGGGACGCATTTCTGCTGGACGCACCGTGGCTGATATTTGCCGCTGCCATTTTCCTTGCGGCAGTTCACTTTGCCATTGCTCTGCCGCGGGAATACCGCCGTAAAAAGAACGAGCTCTCGCCGTTCTCCATTAAGGAAGCAACCGATAAGCTGCCTATGGGCATCTGCTTTGCCGACCCGAACGGCAGGATCATCCTGTGCAACAACCGTATGCGCAGGCTCTCATTTGCCCTTTGCGACCACGAGCTGCAAATCAAAAGCGATATGGAAAATGCCCTGAGCGCGCCGGACAGATCCGTGACCGTCAAGAATGATTGCTACATCCTGCCCGACAAGACCGTCTGGCAGTTTCGCACACAAAATATCACCGTGGACAGCGATGACCGCTGGCAGCAGATAACGGCGCACAATGTAACCGAGCTGTATAACGGCTGCCAAAAGCAAGAGGAAATAAATGAAGAACTGGCAGAAGTCAATCGAAAGCTCAGGAAGATGTACGCTCGCATGGAGAACGATGTCAAAGAGAAAGAAAGCCTTGACCTAAAGGTCTATATTCACGATACCATCGGGCGAAGCCTCCTGACCATCCGTGACATCATAGACAGCGGAGAGGATACCGAGCGAAAGCTTGGGGCGCTGCAAAATGCCATCGGTATGCTGGCAAGCAACCGTGTCACCTCTGTCAGCACAATGGACGAGGTAAAAAGAACTGCACAGCAGCTTGGCGTGGCTGTAAAAATCGACGGCTACCTGCCCCGTGATACCGCAGCCGAGGAGCTGACCGTTGCTGCCGCCAAGGAGTGCGTGACCAACTGCATCAAGCACGCAGACGGGAATGAGGTATATATCCGCATTGCCCAGCGTGGCGAACGCTATGATGTTACCATAACCAACAACGGCAAAATACCCACAGAGCAGCCGATAAAGGAGGGCAGCGGCCTGTCAACGCTTCGCCGCAGTATTGAAAGCTCAGGCGGTGAAATGCACATTTCGCACAATCCACGCTTTGCTCTTCTTATTACTATTCCCGCAAAGGAGATCAGCCTATGATAAACACCATACTTGTAGAGGATGATCTATACATCCAAAAGCACTTTGTTGATCGTCTTGCGGCAGACGGCGAGTTTCATCTTGTCGGCGTTTTCCGTGACGCCTTTGAAGCAGAAAAGCACTGCGACGCCACCGTAAAGCTCGTCCTTATGGATGTGCAGACGCATCATAAGCATTCCGGTCTTGCCGCCGCAAAGCGCATCAAAAAGGCTTTTCCGCAAATCAAAATCGTTGTGGCTACCTCGCTTGTCGACCCCGAAGTTTTGCAAAGAGCCAAAATGGGTGCTGCCGACAGCCTGTGGTATAAGGACCACGGAACAGAGGAGCTGATAAGCGTGGTAAAGCGCACTCTGGCAGGCGAAAAGGTATTCCCAGATACCGCTCCGGCCATTGAAATGGAGGGTACGATGTCCGATGTCTTCTCGCCCCGGCAGTTAGACATCCTACGCCTTTATATAAAAGGCTTTACCTATCAGGAAATTGCCGATAAGCTGGGCATCTCCAAAAACGGCGTTCGCTGGAACCTGGACGATATGGTGGAAAAGAGCGGCTTTGAAAGCAGAGAAGCGCTGGTTGCAACCGCCATTGAAAACAAGCTCATGGTGATCACCTTAAAAGACGAATAAGCAAAACTGAACCCCTTGGCTGTACGGTCAAGGGGTTTTTCGCGCCCAAAAGGCAAATTTTTTTGAAAAAAATCAAGATTTTTCTTCTGTTACTGGCACAAGTGCCAGTGACAAACGCCAAAAAATCAGTATAATAGATAATGTAAGATTAGGATTGTGCTTTTAGAAGGTGGTGATGAATGATGAAAAAAATCGTTCTGGACATTCAAAGCGATATCCATGCGCACACCATGGAGCGAATGCTGATGCAAAAATTGGACGATTGCCAAGTTGTGATTTCCGAGTCGCCGGACGCAACCGCCGAGTGGTGCAAAACGCATCGACCGGATGTGCTTTTAATGGAGGTCAAGGCGTATTCGCCCTGGATGTTCAAAGAACGAATGGCGATCCGTGACAAGGTAAAACGGAACACGGAAAACTGTCGTGTCATTCTCTTTGTGGATGATGATACAGATGAAGATTTGACCGAAAAGGTACGGCAGGCAAAGCGTGAGGGTCTGATAGACGCTTTTCTCTTCGGTTCGGTATCCGAAAACTACTTTGCTTCGGTCATCGACAGTGTTTAAATCAGGCAACACAAAAAGCATAAAAATCTTCAAAATAATTATGAGGGAGGAATAATAGTATGACAAAAACGAACAAACGAAGGCGCGTCGCCAGCGTCCTGTTGGCGCTTGTGATGCTGTTCTCACTGATGCCGAGTCAGGAACTTCATACCCATGCCTTTTGGGAGGACTACGACAACGGCACAGATTGTATCTACTGCGACCACTACCACTGGGGTGAGAATATGTGCGACGGTTGTGGGTTCTGCACTGTTGACTGCAACTCCGACTGCTTCGCTGAATTCCACTGCAACGATTGTGGTGAGTGTCTGTTCAATACACCCAATTGGTGTGATCAATGCTACAAGTGCGCCGACTGCATGGAGGAAACGCACTGCTCGACCTGCGGCAAATGCTACATCGGCGAGGATGACCAGCTATGTGGCGAATGCTATAAGGGTCCCTGCTGCTCCATAACCATTTGCGACTCCTGCGGCTTCTGCGATGACTGCGCAAACGATGACAGCGACCCGATGCACTGCTCGCTGTGTAACGCCTGCTTCGGTTCGGTGGACGAGTGCGTGGACGACGATGATACCGGCGTCATCCACTGCATCGATTGCCACACGGCCTGCGAACAGTGTGAGGAATGCCTGCTGAACCAGGAGTCCTGCGAGGACTGCGGCCTGTGCCTTGAGTGCTGCCGAGATAACTCTGAGGGCGGCGGCTGCCCGGACGGCGAGACCTGCGTGGAAAGCGCCGAGTGGGACGAGCACATCTGCCAGGGCTGTGACGGCTGGGTCACAGATAAGGAGGACGAGGACGAGTTCTGCGAAACCTGCGAGATGTGCAAGGAGTGCTGCGAGGGCAACTCCGACTGCTCCGAGGGAATGTGCGCAATGGACACGGACTATGCGGATCACTTCTGCGAGGACTGCGGCCTGTGTTTCCACGACAGCGATCCCTGCGAGGACGGCTGCGATCAGCGCTGCAAGGACTGCTGCCGAGATGCCGTAAGCGCTATGGGCTGCGATCATGACGACTGGTGCTTCAGCGACTCTGATTTTGAGGATCATTTGAAGACGGAGCATGCCGGCGCCGGACATACCCACATAGCCTCCGCCAGCTGGGCGGCTGACGGAACGCAGCACTGGCCCCCCTGCCGCTATTGTGACGATAAAAAGCTGAATGCCGCCAACCATGAATTTGACGCCAAGGGCGTGTGCAAGGTCTGCGACTACATCAGCGGCAGCTCCATCGTCATCAACCGCCAGCCGAAGGGCGTCAAGTGTAAGACCTCTATCTACGATGATTATAACGAAGAGCCGGAAAACGGCCTGCTGTTCTATGAAAATAACCCGGTCACCTTCTCTGTCATGGCAAGAAGCCTGAAGGGCGACGAGCTGACCTATCAGTGGTATCGGAAGGATAATGAGAATCCTACGGCGGCGCCCTACAAGCTGCCAGAGGGTAGGTTTTACACGGGTGTGACGACCTCCACACTGAAGATGCCGGTTTCCACCCAAACCTGCCAGGAGGACTACTCCTACTACTGCGTCATCGGCAGAAAGGGCGACCCTTCCGACACCATGAAAACGGCGGAGGCAAAACTGACTGCCACCCATGCCTACAGCCACAAGCAGGCGGGTGTGCCTGTGCCCACGGAAGACAGCGAGAAAACGCCGGAATACAAGGTCACTTGGGTCGATAAGCATGGGAATACCCATAACGGTGTCGTGGGCGGCGACCCGAAGTGCGACGGTCACAAGCTCCCGTGCCTGTTTGAAGCAGGCGAATACGAAGCGCATTATATGACCACCGGCTCCAAGGAGCGCATCTTCCCGCATACCTTTGTGCTTGACAGAAGCCTTGACGCGGTAGGCGGCGGCAGAGTCGATGTGCTCAGATGTTCCGTCTGCGACTATATCGTTCCTGTGAAGAGCCATGTCCATGATTACGGCTGGAACTGGGACTGCACCGGCTTCGGCAGTATCTATGAGTATACCTTCAACATCGGCGGCTCGACCAAGACGGTGGAGCAGCTCATCCTTGAGTCCGGCTATGCCCACCCCGAAAAGTGCAAGGTTCCCGGCTGCGAGGAATTCATCATGGTTCCCCATAGCTGGGGCCGCTGGAATGTGGTCAAAAACCCCGATACCGAGGGCGGCAGAGGCGGCATGGAGGCTGAATGCAGCATTTGCGAGTACACAAAGACAAAAATCGACAAGGATGATGACGGAGGAGCCGATCAGTGGACAAAGGACACTGCGCTGGTGACAGTGAAAAACGGTCGGGCAACCCGTATGATCGTCAAGCCAGGCGACAAGATCAGGCTTTATCCCGAGGAGAGAACCGGTCAGAAAGCCATCGGCTGGAAGGTGGAGTATCGCCGCGAATACAATGAGTATGACATCATACCTGTTACTAGAAATTGGAATACCAATGAGGCGAAGACCCTGTTCAAGCTGGTGACCAACGGCTCCGCCCTTGAGTGGGGCTGCACGATCCCAGAGTTCAGCGCCATGGGTGCCCCCGGCGGCGGCAGTTTCTTCTTTGAGCCTGTCTATGCAGGCTGTGACCACAGCGGCGGCACCACGGTGCTCAATGCGAAGGAGCAGATCTGCGACCGTAAGGGCTACACCGGCGACACCGCCTGCGCAGACTGCGGCCATGTCATCAGTGCCGGTTCGGATATCTACCCACCTGCAAACGCCGGTCATACCGGTCCACTGCAGCCGCTGTACTACTACGGCACGGCCAACTCGGCAACCACAGACGCGAGCCATGGTGGCAAACGCTATAACGCCAAATCGGGAGACTGCCGGCACCGCGCCTATGAGGGCGACTACCGCTGCACGGCTTGCGGCGGCACCGTAAAGGGCGAGACCGGCGACTTCAGGCATAGCGGTCCCCTTGAACTGCGGGATGTAAGAACGGCGACCTGTACAGAGAGGGGCTATTCCGGCAACCAGTACTGTACATCGTGCGACAGGATCGCGAAGAAGGGCGTCTCAACCCCGTCCCTCCACGAAATTGCAGATAACTACAAGCTGATCAATGAGGTTAAGCCAGGATGCACCACCTCAGGCTATAGCGGCGACCAGCAGTGCACAGCCGGCTGCGGACAGATTATCCGCTACGGTCATGTCGTTAATAAGCTCAGCCACGACTGGGACGGCGGCAAACCTGCAAAACAGGGCAAGAGCGAAGGAATTCTCTACACCTGCCAGCGTGCCGACTGCGGCGAGACAAGGTTCGTCAGAAGCTCCGCCGCGACCGAGTTCACAGTCACGGTCATCAAGGGCACAGCCTCCGTTGCCGCAGGGACACTCATCACGGACAAGATCGCGCAGAACACCGTTGTGACCGTTACGGCGGACGCACCGGAGGCAGGCAAGGTCTTTGACAAGTGGGTCGTGCTGGAGGGCAATGTCACTCTGGCAGACGCCACCAAGGCAACTACCACCTTCACCATGCCCGGCAATGATGTGAAGCTCGAGGCCACCTATAAGGATGCGCCTCCAAGCCATACCCACAGCTACGGCACCGAGTGGAAGTATGACGACACCGATCACTGGCATGAGTGCGAGTGCGGCGATAAGGCCAATATTGCAGCTCACAGTGCCAGCGAGTGGATCGTTGACACGGCAGCTACCGAAACCGCCGACGGCGCTAAGCATAAGGAATGCACCGTCTGCAAGAAGGTTCTTGAAACCGCACCGATCCCTGCAACAGGCAGCAATCATACCCACAGCTACGGTACAGAGTGGAAGTATGACGACACCAACCACTGGCATGAGTGCAAGTGCGGCGACAAGGCCGACACGACAGCACACAGCTTCCAGTGGGTGATCGACAAGGCCGCTACCAAGGAGGCCACCGGCATCAAGCACGAGAAATGCACCGTTTGCGGCGCCAAGCGCAGCGAGAATACGGTCATCGACAAGCTCCCCGACGGCGGCAACACCGACAATACAGGCAGCAGTGATAATAACACCAATAAGCCAGGAAATGACGACTCCACCAAGTGTCCTCAGACCGGTGACAGCAGCAACCACATCGGTTGGCTGGCTGCTCTGTGCGGCGTTCTGACTCTGCTGGGCGTAAGCGGAAAAAAGAGAAAGGAATCCGAGGTTAAATAAGCCGACGCTTCCGAAATCGAAATAGCCTAAACACAATAGGCGGTGACGGATCATTCCGCCACCGCCTATTTTCTTGAAAGCGGGCTTGGCAGCAAGTCCCTTTCCGAAAGG
>ENA-OROP01002835-OROP01002835.1-human-gut-metagenome-genome-assembly--contig:-NODE-2835-length-12064-cov-5.512616_pt1 | contig 12064 bp, 7 predicted proteins | sample MGYA00242132_ERZ509056 | MGnify/ENA primary metagenome ERZ509056 (study PRJEB26280, sample SAMEA2338768) | human gut metagenome | biome: human gut; feature: human-associated habitat; material: faeces...
CACCTGCACCGATTGCTTTCAGTCTGGAGCCCAGACCTGTGTAAGTGAATACAAGATATGCCACTACGAAGATGATCACTGTGAAAGTAAGCATAAATGGCAGTGTGTTGTATTTGGAAATATCACTTACTGCGTAAACAGGTGAGTTAGTTGTTGCATATGCACAAACTCCACGGAACAGATACATGGTACAGATTGTAACAATAAAGCTTGTGATTTTTCTCTTAACATTGAAGTAACCATTGATCAGTCCGATCAGTCCGCCTGTTACCACACCACCCAGCGCTGCCAGAACCATGTTGTAATGGGAAAGGTAGCAGACTACGATGGAAGCAACACCAAGCATGGAGCCCTGGGAGAAATCCAGACCACCCATTGTCATGACCATGAACACGCCGATGGATGAGATCAGCAGCATGTATGACTGGCTCAGAAGCAGTGATATATTTTTCGGCTGAAACAGTCTGCCGTCTGTGAGGATTGCAAATAATACACAGATGATCACGAATCCTGCGATAGGAAGGATCGTACGCACAATGGGACGTTCCAGAAATGGTACTTGCTCAGTTGATTTTTTTGTTGTACTCATTTTTTTACCCCCTTAAATCATATTGTCAATCAGATCTGTGTCTTTCAGATCCGGAGAGCGAAGGAATTCACCATTGATCTTACCGTCCTTCATGATCAGGATACGGTCTGCCATACCCAGAAGCTCCATGATTTCCTCAGAGATCATAATAATGGATTTTCCTCTTTTTCTCATATCGTCCATCATGGCGTAGATATCAGCTTTAACTTTGACATCAATACCACGTGTAGGGGAGTCAAGGATGATCAGGTCGGAGTCCTTACCAACCCAGCGTGCAAGAACGACTTTCTGTTTGTTACCGCCGGAAAGAGCGGATACAAACTGGTCAACGCCTGTCATTTTTGTACTCATCTGTTTTGCAAATTTATTGGCAAATTCATTCATTGTCTTTGCACGAAGGAATCCATGAGTCTTCAGATCCTCCAGAGATGGAAGACAGATGTTATCGCCAATTGTATCATTGATGACCAGAGATTCATTGTCTCTGTCTTTGGAAGCATAGGCAATACTGTGTTTGATGGCATCCGGAATGGAATTGATCGGTGTGCCGTCTCCCAGAGTTACACTTCCCTGGCGGAAATAGGAAGCTCCGAAGAGTGCCTTTCCAACCTCATGCATACCGCATTCGGAAAGTCCTCCGATACCAAGGATCTCACCTTTGTGAAGATCAAGGTTCAGGTTCTCGATCTGCCCTTTTACTGTCACGTTCTTTGCAGAAAGAACAACTTCGTCAGATACTTTTTCACCGTAGTCTGTACGATAGTAGCTGTCACCGATCTCACGGCCTACCATTAAGGCTTTCAGTCTGTCAGGTGTAGCTTCTTCCTTTGTGATGGAACCGATCTTCACACCATCTCGAAGTACACTGATATTATCAGACTGCTCGATAACCTCCTCAAGGTCATGGGAAATAAAGATTACGCAGTTTCCTGTGTCACGAACCTTGTGCATTACCTTGAAAAGCTCTTCACGGCCTTTCTGTCCAAGTGCTGTTGTTGTCTCGTCTACAACCAGAACCTTCGGATTAAAGTAGGTAGATTTTACGATCTCTACCAGCTTACGATCCTCGAAGTTGTAATCATCGATCACCTTAGTTGCATCAATATAGTTGAATCCATAGCTGTCCAGATATTCCTGGGCTTTCTTGTTCATTGCTGCGGTATTTTTGATACCACATTTAGTAAACTGATCCTCGTTTCCAAGGAAAATATTCTCTGCTACAGTCAGTCCGGAAAGTGTTCCGATCTCCTGTACGATAATGGCTACACCCTGATGGTTGGCTTCAACCTGGTTGGTTGCGGTGATCTCTTTTCCTTCAAGGATAAACTTGCCGGAATCTTTCTGGTAAATACCTGTCAGGCAGGATGTTAATGTAGATTTACCGGAACCGTTTTCACCGATCAGTGCGTGGATCTCACCTTTATTAAATGTAAAGGAAACGTTGTCCAGGGCGTGTGTGATGCCAAAATGTTTATCAATATTTTCTGCTCTTAATAATATTTCACCCATAATCGTTCTCCTTATTTTACTACAAGACCTTTAACCGGTTTAGTTGTCAGTGCAACGATAACCAGCAGAGCAACACCTGTTACTACGTTCTGGATCGTAGTCGGAGCTCCCAGTGCAACGAAACCGTTGAACATAAGCTGAATGATCATTTCACCGATTACAATAGCGATAACCGGATGGCCATATTTCTTAAATGCCAGTCCAAAGAATGTTCCCATCAGAGGAGTAAAGTTACGGCTCATAGAGGAAAGGTTGGAAGCTGATGTCATGGAAGTACCAAAACTGATTGTCAGGATTGCCTGAAGTCCGAAGAAAAATCCTGCAAGAGTAAATGCTACGATCTTATATTTCGGAACATTTACACCCATGTTCTTGGCTACAACTTCGTTACTTCCGATGGCGTAAGTATAAGTACCGATTTTTGTATATTTCAAAATGAATGCGCAAAGCAGATATGCGATCAGTGCCAGGATCAGGTTGACCGGATAATCACCAAATGCTCTGTAGTCTGCTGAAAGTATTACGTTCTTTCCGTTTGTGGCGTATACACTGAAGGCCTCATAGATCAGGGACAGTGCACATGTAACGATCAGGGAAGAGATATGTAATTTAATATAAACAATACCATTGATGAGACCAATGATCGTACCACAGATCAGCGGTGCAATGATAAGACCGGCATAACCGAATTTCTCACTTGCATTGCAGGCGATAATGGATGAAAGTACGATATTGGCACCAACGCTCATATCAAAAGGTCCCATTACGCAGATAAAGTAGAGGCCACATCCGCCAACTGCGTAAATTAATGCTGATTTCATGTAAGTGGCCAGTTTCTCCGGGGAACCGAAAGTAGTCGGTGCAAGTACTTTAAATACTGCCCAGAAAACTACAAGCATAAGAACCAGAAGGCCGATTCCATAATACTGGCTTTGTTTGAGTTTTTTCATAACCATTCTCCTTATCCAATTCATCGCCCGCCAAAAGCAGGAGGTCACACGCTTCATCAGGGTTTGGCCTTTTGCTTCGAGCGGGCACTGACAATTACCTCTTAAAAGTTTCTCCACTGCCCTTTGGAGAAAAGGCAGTGGAGCACAAGTTCATCATATTAGTTGCTGTGACGGGAAATAACATCATCAATAGAAAGTGATGTAGCTGCTTTGTTCAGATCATCAAAGCTGTATCCTGCTAATTCCACAAGCTCTTCATCTGTGTATGGATCGTCATCTACAAAGTATTTCTTGTAGTTTTCATAGTCTTCGGAAGAAGATACATACAGGTATGGGAACTGGATTTCGTATCCGAAGGATCCTTCATCTTTTACATAGTTGCCTTTGATTGCGTTATATGTGATAAGGAATGCATATAACGGGTCGCAGAAGTGTCCGCCTGATTCAGCAAACATTCCGCCTGATTCAAGCTGCTCGCCAAGGTCATCAAGGAAGTCTGTGGAAACAACGTCGATCTTTCCTGTAAGTCCTTCGTTTGCCAGAGCACCGATGGAACCAACAAGCGGGTCACCGCCACCACCTGCAACGATCAGAGCGTCCATATCAGGGTTGGAATTGTAAAGGGAAAGAGCTGCTGCTGCACCTTCTTCAGAAGATGTGTTAGCATATACAGGCTCTGTGATTGTTGCCTGATCATCAGGATTAGCTTCGTTCCATTCGTCAACTGCCTGTTTGTAACCTGTCCATCTCTGCTGGAATGTAGCATCACCAACTGTCCATGCCTCAAGGCCGATGTTTCTGTCACCGTTCTCAAGAAGCAGGTTAACCAGTGTATATCCGTTTGTTACTTCGTCTTCATGAACTGCACCAAGATAATACTGTGAGTTGCATGCTGTCTGATATACTTCAGGGCTGTTCTCTTCGGAGATGATACGGTAGAACTGTGTAAGGTAAACCTGATTTGCATCACATGTCTGGATGGCAGATGTCATTTCGGAGTCTGCAGAGTTACAGATTACGATACCGTTACATCCTGCTGCGCAAAGCTGTTCAACAGAAGCTGTAACCTGCTCAGATACGTGGCCCTGGTCAACATACATTACATTAACACCAAGAGCATCAGCTGCTTTGTCAATGATTTTTTTACTCTGGCTTCCAAGTACGTCTGTGGAGCTCCAGATTGATACGCCGATTGTGATGTCGTCATCGGCTGCCTGTGCTGTAACTGCACCTGCCGGTAAAGAACCAACCATTGCTGCTGTTGCTGCGATAGCGACTGCTTTTCTCATTCTTTTTTTCATGTTGTGAAACCCTCCTTGAAAAATCTTAGTTTCTTATTTTTTTGAACGGAAGTTTTTCCGGGCTTTCCGTTCCTCTGTGATTATATTAAACCATACTTTGCCTTTGGTCAGTTAGGACATATTTGGAAAATTTTGTTGCACATTTTTGACCAGTTTATATATAAAACTTGGATAAAATATGAATAAGTCGAGCAAAATGCCAGTAACTTGTATGTTTTCTCTATTGTTTATAGCAATTCCATAAAATAATGCAATCAAGACAGTTCAGCAGAGTGCGAAGGACAAGGAAGATACCTGCAGGCGTGCTGACGCACGGCAAAGATATCTTCCAAAAAAGTCCTCTGTATCCATTCGATTCGATAAGAACCGCCATACAGAGGACTTCCGCTTTCGTTACTGTCCACTCAATTCTACCTGAGTTTCTTCCATATTATAATTGTGCAAATTTATTCCGATACTCCCTCGGGCTGCATCCCATCTTCTTTCGGAACACCCTGCTGAAGTAGTTATAATCATCATATCCCACCAGAAACGAAATCGTCTCCAGCTTCTTGTCCTGATCTTTCATAAGCTCTGCCGCTTTCTCCATCCGGATTCTGGTAAGAAATGCAATGATCGTCTCACCGTATTTCTGACTGAAAGTCCTGGAGAGATAGCTTGCATCCATATGATACTGTTCTGCCAGAGCAGTGAGTGTAATATTCTCATGATAGGAACGCTCAATATATTTATGGATCTGCTCTACCTGCTGCATAATAGAACCTGCATCAGAGCTTTTATCTTCTCCGTTCTCCCATAAGCTGTCCAGCAGGATTTTCAGGGATACAATCAGAGAGTGTGCATTGAGACATTTCATATAATAATCAATGTTATCCATGGCTTCCTCTGCCTGTGCGGTAAGCTCCGGGCATTTCTCCTGAACATAACGGTAAAGGATTCCTGTAATCCTGCCCGCATACTGTTTCACATCCAGATAAGTCCAGTTTCCATCATCACACTGTCTGAAATTACAGGTCTTAAAGATCAGCTTCTCTGCCTCTGCCTTCTGTCCCGTTGTCAACAGATGGTACAACTCCGTCTCCATATGTGCAGGTGCTGATTTCCCAACCATCTGCGTTTCGCTGTTTCTTGGCAGCTCTCCGGTTTTCTCTTCCGGACAGGAAAGGATACTGTGTTCCCTGTTAAACGGACGGGTAATCAGTGTTGAGATCAGTTCTCTGTAAACTGTACCGATATCATCCAGTGAACTTGTCTGCTCATGGAGCACAACAGAAACAGGGCCGTATTCTTCCAGCGGAAACTCCTTCAGAATATTTTCCGCCAGTGCTCTGAATTCCTTTGCATCAGCAGTCTTTACAATAAGAAATTCACTCATCTTATTGCTGTTGTTAAAAATAATCGCATTCTCCTCCAGACCGGTCAATTCTCTCAATCTGGACTTGATATTCCAGGACATCTGCAGATTATCATGTTCAAACTGCTCCGCAATCTCTGTAATATTGTAAAATTTAACCATCAGTGTGGCTACTTCCGAAAATGTATTCGTGCTGGATACATGAGTCTGGGATGCTGACTGCCCGTACAGTTTTCCGGAAAGCAGTGCCGAGTATTCACTGTCTTCCAGAAATGATGACAGCTTATGTTTCTGAAGCTTGCTGGTCTCATCCTGCTTTTTTGTATTCTCCCGCTCTTCCAGAAGTCCCAGTGCCTTGGTAAGAACCTTTACCATCTCTTCTTTTCCCACAGGCTTCAGAAGATAATCCAGGCCGCCGGAAACAAATACACCCTTTACCTTATCAAAGTCATCATAGCCACTGATGGCAATGGTAATGATTTCAGGGTATTCATTCTGCAAACGCTGCAGTAATTCCAGACCGCTCAGAAATGGCATATTAATATCTGTGAGAATAATATCCGGTTTTTCTTCGGCAATCCTCTCTATAACCTCTTCCCCGTCACATGCAGGCTCCAGAAATTCCAGGGAATACTCCTCCCATAGTATCAGGTTCCGGATATTTTCCCTGCTCCAGAATTCATCATCTGCAGCAAGAACCTTATATTTCATATTTTTCATTGTCTCTCTCCTTGCTCATTTTTGAACATTTTCGTAACTATTCAGTAGTCTACTATCCCGCGAGGTGTTTTGGCACGTAAGTACCAAAATCCCGAGACATACAAGCCAAAATGCCATCACCGCAGGTGATTTTTAATGCATTTTGGCTCGTAACTGTGAAGGTACTGAACAGTTACACATTTTCCATATCACCGGAATTCTCCGTAGAAACAGCCGGGACTGTGATCGTCACAGTTGTCCCCTCGCCTGCTGTACTTTCAATATGCAGTCCGTATTTCTCTCCGAAAAGCCTCTTCAGACGCGCATTAACATTCAGGATTCCAATGGAAATGCCGGATTCCACACGTTTCATATCATTCTGATCCAGCAGACGGTTCATAGATTCCGCATCCATTCCCGCACCATTATCCTGAACTGTGATCACCAGATTCTCATTCACATGTTCTGAACGGATCAGAAGCTTTTTGTCCTTACGGCGGACGTTTCTGAGACCATGTGTAAGTGCATTCTCCACAACCGGCTGGATGCAGATACGCGGCATCTGATCTGCCAGTGTATCGCTGTCAATCTGATAATCGTAAGCTATCGTTGAGCCATTTCTCACATCCATAACATAGAGATAATTTCTCACATGCGCCATTTCATTCTGCACAGTGGAAAGCTCATCTGTCATATTCAGGCTGTAACGGAAAATTGCAGACAGCGAATGACACATACCGCTTACCATCGGACAGTTCTGAGCATTGGCAATCCCGCTCATGGTATCCAGTGTATTATAGAGGAAATGGGGATTGATCTGTGCCTGCAGCATTTTATATTCCGTCCGCTCTACCAGCATTTTATGCTGCAGTTCTTCCTGCGCCATGACCTGCATACGATCAAGCATTTCATTAAATTCCGTACCCAGCGTAGTCAGCTCCTGGGACCATCCTACGGGCTGCACCCGAAGCTGGGTTTCTCCGTCCTTGATCCGCGTGATAGTGCTGCTCATCTCTTCTACAGGCTTTGTCATCCACTGAGACACAAACAATACGATCACCATAATTGCAAGGATCATGGCTCCCATTATAATAAGAAGTGTTCGGATCAGTGTCTTCTGCGTTGCAGTGAGAAGAGACTGGGAGACAAGCACAAATGCCTCCAGATTATAATTCTCCTGAGATACCTGGATCAGATAATTCCCATCATACTCCTGTTCCAGTTCACCGGATTTATAATGACTTTGTACAACCTTTGCAAGCTGTTTCTGGATTCTGCACTGACTCTCTGAAGCCTCCCCGGTCATTGCGATCACCCGGTCATTTAATGGCTGCAGCCACAGACATACCTGCTCTACATCTACATATTTAGCCATAATAGAAGTAAGTGCCGCACTGTTAATATCACAGACCAGATACCCCAGGGCATTCCTGTCTGCATCATAATTATGCAGTTTCAGCACAAATCGCACAATATCTTTCTTTGCGGCAGAATTGTGATATCCGGAAATCATCAGATCTGTACGTTTTCCATGCACATAATCATAAACCCGTTCTGAATTATCATCATACTCTGCCTTGTAAATATCTTTGGGATATGTAACTGAATTGTAGCGGTAGCTGCTGATCAGATGATCCTTTGTATCATAAAGATACATGGCAAGAAGCTGATCCTCCTTTGTAAAACGCTTCCTTGCAAAATACCAGCTTCTCCAGTAATAATCCTTCATGTCTGTATCTTTTTCCGCAGCTTCACGCATAGCTGCGATAAGATCCTGCTCACTGTAGATCGTAAGCATTTCCCCTCGTATTGTGTGGATAAAATTAGACAGATCTGTCTGCATTTTATTCAGAGAAATCTCATGATCTGAAATGCTCTCTGCCCGAATCTGTCTGCGCAGAGACTGATGAAACAGAAATGTCTGCAGAAGAAGTGCGAACACTACACTTGCAATGCACAGAACAAGCAGTGCCCTCCGCATTGTCCACCTTTTTTTCATTATTCCTTCCCCCTCATGTCAAGCGGATAAAAATCATCCGCTTTGTTATGCGGCTCTACATCGAATAACTGCTCCGCAGTTTATTCGGTTAGATACCTGATAATTCTGTAGCAATTCCTGTAAATTTCACATTCTGATAAACAGATACAAAATGCATTATCTACAAAAAATCACCATATATCCTTATCATAATTATACATTATCACAATTATAATACAGGAATTTTGCATTGAAAAGCAAAACAGGAAACTTCCATCAAAAAAACAGCAGTAAAGTGTATGTCAATCCAATCCACCTTACTGCTGCCTGTTTTTCCTGATAACATCTAACTCAATATTTGTCAAACAGATATTCACAATCCGCTTCGCTGGCTGCTCATAATTTTATGTTCAGTAACACCCTTTGCGGCATATTTACTTTTCAATATGTACTGCACCTACTGCGCGGATATTCATTGGATATACGTTCTCTTTTCCGGCAAATTCAGAAATATAGGAAACATAGTTCTCTGTTTCTTCTTCCGGCACTACGCACATGATAACACCGGCAAATCCGCCTCCATGGATACGGCAGATACCTTTGCCCAGTTTCTCAAGGAAGAGATCTGTAAGAGCAAGCGCAACAGAAATCTTCTGCTCTGTATATGCTTTGATCGGATAGCAGTTCTGAAGTAATTCCCAGGAAGATTTTCCGGATTCACTGAGGAGCTTCAGTACAGTCTCACCATCTTTCTCTTCAACTGCTTTTGCAGCTCTCTCTACACGTTCGTTCTCTTTGAAGAAATGAATCGCTCTTAAGATTGCTCTGTCATTATCGATCTTATCCATGTTTGCAAGCACTTTCTCAAGAGTTGTCTCACAAAGAAGCTCTGCTCCTGCTGCCTTGGCTGCTTCTTTCATTTCCATAGGGATCTCAGAGTATTCTTCACTTAAATCAGCATGACCTTTTCCTGTATTAACGATTACAAGATGATGATCATAATCATGGAAAGAGAAGTTTACTTTCTCATATTTTGGATTCTCTCTGTCTGAGAAGTCCAGAAGGATCGGTCCGCCAACTGCACATGCAAGCTGATCCATTAATCCGGAAGCCTTCAGCCAGTAAACATTCTCAGCATACTGTCCTGCTTTTGCATAGTTGATGTATGTCATTGCACCATCATTAAAGAAATAATTGATGATGGAACATACCAGCATTTCGAAAGATGCAGAAGAGCTTACACCTGCTGCGCGGATTACATTTGTGGTCACATAAGCATCAAAACCGGCTACTTTAAAACCGAATTTCTGAATAGCTTCCACCATACCTGCTACCAGAGATACGGTTCCCTGAGCCTTCGGTACGCTGGCAAGATCATTGATGTCTACGACAACTTCCTTATCATATCCTTCACTTGTGATACGGATAACACTGCTGTTGTTCGGGTAAGCTGCACCGATGGTATCCATATCAATGCTGCCTGCGATCACACGGCCTCCGTTATGATCTGTATGGTTTCCGATGATCTCTGTTCTTCCCGGTGCTGTAAAAAATTCTGCTATATCATGATGGTAAATTTCTGCGAAATGATCAGCTACAGCCTGAAAACGTGCTGCTGATTTCTCTGCTTCGCCGTAAATACGTGTCAATTCATTTTTATTTGGAATATTCATTGTAAAAATCCTCCGTTCATTTTTCCGGTCTGACCGCTGATACATAGTTTTATGAGTACTATGTACTGACAATTTTCACGGTTTACAGTGGCAGTGCAGGTGTGAAAACCAGCGGCAGACGGGAATATGTGTATGAAAGTTTGGGAGCAGCCTTATCAGCTACACTCTTGAATTAAAGTATACCCTGCTGTGTCATAAAATTCCTTGATAATCTAAGGGGAAAATAGTAAAATCTTGCGTTTATATCTATATAAGTGTACAATATATTATATAAGTCATCAACAGCAATTCCGCATAACGGTCTTTCTCTGATGCAGCAGGTTGTCTGCAATATTTTCCGGAATTGCTATAAGATAGGATAATTAAAGATCATCATATATTCTCAATGGAGGACGCATATATAATGGCAGAGATCATAACCGACGGCTCACAGAAAGAACTGAAGAAACATGGCAGTGATGAATTTCCTTTGCTGGTAAGCTACGAGAAACTTTCCGGCTACAAATCCGGCTCCTTTCTCTGGCACTGGCATCCTGAGATAGAAATCACCCTTGTCCTGGATGGACAGATTCTCTATAAAGTAAACCAGTGTACCTACCACATGAAAGCAGGAGATATCCTTCTGGGAAATGCCAATGTACTCCACGCAGGCTTCATGGAAGATATGAAAGACGGCAAATATGTCTCCATCACTTTTCTGCCAAAGATTATCTATGGTTCCTACGGAAGTATCCTGCGCAGGAAATATGTGGAGCCATTTTTACACAATTTCTCCCTTCCTGCAGTCTACATTGACTATTCGCAGCCCTGGCATGAAATTTTTTCCGAATATGTGAGAGAAATCATAACTCTGTATGAAGAGAAAAAGGAATTTTACGAACTGGATATCACCGGAACTCTGCAAAAGCTGTGGCGCTGTATGCTGCAGAATCTTCCAGAGAACCTCCCCTATACGGAACACAGCAAACTGGAACGCAACCGTATGCGTAAGATCATGGATTATCTGGAACACAATTACATGAATAAAATCCAGATGAAAGATATCGCAGAGGAAATCCACCTCTGCGAGAGCGAATGCAGCCGGTTATTCAAGAGATACATGAACGTATCCCTGTTTACATTTCTGCAGGAATACCGGGTGGAACGGAGCCTTGAATTTCTCCTCAGCTCCGACGACAGCATCATGGAAGTCGCCCAGAAATCCGGCTTCACAGACTCCAACTACTATGCCAAGGTATTCTCCAGAGTAAAAGGTTGCAGTCCGCAGAAATACAGGAAGCAGAATATACGGGAAGATATGTGAGATTATATACAGGTTATATTACTCCACAGAAACAGTATTCTGCTCCAGGTATTTCTTCAATGAAGAGACATACAGATTCCCCACCTTACTGAGGATTGAATTCTTTCTGGTAATATAGCCAATCTCCATGTCACTGTTCTGGTTCTGCTCATCCCCTTCGAAGGGAATTGCCAGATAATCACTGCCATTAAGCTCCTCACAGATAATCCCTGAACACAGGGTATAGCCATTAAGTCCTACCATCAGATTCAGCATAGTTGCACGATCTGAAGCCTTAACTGTTCTGGAATATTCATTGGTAGACAGAATCTCCTCTGACAGATAAAAACTGCTCTTATCTCCCTGTTCGAAGGACAAGCAGGGGTATTTTGCCAACTGGCTGTAGCTGATGGATTTCTCATTTGCCAGTGGATGATTTTTCCACAAATATACATATGCCTGACAGTCAATCAAATGATGAAACTCCAGATTCGCAGAGTGGAGAAGCTTTAGCAGTGCCTTTCTGTTGAAATCACTGAGATAAAGTACTCCCACCTCGCTTTTCATAGTACTGACATCGCTGATCACATCTGCAGTCTTTGTCTCCCTGATGGCAAATTCATATTCCGACACATCAAACTTCTGCACCATATCCACGAATGCTTTCACTGCAAAAGAATAATGCTGGGTGGAAACGCCAAATTTCTTCTTATAGGAACCACCCTCACT
>ENA-OROP01002842-OROP01002842.1-human-gut-metagenome-genome-assembly--contig:-NODE-2842-length-12040-cov-2.374385_pt1 | contig 12040 bp, 15 predicted proteins | sample MGYA00242132_ERZ509056 | MGnify/ENA primary metagenome ERZ509056 (study PRJEB26280, sample SAMEA2338768) | human gut metagenome | biome: human gut; feature: human-associated habitat; material: faeces...
AGCTGCTGTCGTCTAAATACACAAGATCCAAGGTGAGAAAGGCAATGCCAGTGGATTTTGCATATGTTATTGATGAACTTATACATGCGCAGAAGGATGAGGATGATAACAGAAGTGTGTACCATAGACAGATTATGGAGACTATTCTCAGTCTTCACAATGGAGACGAGTTTCTTATTGCGCTTACTGACCTGATTAAGAGACTGGCTGTGGACCATCTTCATATACTGGGCGATATATATGACAGAGGACCGCATGCGGATAAGATATTGGATCTGTTGATGGAGCATCACAGTGTTGATATACAGTGGGGTAATCATGACATATTGTGGATGGGAGCATTTTGCGGCAATCCGGTGTGCATGGCACTTGTCGTCAGAAATAATATTAAATATAAGACTATGTCGATACTTGAGAATGGCTATGGAATAAGTCTTAGGTTCCTTCTGCAGTTTGCAGTTAAGACGTATTCAGATAAAAATGTTGATGATGCAGTATATAAGGCTATTTCTGTAATTTTATTCAAGCTAGAGGGGCAGCTTATTAAGAGGCATCCAGAATATAGAATGGAAGGAAGACTTCTGCTAGACAAGATGGATCTGGATAAGGGCATTGTAAGAATCGGCGATAAAGAATATTTTCTTAACACTACTGAGTTCCCAACAATTGACATGAATAATCCTTATGAGCTGACTATGGAAGAAATGTTCCTGATGGGAAGATTCAGAGCAGATTTTATCAACAGCACAGTGCTTGAGAGGCATATTAATTTTCTATATGACAAAGGAAACATTTATAAGATTCATAATGGAAATCTTCTGTTCCATGGCTGTGTGCCACTTGATGAACAAGGGGTGTTTGACGGAATTGTTGTGGATGGCAAGTCGTACACAGGTCGTGAGTATCTTGACTATTGCGAGTCGATGGTGAGACAGGCAAGAACTGGTGATTCGGACGCAGTGGATTTTATGTGGTTTTTATGGAGCAATATATTATCGCCGGTAACGGGAAGGTGTATTAAAACATTTGAAAGAACATTCCTTGACAAGGAGAAAAATGCTGATTATAATAATGCGATTAAAGAAGACAAGAATCATTACTATGCCCAGTATGAACATGAGAGAATCTGCAAGATGATTTTAAGGGAGTTTAATCTTTACAACGAGAATGCACATATTATTAATGGTCATACTCCTGTCAGAACGAAGGAAGGGCAGCACCCAGTCAGGGCTAATGGAAAACTGATTGTTATAGACGGCGGTTTCTGCGAAGGATATCATGACGCTACAGGAATAGCTGGATATACACTTATCTATAATTCTCATGGAATGAAGATTAAAGAGCATCATCCATTTATGAGTATTAACATGGCAATTAATAGCAACAGAGATATTGAATCTGAGTCGCAGGTTGTCTATGTGGAAAAGCAGCGCGTGTTCGTAAAGGACACTGATAATGGTAAGCAGATTGCTGAGGAGATTAATGATTTGATGAATCTTCTGGAGTGGTATAATACATAAAGTAACCAATATATAAAACATTAAGAGAGGACGTTATAACATGGAGATTTACGAGATGATTGATTTACAGGATTGTCCGAGATGCTTCGGACCATCTATACTTGAAGAAGAGGACCATGGTTATTATGTAACATGTCTGGATTGTGGATGTCAGTCAGCAACATTTGAGTTTAAGAACGATGATGAAAGACTTGAGGCTGCAAGAAGAACAGCAGAGTTATGGAACACGGGTAAGGTAATCTATACAGGACGCACCGAGTAATAAGTCAGAAAAAGAATTGATTAGAAGAGTTAATTAAGGAGACATCAGGTTATGAAGAGTAAAGAAGAATTATTTAATATGACAATAGTTGAGATGAGAGAGTATATTAATTCTCTTTCTAACTCAGAAATCGATGAGGTTGTTAAGATATTTGAAGAGGATGATACAGAGAAAGATCCACTTACACTTCTTACAGCACCTAAGCTTTTTGATTATATGAAGCACGCTAACGGTACAGTTGATATTGAATTTTAGTCAGTATGGATAATACCAGTAATATAAGGAAGATGAATTTATGAAATATTCAATTGATACACATACTCATACACTGGTAAGCGGACATGCGTATAATACTATAGATGAGATGGCGGCGTATGCGGCAGGCATCGGAGTTACTCATCTTGCAATAACAGACCATGCACCTAAGATGCCGGGAAGCGCAGGCATATTATATTTTTCTAACATGGGAATTATTCCAAGACAGAAATGTGGAGTGAAGATATATATGGGTTGTGAGGTCAATATCATGGATTATGATGGTAATATTGATCTTAAGGAATACGGGCTCAAAGGCTGTGATGTTGTTATAGCAAGTCTTCATATTCCATGTATCAAGCCGGGAAGTATTGAACAGAATACCAATGCACTGATTAAGGCGATGGATAATCCATATGTCAATATTATAGGGCATCCTGATGATTCAAGATACCCTGTAGATTATGAGCGTCTTGTGAGAGCAGCTAAAGAGAAGCATGTGCTTCTTGAACTTAATAATACTTCTCTTAATCCGTCAGGACCAAGACAGGGAGCTTATGAGAATGATGTGCATATGCTTAATCTGTGCAAGGAGCTAGGCGTCAGTATTTCTATAGGAAGTGATGCACATATTAAAGAGAGTATATGTGATTTTGACAGGGCATATAAAGTTATTGAAGATACAGCATTTCCAGATGAACTGATTGTGAATAGTGACTACAGATTATATGAGACGTTTATCGGCAGAAAAGATTGATAATGGTTGATATATGACTAATACTGTGGTAGTATTTGGAATGAAATTTGATTATGTATTCAGACCAAGGAGGATGTAATGGTTGTTTTATTAGCAGGTGGAGCAGGATATATTGGCTCACATACAGCAGTTGAATTACTTAATGCAGGACATGAAGTTGTTATTGTTGATGATTATAGTAACAGTTGTCCGGAATCGATAAAGAGAGTTGAAGAGATTACTGGCAAGAAGGTAGTTTCTTATGAAGCAGATGTTAAAGATAAAGAAGCTATGCAGAAGATTTTTGCAGAGAATCATATAGACTGCGTTATACATTTTGCAGGACTTAAGGCTGTAGGTGAGTCAACAAGATTGCCAGCTAAGTATTACCGCAATAATATTGATACAACACTTACTCTTATTGAGTGTATGAAGGAAGCAGGAGTTACTAAGATTGTATTCTCATCTTCAGCAACTGTATATGGAGACCAGAAGCCACCATATAATGAGACAATGCATAAGGGTGACTGTACTAATCCATACGGATGGACTAAGTCAATGATGGAGCAGATTCTTACAGACTGTGCACAGGCTGATCCTGAGCTTACGGTTATTTTACTCAGATATTTCAATCCTATCGGAGCACATGAATCTGGAAAGATTGGTGAAGATCCACAGGGAATTCCTAACAATCTTATGCCATATGTATCACAGGTTGCTGCAGGTGTAAGAGAGCAGCTTACTATATTCGGAGGAGATTATCCAACTCCTGATGGAACATGCAGAAGAGACTACATCCATGTTGTTGACCTTGCATGTGGTCATCTTAAGGCCGTTGAATATGCGGATACTCACAAGGGGGTTGAGATATTTAATCTTGGAACAGGAACTCCATACAGTGTTCTTGAATCGTTAATGCATTCCAGAATGCTACAGGTGTTAAAGTTAATTATAAGATTGGCGACAGACGTCCTGGAGATATTCCAGACTCATGGGCAGATGCATCTAAGGCACATGATATATTAGGATGGACTGCTAAGAAATCATTAGAGGATATGTGCAGGGATGTATGGAACTGGCAGAGTCATAATCCTCATGGATACAGAGATTAATCATATATGGCTAGATTAGGAGATTATAATATCCGTAGAATTATATTTGCAATACTTGCGGTTACATGGATGGTTGTTATATTTTCTTTTTCGGCAAGACCGGGAGAAGAATCAGAAAACCAGAGTATTAAGGCTGGAATGGCTGTGTGTCATGTATTTGTTCCGGGATTTGATAATATGAGTGAGGAACAGCAGATTCATATGGCACAGACAATTGACTATCCGGTAAGAAAGACCGCACATGCAATGGAATATGCACTGCTTGCAGGACTGGAGGAGAACGAGCAGGAATACATCCGACTGCGGTTTGAGAAGGGATACGGGATTGATTACATCGGCAGGAGGCTGTATATCAGCAGGGCAACGGTGTTTCGGATGCAGGACAGGATTCTGGAAAAGCTGCGGCAAGCGGAGATTGAGACTCCGTGAGACTAAGGGGAGGGTATATTGAAGGAGCAGCGGAGAAAGGAGGCGATGCAAATGTGGAAAAGAGACAGGAGTTAAGCGAAAAGCAGGAGGAATTTTGCAGACTGCTGGCAGAAGGCAAGACAACAGGCGAAGCAGAGCGGCTGATTGGGTTTTCCAAGGGATATGGCTGGAGGCTGATGCGGAAGGAGCATATCCGAAGGGCAATTAAGGTGAGAAAGAACCCAAGTGCGGCAGATGCGGAGGAAACGCAGAAGGGCGTACAGCAGACGGAACAGCCGAGAAAAGGAGAAACGGCGAAGAAGGCCGAGATTCTCAGCTTTCTGACGGAGGTGATGCGAGACGAGGAGGAGGCTGACCTCAAGACAAGGATGAAGGCGGCAGAGCTTCTGGGAAAGAGAGAAAGCCTTTTTGAGAAGAAAACACCGACGGAAAAGGAAAGCCGCGTAATCATCGTGGATGACCTGCCATGAAGGAGATACGATTAAGCGAATGGATCGGGGAAGGGTTTTATGACATCCACAGAGACATTCGGGAGGGCAGGCACACGCATTACTGGCTGAAGGGCGGCAGAGGAAGCGGCAAATCCTCATTCCTTTCACTGGAAATTTTACTGGGGCTGATTGCAGACAGGGACGCAAACGCAGTGGTGCTGCGAAAGGTGGCGGCGAATTTGCGGGACAGCGTATTCGAGCAGATGAACTGGGCCATTCATGCTTTGGGTGTGGAGGAGGAATGGGAGAAAAAAATCAGCCCGATGGAGTTGATCCGAAAGGGGACGGGGCAGAAAATCCTCTTTCGGGGGTGCGATGACCCGAAAAAGCTGAAATCCATCAAATTTCAGAGAGGGTACGCGAAATTCATCTGGTATGAGGAAGCGGATGAATTCGGCGGCATGGCGGAGCTGCGAAGCCTGAACCAGAGCCTTTTGCGCGGCGGTGAGGAATTTCGTATCTTTTACAGCTACAATCCACCGAAGCAGGGACGCAGCTGGATAAATCTTGAGACGGCAGAGGAACGGGCAGACAGGCTGATTCATCACAGCACATATTTACAGATGAAGGAGGAATGGCTCGGAAAGCAATTTCTGGCGGAGGCGGAATATATACGGAAGCGGCACCCCGAAATCTACCGACATGAATATTTAGGAGAGGTGACGGGGAGCGGCGGCGAGGTATTCCGAAACCTGATGCTCAGAGAAATTACGGATGTGGAGATTGCCGCGTTTGACCGCCTGCGGCGCGGACTGGACTGGGGGTACGCAGTAGATCCGCTGCACTACACGGTGAACCACTACGACAGGACGAGACGGCGGCTGTATATTTTCTACGAGCTGCGGGCGCAGGGGATGAGCAACCGCAGACTGGCAGAGGAAATCAACCGAGAGAACCCGAAGCATCGGGAGGTGATTTGCGACAGCGCGGAGCCGAAATCCATTGCGGAGATGCGCGAATACGGCGTAGCGGCGATTGGGGCAAGGAAGGGCCCCGATAGCGTTTATTACGGTATTAAGTGGATGCAGGACTTAGAGGAAATCATCATTGACCCGAAAAGATGCCCTGAGACGGCGAGAGAATTCAGCAGCTATGAATACGAAAGCGACGGGAGGGGCGGCTGGCGTGCGGCTTTTCCCGACAGGGACAACCACGCGATTGACGCGGTGCGCTACAGCAGAGAGGAGGATATGCGGCATATTCGTGTGCGATAAGAAAGGAGAAGGGAAGTTTGTTTATCACAGAGATGGAGCTGCTGCAGGCAAGACTGGCGGCAGGGAAAAGGTTGAATGACAGCCATATTCTGAAGGAGATTTTGCAGGAGGACAGAAGCAGCGAGAGGAAAAGACGGATGGCGGAGGGAGAGCGGTATTACCGCGGCGAGCATGACAGCCTACAGAAGGACTTCCGCAGAAGCCCGATTTCCGAGACAAAGGAAAACGGGGAGGAGGAACTGCGGATGTTTTTTAACCCGAACAGAAGCAACCACCATTGCGTACACCCGTTTCATCACACACTGGTGGCGCAGAAAACGGCGTACCTCGTGGGGAGAGAGCCGACCATCAGCGTAAGAAACGGAGACAGGGCGTTTGAGGAAATGCTGACGGAGCTGGCGGATGAGCACTTTAACGGGGTGCTGCAAAGCTGGCTGACGGGGGCGGCGAACAAGGGGGTGGAATACCTGCACGTTTATTATGACGGAGAGGGGAATTTTCGCTACTGCATTGTGCCGGCGGAGGAAATCATCGCAATTTATGATGAGGAATATCAGCAGGAGCTGCGCGAGGTGATTCGTTATTATGACATTAAGGTTCTGGACGAGGGTAGAGAGAAAACGAAGCGGCGCGTGGAATGGTGGACGGCGGAGGACGTGACCTATTTTACGGAGAACGGCGACGGAGAATTTTTGCAGGAGAAAAGCTGCGGACACTGGGCGGTGACGGCACTTCTGGACGGAGAGGAAACAGAAACAGAACAGCATGGCTGGGGGCGCGTGCCTTTTATTCCGCTTAGGAACAATGAGAAGGAGCTGACGGATTTGCAGCTGGTGAAGGGGCTGATTGATGCGTATGACCTTGTGAGCAGCGAGGGGACGAATAATCTGCTGGATCTGGTGGATCTGTACTGGGTGATTCAGGGCTACGGCGGCGAAACGGCAAGCGCGGTGGCGAAGAAGCTGCAAATCAACAAGGCGGTGCAGATCAGCGACAGCAGCGGCAACGTGGAGGCAAAGCAGGTGCAGCTGCCGGTAGAGGGCAGACTGGACTGGATGCAGATGCTCCGCAAGGATATTTTCCACTTCGGGATGGGGGTGGATACGGACAGCGACGATTGGGGCAAGGCGGCAAGCGGCGTTGCGCTGAAATTCCAATATGCGATGTTTTACCTGAAAATCAACGGGATTGTGCCGGAAATCAAGCGGGCGGTGAAGGAATTCTTCCGCTTTGCGACAGAGGATTGGAACAGGGAAAACGGGACGGATTGGGATTGGAGAAAAATTCAGATTACGCTGAACACCAACGGGATTACCGATGACATGGAGACGATGCAGATTATTGCGGCAAGCAAGGGGATGGTGAGCGAAAAGACGCTTCTGGGGAAGCATCCCTTTGTGGAGGACGTAAACAGCGAAATGGAGCAGCTGGAGAGAGAAAGAAAGGAGAAGGACAATGAAATTGACACAGATGATTGAGAAATTTGCCAAGCAGGGGATGCTGAACGGCGCGGCGAGGGCAGAACTGCTGCAGGCGGCAGAGGAAACTGAGCAGGAAATGGCAGAATTGCAGGAGGCACTGAGCGGCAAGGACGGCGAACTGGCGGAAAACAGAAAAACGGCGGCAGTGGAAAGAGCCATTCTGGAGGGCGGCGGCAAAAACGTGAAGGCGATTCTGGCACTGCTTGATATGGAGGAAATCAGCTATGACGCGAAGGAGGGGCTGAAAGGACTGGATTTGGAGGAAGTGAAGGCGGAAGCACCCTATCTGTTCTATGAAAAAACAGAGAAGAAAAAGGGGACAGGCGCGCCCATGACCAGACAGAAAAGGAAAGAGGACGAAATCAGAGCGGCATTCCGCAGAGGCTTAGGCAGATAAGGAGGAAAGGAATATGAGTTTTAACAGTTTTGAATATGCAACCGTTTTTATGGAGGAGCTGGACAGCCAGCTGCTGGATCAGTCTACCACAGGCTGGATGGAGGAAAATGCGGGACAGGTGCAGTACAACGGAGGTGCTGAGGTGAAAATTCCCAAGATGCAGATGAGCGGTCTGGGGAATTATGACAGGGACGGCGGCTTCGCGAAGGGGGCCGTGACCGTGACCTACGAAACAAGAAGGCTGACACAGGACAGAGGCAGAACCTTCCAGCTGGACGCGATGGACGTGGATGAAATGAACTTTGCGCCTACGGCAGGTGCAGTGATGCGCGAATTTCAGAATACAAAGGTGATTCCTGAAATTGATGCTTACCGCTACAGCAAAATTGCGGAGCTGGCGCAGGCGGCAGGCAAGGCGAGAGCATACACCGTGGAGGTGGAGACGATTTTTGAAAACCTGCTGCAGGACATGACTGCGGTGCGAGATACGGTCGGCGATGGGTGCGAAATGGTGATTGCGATGAGCGCGAAGGTGGCAGGCAAGCTTGACCTGGCGAAGGGCGGCAGCCATATTCTGGAAAGCGGCACATTCCAGCAGGGGAGCGTGGAGCTGAAGGTAAAAGAGTTGGACGGTTGTCCCATTATTCGCGTACCTTCTGCGAGATTCCAGACAAAATATACATTTCTGGATGGCGTGGAAAAGGCAGAGGGCGGCTTTGCGGCGGCAGCGGATGCGAAGGGCATTAACTGGATTATCATGGTGAAGCAGGCACCTGTGGCAATTTCCAAGACAGACGTGACCAGAATTTTTGACCCCATGACCAACCAGAACGCAAACGCATGGAAAATTGACTACAGAAAATACCACGATCTCTGGATTGCGGACAACAGCATGGACGGCGTTTTTGTGAACGTGAGCGCATAAGAAAGGATGTCGGACGGATGAAGGAGAGGATTCCGGAGGAACTGCGGAGGCTAGGCAGAAAGGAGGAAGAAAATCTGCTTGCCTTTGCGGCGGAAAGAAGTGTTTCCATGATGCAGGCATATTGCAACCGAGAGGATTTGCCGAAGGAGCTTTGGAGCGTTGGCGTGGCACTGGCACAGCAGCTTCTGGACGCGGCAGATGTAAAGAGCATCAAGGAAGGGGACGTAAGCGTAACCTTTGCGGAGAGCAGAGCGGAAACGGAATTGTTAGCCGATTTTCGGACGGAGCTGGACAGATTTCGCAGAGCAGACTGGTAAGAAATGAGAAAAGGGGGATGGTTCGCATGAAACGAAGCTTTGAGAAGGCGAAAAAGGCGGTGGAGCGGCTGTTTCGGGACACCTGCTTTGTGGAGACCTTTTCGGAGGAAACGGCGGCGTGGGGCGAAAGCCTGCACGAGAAGGGGGAGGGAGAGACCTTCCCCTGCCGTCTGACGGAAAAGGCAGAGGTCTGCGGCACGGACGGGCTGCTGACACAGACAGAAAAGACGGTGATTCTGCTTTACCCTACAGAGAAGGAGATTGCGGCAGGGAGTGCGGTGCGGATTCGGCAGGAAAACGGCGCGGAGCGGCGCTACATTGCGGCAGGCGAGAGCCGTATTTTTCTGACGCACAGGGCGGTTGGACTGAGAAGGGATGAAACGGTATGACGGAGGAAATCAGACGAGCGGTGATACAGGCGATTGCGGTGCGGTTTCAGTTGCCCGTATATGGGCAGAGGGTGCCGCAGGGGGCGAAAAAGCCCTGCTTTACGGTGGAATTGAAGGAAACGGAGCAGAAGCGTCTGCTTGGCAGGAGAGCGGCGAGAAAAGCGGTCTTCGAGGTGACGTATTACTGCGGTGAGGAAAAAGCTGCGGCGGCGGAGTGTGCGGAAGCTTTGGACGGACTGTATGAGACTCTTTGCATCATCGGGAGAGAGGAACGCTTTGCGGCAAGCGGTATGCAGGAGGAAAGGACAGAGACGGGCATCCGATTTACGGCGGAATATGAATATCATGTAATGCTGACGGAGGAGACGACGGAGAGGATGGAACGGCTGAAATATAACGGAAAGGAAGCGGTTGGCTATGAAGAAAAAGGCAACATTCAGCAGAGAGCAGCTGAGTAAGAGCAAGACCTTCGGCTATGGGAAGGATCTGGTGCTGGCGGTACTGGAGGACAGGGACTATACGAAGGACGAGGCGGAGAAGGAGATTCAGGCATATCTGACAGGAGAAAGAGAGGGGATTTGATATGGCATTAGGCGGCGGTACATTTATGACACAGAACAAGGTTCTGCCCGGAGCATACATCAATTTTGTTTCCAGACCAAGAGCCATGGGCAGTCTGGGTGAAAGAGGCGTGGTCTGCGTCGGGATGGAGCTGGACTGGGGCAGGGAAGGCATGACGGACATTGCGGCGGCAGAGGGCAGAACGAATTGCAGAGAGCTTTTCGGCTACACCTACCTGAGCGAGGAAATGAAGGATCTGCGTGAGCTGTTTGCGCACGCGAAGGAAGTGAAGCTTTACCGACTGAATGGCGGCGAGAAGGCGAGGATGACGCAGGACGGGCTGACAGTGACAGCGAAATATCCTGGGAAAAGAGGGAACGACATCTGCATCAAGATTGCGGAAAACGTGGACGAAAGCGACTGCTGGGATGTGGAAACGTATTTGGATGCGGAGGTAGTAGATGCACAGACGGTGACAAGGATTGAGGATTTGTGGGAAAATGCGTTTGTGGAATTTGGCGGCACAGGCGGGCTGACCGCGGCGGCAGGCATTTACCTGACAGGCGGCACAACCGCGGCGGCAACGGGGAGCGCATATACGGCATTTCTGGAGGCGGCAGAGAAGGAGGACTTCAATGCACTGGCATACAACGGCGCGGACGAGAAAACAAAAAAGCTGTTTGTGAATTTTACGAAGCGAATGCGCGAGGAGGAAGGCGTAAAATTTGTGACGGTGCTGCATGATTACCCTGCGGCAGACCACGAGGGCGTGATTTCCGTCGGAACGGCGGCAGAGCTGGTTTACTGGACGGCAGGGGCAAGCGCAGGCGCAGAGGTGAACGAAAGCCTGACGAACGCAGCCTATGACGGAGAATACGAGGTGGACGCAAGGCTGAAAAAGAGCGACTACATCAAGGGCATCCGGAAGGGACAGCTCCTGTTTTATGAGGAGGACGGCACACTGCGCGTACTGCGCGACATCAACAGCTTTACCTCCTTTGCGGCGGCGAAGAACAGCGATTTTTCGAGCAACAGGGTGGTGCGCGTGTTGGACAGTATTGCAAATGATGTGGCGAATATTTTCAGCAAATATTACCTTGGGAAGCAGAGCAACAATGCAAACGGCAGAAATCTGCTGAAGGCGGAGATTCTGGCGTACCATGAGGAGCTGATGAAGCTGGAGGCAATCGAAGGCTTTACGGCGGATGACATTACGGTGGAAAAGGGCACAGAGAAGCAGGATGTTGTGGTATATGAGGCAATTCAGCCTGTGGATGCGATGGAAAAGCTGTATATGAAGGTTGAGGTTGCATAAGGAGGTATGAGGATGGGCTATTTGAGAGCAAAGGACACAGTGAACGGTGCATTGGGAACCTGCTTTGCCATCATTGACGGCAAGCGGCATGAGCTGATGCAGGTAAAGAATATTCAGGCGAAGGTGAAGAAAACCAGAATGACGATTCCCATTCTGGGGATGACCGCAAAGCAGCAGAAAAGCGGAGGCTGGGAAGGCACAGGGACGATGACGGTATATTATGTGAGCAGTTTGTTTCGCAGGGTGATGGCGGATTATATGAAAAACGGCGTGGACACCTATTTTGAACTGCTGCTGACAAATGAGGACCCGACAGGGGATGCCGGCAGACAGACGGTGCTTCTGAAGGATGTGAATATTGAGGAAATGCTGATTGGCAAGATTGACGTGGAGGAAGCGGCAATGGAGGAGGAAATGAAGTTTACCTTTGGCGGCGTGGAGCTTCTGGACAAATTCAATCAGATGTAAGAAATTTTGAAGAACGGGAGGGGCTATTTTGGGACAGGAATGCTTTTACAGAGAGAACAGGCAGGACAGAGCGGAGGAGGAAATTCTTCTGACAGAGCGGTTGGCTGAAGGCTGCGGTGAAACGCACTGGCGGATTCGCCCGATGACACAGAGGGAGAATGAGGAAAT
>ENA-OROP01002843-OROP01002843.1-human-gut-metagenome-genome-assembly--contig:-NODE-2843-length-12038-cov-2.939247_pt1 | contig 12038 bp, 6 predicted proteins | sample MGYA00242132_ERZ509056 | MGnify/ENA primary metagenome ERZ509056 (study PRJEB26280, sample SAMEA2338768) | human gut metagenome | biome: human gut; feature: human-associated habitat; material: faeces...
ATGCTGCTCCCGCTGCTCTTGCAGGCAGTGCGCTGCTTTCTCTTGGTATTGTTCCCGGATCTGAAGCTGCGTTGAATTATATACCGATTTTGGCACTTTTTACTGGTCTGTGGCTTCTTTTCTTTTACATTATAAAAGCCGATCGGATTGTAAACTTTATATCAACCCCTGTTATGGGCGGATTCATCAGTGGAATCTCTTTAACTATTATCTTCATGCAGATTCCGAAACTTATGGGAAGCTCTGCAGGATCTGGTGAAATCATCGAACTTGCAGAACATATTTATGCCGCCGGTCAGGATTTCCACGGGCTTTCTCTCGGATTAGGACTTGGTACATTACTTATTATAAGAATATGCAAAAAATGGATTCCAAAATTTCCAATTGCAATTCTTATCATGGCTGCAGGCGTAGTATCTACTGTGTATTTCCATGTTGACGCAAAGGGTGTGGCACTGCTTGATTCTGTTGGAACCGGACTTCCGCCATTTTTCATTCCTGACTTTAGTCAGGTAGATCTGGCTCAGGCTGTTGGGCGTGGACTGATGATTTCACTGGTCGTAATGGCTGAAACTTTGCTTGCAGAAAACAATTTTGCTTTCCGCAATGGTTACAATCTGAATGACCGCCAGGAAATCTTAGCCTGTGCTGCCGGTAACGTTGCCTCTGCATTTGTAGGTTGCTGCCCGGTGAATGGAAGCATTTCCCGGACATCTATGAACGAACAATATGGCGGGCACTCTCAAGTTGTTTCCATTGCTGCAGGCATTACTATGGCAATTCTACTGTTATTTTTCACAGGCTTCATTGGATACCTGCCGATTCCGGTTCTGACCGCAATTGTGATATCCGCACTTATGGACGTTGTAGAGGTTCATTTATGTATCCGCCTCTTCCGACTAAGCAAACAGGATTTTTACATTTTCATGGCAGCCTGTATCAGTGTATTATTTTTAGGAACAATTTACGGTGTGCTCATCGGTGTATTGCTTTCATTCTTTGCCGTTATCACAAAATCCGCGAATCCAACTCGTTCTTTTCTTGGTGTGATTCCCGGAAAAGATGGATATTATGACCTTATAAGAAATGTACATGCGTATCCTATCAAAGGTGTTGTCATGTACCAGTTTAATGAAAACCTGTTTTTCGCAAATGTAAAGATTCTTCAGGAAGATCTTGAAGATGCAGTCAGTCCAGATACGCAAGTCGTAATCATTGACGCAAGAGCAATCAACAACATCGACATTACTGCTGCAGACCGCCTTGCAGAATTATCTTCGCGTCTGACAGACCTTGGAATACATTTTTATATCACTGAACATACTGAAAAATTGAACCAGCAAATGCGTCAGTTAGGTGTTGAACACCTGATCCGCGAAGGACATGTCCGCCGGACAATACTGGCTGCTCTTCACGACGCAGATATTTACGCCCCATATGAACTGGATATCCCGGATCCTGAAAAAGAAAGCGTAAAACTAAACCTGACATTTCTTCCTGCAGAAGATGAAGATACACTGGAGGAATTTGCATGGGCTTATGGTGATCAGGTAGTCGAGGAAATGGAACATGAAGTTCACCACATCTTAAATCATATTCACGGATTAAAGGATATTGAAGAGATTCTTGAAAACGGTCTTGTAGACCACCTTGAAAATTGGCATTCTCTTGGTGCCTTTGATGAGGACGAATTACTTCGCCGTATCGAGCTTCATCTCGATGAGTTGTCACAGGCACTGGCAGAAAACCAACCATTAGTTCTTCAGTTAATCGAAAAACGAAGACGTATTTTAAGAGACCGTGTTCTACGTGAACATCCGGAAGTCTTCGATAAATTACAGAAACATCGCCGAAAGCTTGAAGAACGATTAGAACTTCAGCGTGCAAGCGTAAAGCCTCAAGAACAAGCACCTCAGCCAAATCAAACTTTTGAAAAAGAAGAAGTTCCTGCGCAAGAATCCGATGCGGCACAAGATTCCGATGCGGCACAAGATTCCGATGCGGCACGAGATTCTGATGCAGCACAAGATTCCGATGCGGCACAAGATTCCGATGCGGCACAAGATTCCGATGCGGCACAAGATTCCGATGTGGCACAAGATTCTGATAATGTGCAAAAAGAATATGAACTTGACGAGAATACTGCCGAACAGGAATCCAATCTTGAGCGACAATTTCTAGAATATATTCGCCGACATTAATTCAAAGATTTCCACTAAACGCATACAAAAAAAGGCAACACATACACGACGCATGTGTTGTCTTTTTTTCGTTCAATATTTCTATTTTTTCTCTTTGTTACTTTCATATTCTTTCAATGCTTTTAATGCCTGACCACCCATGAGATACAGAATTCCAGTGTTAAATATGGTCATAAGACCAATTCCTACATCCCCCAGATCCCAAACAAATGTATAAGCTGCAATTCCACCAATGAACAACATTACAAGTGCAAGTACTTTATAAGCAGTCTGCCAGAACCATTTATCGCCAAAGAGATAGGATACATTACTTCTTGCGTAAAAGAGTATTCCTAAAAATGTCGAGAAACTGAATAAAAATAATGTAAGTGCTATAAAGATTACACCAAATTCTCCAAGATGATATTTCATTGCTGACTGAAGTAAATCCATTCCTGACTTTCCGGCGACTACATTTTCCGGTGCCAACAGCATGATCATTGCAGTACAGCTACAGATCACAATGGTGTCAATAAATACTCCCAGCGCCTGTGTAAGTCCTGCTTTTACCGGAAAATCACATTCTGCTGCCGCTGCCGCACATGGTGCTGATCCAGAACCCGCCTCATTTGAAAACAGACCTCTCTTTACGCCGTTCATAAGAACTGCACCAAATCCTCCAGATACAACCTGTCTGATTCCAAATGCCTCCTCAAAGATTCGACCAAATACGCTTGGAATACTTTTCATATTTATGAGAATAACAAAAATCGTAATGAAGAAATAACATACAGCCATAATCGGCACGATCAGGTCCAGAACTTTTACCGTCGCGTTTTTACGAAGGACGATCACTGCCGCAACTGCAACAAGGACAATCGTTGTATAAAGCGGTGGAATATGAAATGCATTTTCAAAAGAAGATGCAACTGAATTACTGATTACCTGGCTGATTCCACACCAGCAGATCAGACCGGAAATTGCAAACAGGACTGCAATCAAGGTGTGATTTTTCTTCTTTCCTGTCTTTTCTTCCATATAGTGATGAATATAGTAAGCCGGACCTCCACGGTATCCTCCGTAAAGTGGATCTTTTTCTTTGTGAATCTGTGCCAGCGTTGCCTCTACAAATGCTGTTGAAGAGCCAATCAGGGCTGTCACCCACATCCAAAAGACCGCTCCTGCACCTCCTGCAGAAATTGCAGCTACAACCCCGACAAGATTTCCCATGCCGACTCTCGTCGCTGTTGATACGATCAACGTCTGAAACGTGGACAGACTGTCTTTATTCTCCTTCTTTGACATCAGTGCCCGAATCATATCCGGGAACAAACGCAAAGGTAATACTTTTGTCCGCACTGAAAAATAAATCCCTGTCGGAATCAATAATATAATCAGCAATGAGATTCCCACACTATCTCCACCCGGCAATGGAACATGTATCAAATCTCCCCACAATAATGCATAAATTCTTTCAATTAACGATACAACCATTTCAGAAATATCCTTTCTGAGCTCTTTGTCACTTTAACGCTCTGCACTATCATACTATATCTCAATATATTGTGCAAATACTTTTCATGAAAAAACAATTTCCTGCAATACTCTTCCGACCGCCTGTGAAAAATCACTGATATTTCGAATCTTAATCAGATTTTGCCCAAAAATCTTTCCTGCTACTTCTCCAGAGCGCGCACTTCCCATAAAAATTCCGATCACCTGAATTCCTTTTTGTTTCAGATTCTGCACTTCTTTTGCAGTATCTTGAATCGCAAGCAAATCTGTGTATTCTTTATTTTTATAAAAAGCACCTTCTCCACTATCCTGATCATCCTGCGGGCTTGCATCTGTCAGTACGAGTAAAATTCTTTTTCTTTTTTCGCCGTTCTCCATCAAGTGTCCTGCCGCCCGAAGTGCAAGTCCATCGCGATTGTTTCCCGCCGCAACATACCGGAACAGTTCATCCTCTCTCTCTTCTTTGCAATTAGGGAAAATGTGCAATATCGTATAGCCGCGGATACTGCAATAAGAATAAATCTGTACCGGAATCTTACATTGTTTCAGACTTTTGGATAAAATATACGCCTGTGCCGCAATCTGCTCCTGCATCTGCTTTCTCGAAGAAGAGGCATCTATGAGAATATCAACAGAAAATCCAGGAATTTCTACCTCTTCTTTTCTCTCAAATACTCTTGGATCGTCCAGATAGACTGCTTTCCACACTTCCTGTGGATTTAGTTTTCCGTGAGCTGCTTTCTCTGAAAATCTCTCTTCTTGTTCCTCAAGACAAATCTTTAGCTTTTCTGTAAGTCTTCGAATGGCATTCTGATAAATCGAATAATTCTGTTCATAATGTTTTTTATTCTTCTCATATTGTCTGGCAGTCTCTGCCTGAAATTCTCTAATTTCCTTTTTTTCTCTTTTTCCTTTTATCTTGGATAATTCATTTTCACCAGTATATATCTTATTTCTGTTTTTTTCTGTCTCCGACTCTTTCAGGCCATCCTCCCTTGCTCTTGAATTCCCTTTTGTAAATAAAAGATGACAATTTTTATGATTTCCCACACACAATTTTTGTTCTATTTTTTCCTGGTATTCTTGCGAATAGATACTCTTCCCAAAACATGCCTCTACATATCTTTTTGTTTCTTCCGGATTTCTCTGTAGCGACAACTGGAATATATAGTGTCTGCCTCGCTCCATTATTCCCGATTTCCCATCAAAAAATGTATTTTGGTCATCATAATTTCTGGCACGTACATAAGTAGCACTTACTTTTCCAAAAGACTGAAATACTCCGGATACCTTCTGCAGAAAATAATTTCCTTTCTTCTTTTCAGTCGGACGATACGCAAAATATTTCCACAGATTTTCTCTTGTCTGTTCCAGAATTTGATCCGTTGACATATCTTCTGAAAAAGAAAACGCATGTAAAATCTGCTCATCTTCCTCTTTTAACCCTGATGACTGTCCCAAAATTTCTCTGCAATGTCCGTTTCGTATCTGATCAATTCTGGAATACTCTTTATATTTCCGATAACGTCTCAGGCTTTCTCTGGCATACTCTTTCCTCAAATCCAAAAGTGCTGTCCTTTTCTTCTCTTCTTTTTGATACAATGCATTTTCCAGCCCAATCCAGAGAAGCCCTTCATATAACTCCTGGTTCTTTCCTCCTAACTGATTAAAAAATACGTCTATTTTTTCCTGATCGTACCATTTATATGCCAGTCCGATAATCAGGTTCAAATACATATCTGCTGTTCCATCCGGGGAAAAGGCAAGAAACATCGGTTCAAATTCATACTTTTCTGCTGCAGTCCATATAAAATTACGTGCTCTTTTCGCTTCTATTAATTCCTGCTCTTCCATTCCTGTCACCTTGTAAATATTTGCATATTTTATTATTTTTTGCGAAAAACATCCTTTCTTTGGATTTTTCTTGAAATCCTTGCCTGAATCGTATCCCGGATCAATGTCTGCTCATATGGATCAAACGATTTGTTCGCAATTCCCATATCTAGCGCTGTATGAATATCAAGTCCTTTTTCCATCAGATCGATTGCTCCCAAAAGGCCTCGAAGATCCAGTGCCTTAGAAGAAATCTCAGCATTTTCACATTTTTTCTGTAAATCTAAAAATAATGCTGCTAACTCTTCTGCCGCATCTTCCCGGATTGCCGGAGAGTTCTTTCTTATCAGTTTTATCAGGCTTTCTTTGGCAATCACCGGCATCTGAATGACGGCAAAACGTGACACCAATGCTTCATTCAGTTCTTTTGTGCCGGAATATCCATAATTCATGGTTGCAATAAACCGCGTTGCAGGGTGAAGTTCTATTCTTTCATACCCCGGAACGTCAATGGCCCTACGAAAATCCAATGTTGCATGCAGCACTGCCATAGCTTCACTTTTTGCCATGTTAATTTCATCCAATACCGTAAAACCACCTGTTTTTGCTGCTGTATATACCGGGCCGGGCCGGAAAGTCACTTCACCGCCGCGAAATGTATCCATCCCTATGAGGGAAGCAGCATCCATATTCACATGAAAAGACACATCCCATCGCGGCCGCATAAAAACTCCGGCCAGATTCTCAGCAAACAGATTCTTTCCTGTCGCCTTATGTCCGACAAGCAGAAGATTCTGCTCGCATAGAATAGCTGTAATTGCCTGCTCCCACACATCTTTCCCATAATAAAACTGCTCCAGCTTTGGAATTCTTTCCTCATAAGATTTTTCTGCCGGATAACTTTCACGAAATTTTTTTATCTCATCAATCAAATCATCTCTGATTCCAAGTTCTCGTAATTTTTCTAACAAATGCTGTCGCTTCCCTTCTGTTCTAAACTTACCATCTATACTTCTTTTAGAGATTGTCTACATCTCCTGGATGCTATAAAACTCCAAACAATTGATTGATATTTACATTGTCATCAATAATTCTGCTACTTGGCTTTTTTGCATTAGCAAGCATGGTTTCCACTCTGTTTTCCAGTGCCACATCTATAAATTTCCCCATATTAATTCCACGCAATTCAAAGAAAAGTGCCGGATTTTCATCCAGCCGCACTCCGACGCCATATAACGCTGCTGCGACATGCTTGCACATCAATGCCCAGTCAGGACAACTACATCCGAAACTAATTTCACTTGGCTTCGGAAAAAGTCCATTTTCACCTGCAAATAATTCTTTCATGGCAACCGGGAAATTTCCCGCCAGCAATTCTTCCATACTCTCAATCTTTTCACTGCATTGTTCAATGATATTCTGACAATGTTCCTGATTGAGCGGACTGATCCGTATCTCCACCTTGTATGGGGTTTTTCGTCTCCCCTGTACTTTTGCTTCTATTTTCCCCTTCTTTATCTGAAGATCCACAACCGTTCCCGTTCGGACATAACGTTTTCCGCGTTCCAGCCTTGACTCATAATCTGCATATCTTTCCAGATTCTCACACCATGCATTTCCCCACCATGTCTTCGTAATCTTTCTGCCTTTGACTATAATCGGATGAACTTCTTTTCCTTTTTTCCGTTGCTTTTCAATACTTGCCCCGGCATTCTTTTTCAACAGTCCGCCACTTGGCTGTTCAAACTGCTGACTTTCATCCCAGTATTTTTTCATTTATTTTCCCTCTTTTTTCGTTTCATATGCTTATACAATATTTTGTTCTTTTTATTCTTCAAGCCGAAGCAAGGAGAACAGCTCTTCATTATTAAGATCTGTAATCCATTTTTCTCCACCTGATCCTATAACATTTTCAGCAAGTTCCTTTTTTGAATTAATAATTGCATCTATTTTTTCTTCAATAGTACCTTTGCTTACAAACTTATGAACCATTACATCTTTTGTCTGTCCGATACGGAACGCACGGTCGGTCGCCTGATTTTCAACTGCCGGATTCCACCAGCGGTCAAAATGTATCACATGATTTGCTTTCGTGAGATTCAGCCCTGTTCCTGCCGCCTTAACAGACAACACAATAAACGGAACATATCTTTCACCTTGAAATTTTTCAACTATTTCTGTCCTGCGTTTTACAGGTGTACCCCCATGGATCACATACCCTTTTGCATGAAAAATTCCCGTCAGATATTCTGCAAGATATTCTGTTATTTCCTTAAACTGCGTAAACACAATTACTCGCTCACGTTTCTCATAAATTCCTCTTCTTTCAATCCCCTCTGCTTCAAGAACACGTTTTTCCATATCCGATACAGCTTTTCGATACAATACGGTCTGTTTTCTGGATAAGGCAGCATAATCTAACATTTCCACTTTTTCCGGTAGATCAGAAATAATATTTTTGTCAGTCTTCACTCGTCTGAGCATAAACGGACTGATCATAGATTTCAATTTTGCATATTTTTCCGGATGCTCTTCTAATCCCTTGCAAAACTCATGAAATTCTTTTGAAGTCCCTAAAAGGCCATGATTAAGGAAGTCAAATAATGACCAAAGGTTCGTAAGATCATTTTCAATCGGTGTACCAGTCATAGCAATCCGCATCTTACTCTTCATTTTTTTGATCTCTCTTGTCTGCTTCGTCGTTGGATTTTTTATTGCCTGCGCCTCATCAAGAATCAGACAATCCCATTCTTTTTCCTTCAATGGTTCTATTTTTGCCGCCATTGCGTATGTTGTAATTGTTAAAAATGGTAATTCCTCTTTTGCTTCTTTATCTGTTTTTCTCAATTTTTCAAGATATGTCAGAACCTGAATTGTCTTTCCAAGTCCCATATCATCTGCGAGACATGCTCCAAATCCTAGCCGATTCATATAGTTCAACCAGCTATAGCCGCTTTTTTGATATGGCCGGAGTGTTGCTTTCAAAGTCTTCGGAACAGCTACACTTCGAATTCGATTCGGTTCCCTGAGATTAAGAAGCATTCTCGACATCCACGCTCCATTTGAAACTACAATTCCAACATCTGGAAGGATTTTGTCATTTCCCATTTCCAGTTGAACTGCATCTCTAAAAGATAAGCTCTCTGGAATATCTTCCATTTCTTCCAGAAGCTTTCTTAATTTTTCATGATTGACTTCAATCCATTTTCCCTTTAAAAATGCCAGTCCTTCCGTCTGTCTGAGCAACTGCTCAATCTCACTTTGTGTCAGTCTGACTCCATCTACTTCTAATGACGGCTGAAGAGAAACAAGTGCATCAAAGCCTACCATGGATGGTTTTTCTTCACCCAGTTTTACATTGACAGATAACATGGAATTTTTCTTTCTCCACCAATTAGGTATTCTGCATAAAATTCCTGTCTCTTCGATTTTCTCGATATCTTTTAAAAATGAATATGCATCATCCACTGTGAATTTCAGCGTGTGAAACATTTCTCCACTTTCCATTAATTCCGCGATCAAAGGAGAGACTTCTGCCGCGCGATTTAAACTCGATAAAAGAGTAAGGAGTTTTTCTCTGTCGTCTCTATATTCAGTCAACGCATATTGGAGCGGCATATGCTGTACGCTTCCATCTGACTGCCTGGATGCATAGGTTGCTATAAATGCAAATGGAGCATCATCATTTTTACTTTCTACAAGATGAAGGAAAATACGCTCTGGTACATGCAGGCTTTGATTTCTCTCTGCCAGATACATTGCCACTGAACCTTTATAGTTTCTGATCTGACCTTGAAAAATTGTTTCCAATTCTGAAAATCTGTTTCGTATCCACTTTTCATCAATAAATTCTGTTCCGATTGCATATGGGGTTGCATTAAGCAACCGTTCAATGCATTCCTGTGTCGGAGCTACTTTTATCTTATCCCTTGCAATTTCCAGCTCCGGAAGTCTGGTTAATTCTTTGAAAAATGCATCAGATACAAGATAAAGGAAATATCCTGAAACTGTAAGTTTTGATGGACTCTCTATATTTCCCACATCATATAAAAATTCTGCTGATTCCTCGTCTTCTGTTTCTTCTCCTGTATTTTCCGGATAGAATCCGTTTTTTGTAAAAATGTACTGTCTTTGCATATTGAAATCTCCGTTACTGTTTTTTTCCACAACATTTTTTATATTTTTTTCCACTTCCACAAGGACAAGGATCATTACGATACACTTTCTTCTCTTTTACAATTGGCTTCTGCACCGGCATTCTAAAATCATCATAAAGATCATTATAAATATCCGCTTTCTCAAGTGTATCGGAAAAAACCTCCAGCTGTGACTCTATCCATTTCAGATCTTCTGCCTTTTCCAGATGTTGTGCCAATAATCTCGCCCGTTCAAAAAGCAACTCATTTTCCATCGTACAGCCAATCCCAATAACTTCTCTACGAATAATTTTGTAGGCTTCTTCTGCTCCTTTTTCTTCCTGTACACACCAACTCCAGACGCTCAAGGCATTCTGGTTATGTGGTTCTTTTTTCAGCCAGTCTTCAAACCATTTCCGTCCCTGTTCAATTTTGCCTTCTGCGTATAACTCTTCCCCGATTGCAGATTTAAAATTGCTGCCATCATCAAAGCTAAAGTTTAGCATTTCCAAGATTCTACTACAGAATTCTACACGCTTTTCGTGCTCACCTGCATTTCCAAGTTCCATTTCAAAATCCTGCAACCATGCATCTATCGGATATTGATAATCCTGTGATTCCATAAGTTCTGTAATTCCAATTTTATACTCTGCATTTTCAACAATCTTCTGAAAAATCCCCCAGGCTTTCCACCATAATGGAATCATTTTCTCATAATTCTGTTCATACTGAGCTTCATAGCCCTCCTGAACTAAATTGTCCCATTCGTCCCATTCTGTCAGAATTTCATGTGTATCTTCATAATCTATGCACTGCTGCACCATGTTTCGTAACGCCTGCGCATATCTTTTTTCATCATAGGGCTGATTTTCTTTCATTACATCATAAATTTCTTCTATTACAACCGCACCTATTTTTTCTTTCGCTTCACTCACAGAATATCCTGCGTCAATCAGTCTGTTGTAAGATTCTCTCGTCACAGGCGGGTCATTTTCTCTTAACTGATTATCTACAACTTCCAATATCAGTTTCTTTAATCTTAAGTTTGCCATTTTTCTTTTCCTCACATTCTTTATTTTTCAACATAACTACAGACACGAAAAGGCTGTATCCTTTTTGTATATTGAATTCAAGAATGCCAAAGCATTCTTGAATTTTCTTCATTTTCATGCAAATCAATATCTTCAACCAGCAATTTGCCAATTTCCTTGTATGTTCTTAGAAGAGTATTATTCACTTCAACTGCAACATGTGTTCTTGCCTCTTGAAGTAATTTTTCGATTTTATTTATCATCCTATTATCCGCTAATTCATCCCTGATTCCTCCTTCCTATATCATCAACTAACAATCTCTACACCTATTATATCATTCCCCCCTGATAGTAGTTGTAAAAACTTCACATTTTTCATATTTTAGAGATACTTTGTGCTGTACATAATGCCGCCGAGGATGTCAAGTCATTGCTACAAAAAAATATGCGGCTTTTTTGCCACGAAAATGGCTTAAAACCGCATATTTCTCTATAGAGGATGTTATATACTTCTGGCAGTTACTTTATCACTCTCCATCATTTTGATCTCTTCAGCTGCATTCAAGACATTCAGCTGATATTCAGCAACCTCTTGTAATATTTTGAATCTTTCTCCTTTTTCTTTTCCTTCACGCAGCATCTGTGCATTATGTGATTCCAGATTGGATAGAACTGTTAATTCATTAATTGTTACAAAATCTCTGACATTGTTTTTCTTCGCAAGTTCAGGATTTGCCTCTCTCCATGCTTTCGCCGTAAATCCAAATAATGCTACATTTAATATGTCTGCTTCTTCCGCATATGCAAGCCATTGAAGGTTTTCTCTGTAATTCATTTGAGGAAGCAAGTATCTTTTTACAGCATCCGTCTGGATCAGATAATTATTTTTACTTAAAAACCGTTTTGCATCCCATTCCTTTTGTTCAGAATTGTTTTCTTCTTCCTTTAACCGTTGAAATTCTTTTATCAGATATAGTTTAAATACCGGACTGATTGCAGATGCAAATTCAAATGCAATATCTTTGTGTGCATATGTGCCACCATATTTTCCACGCTTTACATATAATCCTATAGCATTCGTTTTATTAATCCATTCCGCAACGCTTAATACAAATGTATGTAAACCCGCTTCAGATTTAAAGTGGTCGAATTCGACCACTTTAAAATCAGGATTATAAATCATTTCCCACGTTCCTAAAAATTCTAATGTATTTCTATTTCGTAGCCAGTTTTTCACAACATCAGCGCTACGTGATTCTCCTGTTTTAGCTTTTGCAATATCCGTAATACAAATATAATCATCCAGTTCTTGTTTTGATATTGAAATTGGTACATCTTGTACA
>ENA-OROP01002849-OROP01002849.1-human-gut-metagenome-genome-assembly--contig:-NODE-2849-length-12027-cov-21.484965_pt1 | contig 12027 bp, 9 predicted proteins | sample MGYA00242132_ERZ509056 | MGnify/ENA primary metagenome ERZ509056 (study PRJEB26280, sample SAMEA2338768) | human gut metagenome | biome: human gut; feature: human-associated habitat; material: faeces...
TCGTCTGTACCGTTTTTCTTTTCATAAACCTATAAAATCACGACTTGCGAGAGGACGCTTATATCTGCCCTTCACAACCTATAAAAGCACTACAGAATCTGCGACACTACGTCCGTCAAACTCCGGTTTAGTTCGCACTTACAACCCCGCTCTCGCAGTCCACTTCAACGTAAGCACTGGTCTTTAAGACATTCAATGCATTTTTAGCTGCGATAAGAACCGGAATATCAAGGCTTAACCCTGCGATTGCTGCATGACAGTTTGCACCCTCTGCTTCTACGATCAGTGCGGAAGCCTGACGCATCTGCGCCATCATTTCATTTGTGGTGTCTGCTGCGACGATGATATCACCGTCTTTGAAGCTTTTTAAATCTTCATTGCTGTGGCACACACAAAGATTTCCGGAAATTTTCTTTCCGTTTAACCCTTTTCCTGTCACAAGAATATGTCCTGCAACCTGTACTTTGATGAGGTTCGTTGTACCGGATACACCAAGTGGAACACCACCGGTCAGAACAACTAATTCCCCTTTGGAAACAAATCCTGCCATCTCTGCCACATCAACTGCCTTTTCAAATAACTGGCTTGCATCCTGTTCCTCTGTGATAAGAACCGGTTCTACACCCCATTCAAGATTTAACTGACGACATACTTTTTCTGTCAGACACTCGCCGATGATCGTGCAGTTTGGACGGTATTTGGAGATCATTCTTGCAGTACGTCCGGACTTTGTTACCGTCACGATTGCGGCTGCGCTTAAATCGCCTGCCATCGTACAGGTAGCATGTGAAATTGCGTTTGTCACATCCGGGTTACACATGGTCCTGCGCTGTCTGAATCTCTGTAAATAGTTAATATCCTGCTCCGTGCGGGTTGCGATACGAACCATTGTTTTTACTGCTTCAATTGGATACATTCCTGCAGCGGTCTCTCCGGATAACATAATTGCACTTGTTCCGTCATAAATTGCATTTGCAACGTCTGTGGACTCTGCTCTTGTTGGTCTTGGATGTTTCATCATGGAATCTAACATCTGAGTGGCTGTGATAACGATTTTTCCAGCCTCACAAGCTTTTTTGATGATCATTTTCTGCATAACCGGAACATCTTCCAATGGGATTTCAACACCCATGTCACCACGCGCTACCATGATACCGTCGGAGACACGGATAATGTCATCGATATTGCGGACACCCTGCATGTTCTCGATCTTGGAAATGATCTTAATATCCTCGCCACCTTTTTCTGCAAGGATTTTGCGGATTTCCATAACATCCTCTGCGGTACGGACAAAGGAAGCTGCGATAAAATCATAATCATTTTCTACCGCAAAACAGATATCTCCGTAATCTTTTTCACTGATAAATGGCATCGTGAGGTCAACGTTCGGAACGTTCACACCTTTTTTATTGGAAATCACACCATCATTTAACACTTTACAGACAATATCTCTTGCGTTGACCTTGGTATTCACTGGTTTTACAACCGGTTTGATCTCTACAACTTCCAGACCTACCAGACCATCATCGATCAGGATATGATCGCCCGGCTTTACATCATCTGCAAGATTTTTGTAAGTAATAGATACGCGCTCATCAGTTCCAGGAATATCATCGGTTGTCAGTGTAAAAGTCTGGCCTGTCTTTAACTCTGTTTTTCCTTTTTCAAATTCTACGAGACGGATTTCCGGTCCCTTTGTATCAAGTAAAGCTGCAACATATTTTCCCAATTCTTTGCGCAGTTTGCGGAGCATTTTTAATCTTCCCATCTGCTCATCATGCGGTCCATGCGAAAAATTGAAACGTGCAACGTTCATTCCCTCTTCGATCAATGCTCTCATCACCGCTTCATTGTCGGTGGATGGTCCTAACGTACAGATGATTTTTGTTCTTCTTGTCATAAATTCTTCCTTTCTTTTTATGGTTTCATTTTTCAAGTGTTCCTGCTGATTTTTATTCATTCAAAATGCGTATGCCTCTCCTGATTTCTGTTATAGTTTTAACAATCTCCTTAAATCAGCACGGAGTCGGCGAACCAATCTCTGCAAAACTTAAAACTTATACACTTTTCACAATAATACAGTCTCTTCTCTCCGTTTTTATTCGTATTCTTGTGAAAAATGTATAATAAATTTTAAGTTTCTTCTTTGGTACGGCGACTCCATCTACGGAGAGATTATACGAAATAAACATAAAAAAAGCAAGCTTTCTTTTGTAAAAAAACCTGCTCTTTTTGTAAACATTATGTCAAAAACATTATTTTGTGATCATGGTTCCCATACCGCCATGGATATTTGAACCATCTTTGTTCAATTTTGTGATCAGAACGGACCTTATCGCAGAGTCACCGATAAAGTTGATGGCTGCCTCTATCTTAGGAAGCATATCGCCCTCACCAAACTGTCCCTGCTCCATGTATTTCTTTGCTTCTGCAACAGTCATGGTTGATAATGGTTTTTCATCCGGCTGTCCATAATTTAAGCATACATTATCAACACTTGTCAAAATAACAAGCATGTCTGCATCCAGCAGTTCTGCCAGTTTTCCTGCTGCAAGGTCTTTTTCAATAACAGCACTGGCACCCTTTAAGTTGTTGTCCTGCATTAATACCGGGATGCCGCCGCCTCCACAGGCAACTACGATCTGGTCAGCATCGGACAATGCTTTGATTGCATCGATCTCCACGATGTCCATTGGCTTTGGCGCTGCAACGATTCGTCTGTACCCTCCTTCTATCTTGACAACGTGATTTCCTTTTTTCTCCTCTGCCTCTGCTTCCTCTTCCGTCAGCACACGTCCAATGACTTTGCTTGGTTTGTAAAACGCCTCGTCATATGGATCAACCACAACCTGTGTAAGGATCGTAGAAACGGGTTTATAGATTCCCTTGTTCAATAATTCCGCACGGATCGCATTCTGTAAATCGTAACCGATATATCCCTGACTCATTGCAGAACATACAGACATTGGTGTTGCAGTATATTCCGGATATAATTTACAAAATTCATTCATAGCAGTATGGATCATACCAATCTGTGGTCCGTTGCTGTGTGTGATCACAACCTGATAATCTTCACGGATAAAATCTGCCACTGCCTTTGCTGTTCGTTTCGTTGCCTCTTTCTGTTCAGGAAGTGTTGTTCCCAATGCTTCATGTCCAAGAGCAATCACAATTTTCTTCTTTTTCATCTCTACCATCCTCCGATGCGCCTTTATATTCACAGAATAGCCGGAAAGTATCTCCGGCTGCTTTTGTCTTGTCTGACACTTATACTGCTATTCTACCATGAACGATTTTGCAGTGCAATGTCATTTTTACATTACAGGCCGCAGGCATTCTGCGAACTGTTATTTATCTTCTTCCTCAGTTTCCTCCTGTGGCAGAACAAAGGAATCAATAACCTCCCACAGTTCATCCCTTCCCTGCTTTGTCTCGGAAGAGAATGGAATGATCACCGTACCCGGCTTTACTTTCAGCCCTTCGCGGATTGCTTTTACATTCTTCTGGATCTGGCTTCGTTTGATCTTATCAAGCTTTGTGGCAATGATAATCGGTGTAAATCCCTGATAAACCATCCAGTCATACATCATTTTATCGTTTGCAGACGGATCATGACGGATATCGATCAGCAAAAAGACTGCCTGCAGTTTTTTTGAAGTATGGAGATAATTCTCGATCATTTTTCCCCATTTTTCCTTCTCGCTGGCAGAGGTCTTTGCATATCCATAACCGGGCAAATCGACCAGATACATGGCATCGTTGACATTGTAAAAATTGATGGTCTGCGTCTTTCCCGGCTGCGCCGACGTCCTTGCGAGCGACTTGCGGTTTAACAGCGCATTGATCATGGACGATTTTCCTACATTTGACTTTCCTGCAAATGCTACTTCATTAAATGGATTGTCCGGTATTTTACTTGTGATACCACAGACAGTCTCCAAATTTACACTTCTAATTACCATTATCTTTTCCTCTACTTATTGCAGTGTGCAGACTGCACACCACATCCTACCTATATTTAACCTATTTCTGTTTCTTTACAAACGCCACATCCAGCACGTCTTTCATCTGCTCCACAAACACGATTTTCAGACCTTTTTTGATCTCCGGTGAAATCTCATCTATATCCTTCTCATTCTTCTTTGGCACACAGATGGTCTTAATTCCTGCATTTTTGGCTGCCAGTGTTTTTTCCTTCAGTCCACCGATCGGAAGCACACGGCCGCGAAGTGTGATCTCACCTGTCATTGCGACATCAGCGCGGACCGGTGTCTTCGTGATCGCCGACAACATGGCTGTCGCCATCGTGATTCCGGCAGACGGTCCATCCTTCGGCACTGCACCCTCCGGGATGTGGATATGGATGTCATTCTCCTGGAAAAACTTTTTCGGAATATGATACTCTTCACTGACAGAACGGATATAGCTGATTCCCGCCTGTGCAGATTCCTTCATCACATCTCCCAGCTGTCCGGTCAGCTGGAACTCACCTTTTCCCGGCATGATGTTGACTTCAATCTCTAAAGTATCTCCACCAACGCTTGTCCATGCAAGTCCACGGACGATTCCTACTTCATCCGTATCATTTTTCTTATCAAAACTGTATTTCTCTTTGCCGAGGAACTTTTCAAGATTCTGTTCTGTAACTTTAATCTTCTCTTTTTCTCCCTCGTAAAGCGGTCTTGCTGCTTTTCTGCATATCTCACCAAGCTTACGTTCAAGATTACGCACACCAGCTTCCCTTGTGTAACCACTGATGATCTTTGCCATCGCTTTGTCTGTGATGGCGAGCTGCTCCGGTCTGATCCCATTGCGCTCCATCTGCTTTGCGAGCAGATGCTCTTTGGCAATGTGAAGCTTCTCATTCTCTGTATAACTGGTCACTTCGATCAGTTCCATACGGTCTAACAGCGGCCTTGGGATATCCTGCACAGAGTTTGCTGTTGCAATAAACAGCACTTCTGAAAGATCGATCGGTATCTCAACATAATGATCCCGGAACTTCTTATTCTGCTCCGCGTCAAGCACTTCCAGCAATGCAGACGCCGTATCCCCCTTGTAATCGCTGCTCATCTTATCGATCTCATCTAACAGCATGAGCGGATTTTTCACGCCGGCGCTGCGCAGTCCGTTCACGATACGTCCCGGCATTGCTCCGACGTAAGTTCTTCTGTGGCCGCGGATCTCTGCCTCATCCCGCACACCACCGAGACTGATCCGCACATATTTTTTATCTAACGCTTTTGCAACGGACCGGGCAATACTCGTTTTACCGGTTCCCGGTGGTCCGACCAGACAGATGATCGGGCTCTCGCCCTTGCTGGTGAGATTGCGGACAGCCAGAAATTCTAACATACGCTCTTTTACTTTTTCCAGACCGTAATGATCCGCATTTAAAATCTGCTCGGCATTCTTCAGATCCTTGTTATCTCTGGATGTCTTATTCCACGGAAGCTCCAAAAGTGTTTCAATATACCCTCTCGCCACAGCGCTCTCAGAGGAGCTGGAACTGATATTTTTAAAACGGTCGATCTCTTTTTTGATCTTCTCTTTTACTTCTTTGTCTGCCTTGATTTTGCCCAGAGCATCCATAAAGTGATCTGCGTCTGATTCCGTATTATCTTCGCCAAGCTCCTCACGGATTACTTTCATCTGCTCTCTCAGCAGATATTCTTTCTGGTTTTTATCCACATGCGCCTTGACTTTCGCCTGAAAATCATTCTTGATGGCTATGATCTCGATCTCTTTTAATAAGAGTGCCATCAGAACCTCATAACGTTCGGTCATAGAAACCGCATCTAAGATTTTCTGTTTTTCCTCAAAATGTACCGGAAGGCTGTTGGCAAGCTGATTCATCAGTTTTTCCAGATCTGTGATCTCACTTAACTGGCGTTGCAGCTCTTTTCCCATTTTGGGATTGACGACCACATATTTACCAAATGTCTCCTGAATGCTCCGAAGCATTGCCTCCTTCGCTTCTTCTGGCAGTCCGTCATCCACTTCCTCGTCAAATCGAATGATCTCCGCAAGCAGATAGTCCGGATTTTCAAGAAAAGCGGACAATTCTGCCCGCTCTTTCCCTTCTACCAAAATGCGTACAATATTATTTTGTAACTTAATTACCTGCTTTACCTCAGCAATGATCCCGATCTTAAATAAGTCCTCGATATCAGGATTTTCCTGTTCCACATCTTTCTGTGCCACAAGAAAAATCTTCTGCTCATCCATCATCGCCTCTTCCACTGCCTTGATGGATTTTGCACGGCTTACGTCAAAATGGGCTACCATTCCCGGCAGGATCACCATTCCACGAAGGGCAACTGCAGGCATTTTCATAATCATTGTATCCATTTTCTATAATTCCTTTATCTGTAACAGCTTTTCCTGCTGTTATCTTTTGTTTAAGAAGCCTGTTCTAACTTCTCAACAAGTGCTTTTTCTTCTTTCTCTTCAATTGCAAGATTCTTTTCTACATCTTCTTTGGTGATCTCACATTTTGTAATGCTCTCATCGGATGGAATATGATACATCAGATCTAATGTAACAGCCTCCATGATTGCACGAAGACCACGCGCTCCGGTCTTTCTCTCAAGCGCTTTGTCCACGATTGCTTCGAGTGCATCCTTGTCAAATTCCAGACTGACACCGTCTAATTCAAACAGCTTTTTGTACTGTTTTACAAGTGCATTCTTCGGCTCGCATAAGATACGGATCATCGCATCCTTATCTAACATATCCAGTGTTACGGTTACCGGCACACGACCGATAAATTCAGGGATGAGTCCGAATTTCACAAAATCCTGTGGAAGTACATGTTTTAATACTTCCCCTACATTGTACTCATCTTTGGCGTGTACTTCTGCATTAAATCCAATGGATTTCTGGTCGAGACGTGTCTCAATGATCTTCTCCAATCCATCAAAAGCACCACCACAGATAAATAAAATATTGGTAGTATCAATCGGGATCAGTTCCTGCTGCGGATGTTTTCTTCCACCCTGTGGCGGAACAGAAGCAACCGTTCCCTCTAAAATCTTAAGTAACGCCTGCTGTACACCCTCGCCGGAAACGTCTCTTGTGATGGAAACGTTCTCAGATTTTTTTGTAATCTTGTCAATCTCATCAATGTAAATGATACCGTGCTGTGCACGCTCAATATCATAATCAGCAGCCTGGATCAGTTTCAAAAGGATATTCTCGACATCTTCACCCACATAACCTGCCTCGGTAAGTGTGGTTGCATCTGCGATCGCAAACGGAACATTCAACACTCTCGCCAAAGTCTGTGCTAAAAGTGTTTTACCGGAACCGGTTGGTCCGAGCATAAGAATATTACTCTTCTGCAATTCTACATCTGAATCTGATCCTGCCATAATTCTCTTGTAATGATTATAAACTGCAACGGACAAAACTTTCTTCGCTTTATCCTGGCCAATGACGTACTCGTCTAAAAATGCCTTCATCTCCTCCGGCTTGATCAGATTGATCTGCTCCGCAGGTTCTTCCAGATTTCCGTCAAATTCATCATTCTCCAACTCTTCGTCTATAATCTCGGCGCAAACGTCTACACACTCATCACAGATATAGGCTCCGTTTGGTCCCGCGATCAGTTTACGGACCTGATCCTGAGTCTTACCACAAAATGAGCAGCGCAGTCTCTCGTCATTTCTTCCTGTCATTTCTTATTCTCCAATGTCTCTATTTATTAGCGGCTTGTGATCACATTATCGATCAGTCCGTATTCCATTGCTTCCTGAGCAGACATATAATGATCTCTCTCTGTGTCCGCTGCGATCACGTCATAAGGTTTTCCGGTGTTTGCAGCTAAAATCTCATTTAATTTCTTCTTTGTCTTTAAAATGTTTTCCGCTGCGATCTGGATCTCCGTTGCCTGACCTTTTGCTCCGCCGGATGGCTGATGGATCATAATCTCTGCATTCGGAAGTGCAAGTCTCTTGCCCTTTGCTCCGCCTGCAAGTAAAAATGCTCCCATGCTGGCTGCCATACCGATACAGATGGTAGATACATCGCATTTGATGTACTGCATCGTATCATAAATAGCAAGACCTGCTGTTACCATTCCACCCGGGGAATTGATATATAAATGAATATCTTTTCCAGGATCCTCGGACTCTAAGAAAAGTAACTGTGCAACCACAAGGCTTGCTGTTGTCTCATTCACTTCTTCTCCCAGGAAAATAATTCTATCTTTTAATAATCTGGAGTAAATATCGTAATTACGCTCTCCTCTGCTTGTCTGTTCAATGACGTAAGGTACTAAACTCATATCTCTTACCTGCCCTTTCTTTTCATAAATATGATCTGGATCGCACTATCATGGGATCCGCACTTCTTTCACTATTGCAATATATCGGTCATACACTGCACTGATAAATATTATCCCACAAATACAGGGACGTTGGAATAGGAAAAAACATGTTTTATGAAAAATTAATATCTTGTTCGAATTTTAAAAAATACTGAACTTTTTTCTCATCAAATGCATTCTGCCATAAATCTCAAACAGACCGGCTCATAAGAGCCAGTCTGTGATATTTCCGGTCTGCATATTATATGCAATCCTCTGTCTGCTGTACGCTGCCGGAATTATTCTTCTGTTCCTTCTTCTGCTTCAGCTTCTTTTTCTTTCTTTGTCTTAGCTTTTGCTCTTTCTTTTACGTTCTCCATAATTAAGTCAACTGCTTTTGTCACAGATAAATCTCTCTTAATGGATTCTTTCTCAGCTTCTCCTAAGTACTCTTTTAACTTGTCAGCTTCCATTCCGTACTGAGCTGCCATCTTCTCAACTTCTGCATTGATCTCATCTTCAGAAACTTCGATGTTCTCTTCTTTTGCGATCTGCTCTAATACAAGGCTGCTCTTGATACGAGTCTCAGCTTCTGGACGAACCTGCTCTTTTAATCCGTCGATCGTCATACCGGAGAACTGCATGTACTGCTCCATGGAAAGACCGCTCTGTGCGATTCTCTGTGCGAACTCATTGATCATGTTCTCGCACTGTGTCTCGATCATAGCTTCCGGGATCTCCATTGTGGATTTGTCGATGATCTTCTTGATTGCTTCATCTTCTTTTGTACGTTTTGCTTCGTTCTCTTTCTCAACTTCAAGATGTTTTCTTAAGTCTTCTTTGTACTCAGCTAATGTATCAAACTCAGATACTTCAGAAGCAAATTCATCATTTAACTCCGGAAGTTCTTTTGCTTTGATCTCGTTAATCTTAACTTTGAATACGGCTGGTTTTCCAGCTAAATCAGCTGCCTGATATTTCTCTGGGAAAGTAACGTTAACTTCTACTTCATCCCCTGCATTGTGTCCTACTAACTGATCTTCGAATGTATCGATGAAAGAGTGGGAACCGATCTCTAATGGATGATTCTCTCCTTTACCACCTTCAAATGCAATGCCGTCAACAAATCCTTCGAAATCGATGACTGCTGTATCACCGTTTGCAACTGGTCTGTCTGTTACAGTTACAGTTCTGGAGTTCTTCTGCTGCTCTTTCTCAAGTGCTGCTTCTACTTCTTCGTCTGTTACAGTTGTGTCGATCTTAGTTACCTGAACACCTTTGTATTTTCCAAGTGTTACTTCTGGTCTTACAGCCACTTCTGCTGTGAAGATGAAAGGTTTTCCGGATTCGATCTGAACAATGTCGATTGTTGGTCTGGAAACGATGTCCTCTTTGCTCTCTTCCATAGCTGCTGCATAATTATCCTGAATTAAGATGTTTGCTGCTTCTTCATAAAATACAGCTGCACCGTACATTTTCTCGATCATAGCTCTTGGAACTTTACCTTTACGGAAACCAGGGATGCTGATTTTGTTCTTCTCTTTCATGTAAGCAGCCTGTAAAGCTTTTTCTACTTCTTCTGCTGGTACTTCAACAGTAAGTTTTGCCATGTTTTTTTCTAATTTTTCAACCTGTACACTCATTATAATGATTTTCCTCCTTATATATATAAAATATCCATGTACATTTCACGCTTAATGCGCTAATCGAGCCACGTCCAAAGTCGCATAAACCCGCGGTTTTTCTGGCTCTGCCTAAAAATGGGCGTACTACGACTATCGCAGTCATTCTAGGATTATAGCACACACTTTTGCAAAATACCAGTGTTTTTTATGGTTTTACGAGGTTTTCTGCGATTTCTGCTCTTTTTCCATGCAATTTATCATATACGACATTACAAACCACTGTATAAAGAGAGGCAGTCACATTGATCCCTGTCCGAAGCAGCAGCGCCATCGGCAGTCCGAATAATGAAGCTGCAATTGCCAGCGCTCCAAACGTGTTAAAAACCGTCTGCCATTTATATCCGGCAGAATAACCCACGCCGATTCCACCAATAATTCCGATCATACTTCTTCCTGACTCTGGCAGTATCAGATAAAGGATGAGAAACAACGCACATCCGACCATATTAAACACGCCCCTGTCCACTGCCCTCATTTTTCCATCCTCTGTAAATGGAAGGCAGACTGACATACATGCGATCCCTGCCCACATTGCTCTCGGAAGTCCAAGCAGTGAAACGATCAGCATTGCACTTGAGACGATCAGTGTCAGTTTCAGATACCATTGGTTTCTCGCAGACCGAACATCAAATTCCCGGAATAAATCCTTAAATGTCCTGCGATAAGGTCTGTTTTTCTGATTTTTATAAAAAACCGCCATGCACACAAGCATTCCCGCCGTAAGTCCAATCACCCGCAGCGCAAACGCTCTGCCACTCACATCATATCCATATAAGAGCAGATACCCGAGCACAAACGTGGAATGATTATGCATAATGACATTGTGACACCCAAAAATCATAAGAAGCAGGATACAGACACAATTTATAAAAAATGCTCCCACCGGAGATACCATATTTGCCAGTCGCGGGCCAGCCATCATGATCGTAAATATTCCCACAATGGACAACAATCCATGACTCGTCCGTATGCCAAAATCTGCCTGTCTCAGCACAAGCAGCGCCAACAGGACCGTTACTCCTACAACGCTGTTTTCCTGTCCTGTCAATTTTGTATACAATGTGACAACCGCCACACAAAAAGCCATAACAAGATATACTTTAAAATTATAGATAAGAATATGACGCCATTTTTCTTTTTTGTCTGTCGTATTTTTGATCAACTGTTTTGAACCGGCAGAACTAAGCTGTAACTCCTGATAAAATGTCATTTTGTTGTCTCCTTCTCTTCTCTTTTGAATCAGCAAAGCGAAGAGTACTATACTTCAAAACATGGAGTCTGGCAAGTATAAAACCTCATTTTAGAAAAATTTTGGAATGTTTACTTTTTTTTCATATAGAAATATTTTCCGAACAGACTTGATTTATGCTAAAATGTGATTATCTGGAAAGGTCTGTACAAATGAGGAGAAAACTATGGCAGTCACAAAATCCAACGAAAGAACAAAATATGAGCTGGCAGATGCCATGAAACGCTGTATGAAAACTGCACCTGTAGAAAAAATCACTGTGAAGGAAATTGTAGAGGCATGCGGTGTCACAAGACAGACTTTTTACCGTAATTTTCAGGATAAATATGACCTCATCAACTGGTATTTTGACAAAATTCTCTTAGAATCCTTTGAACATATGGGGGAAGGAAAATCTGTCTATGAAGGTCTTGTAAATAAATTTACCTACATTCAGGAAGAAAAGCTATTTTTCAAGGCTGCATTTAAAAACGATGACCAGAATTGTCTGCGCGATCATGATTTCCAGTTGATCACCGCTTTCTATACGGATCAGATTGAAAGCCGTACCGGCAAAAAGATTTCTCCGCATCTGCAGTTTCAATTGGAAATGTACTGTCAGGGTTCTATCTTTATGACCGTTCAGTGGGTACTTGGCTACCGGAAATGCACACCGGAAGAACTTGCCAGATCACTGGCTGGCGCTATGCCGGCAGAACTGAGTGATGTATTCCGTGAGGTTGGACTGATATAAACCGGAGTTTAACTTACCATAGAGCAGCAGATTTTGTGGTGCTTTTATAGGC
>ENA-OROP01002856-OROP01002856.1-human-gut-metagenome-genome-assembly--contig:-NODE-2856-length-11997-cov-2.624184_pt1 | contig 11997 bp, 7 predicted proteins | sample MGYA00242132_ERZ509056 | MGnify/ENA primary metagenome ERZ509056 (study PRJEB26280, sample SAMEA2338768) | human gut metagenome | biome: human gut; feature: human-associated habitat; material: faeces...
GGATAATTATGAAATCTGATACCGAAATATTAAAAAATGAGAAGAATCGGACTTCCCCCGCGGAGGATTCTTAAAAATGCCCTGGGTTTTATACACGGGACACAATAACGTACTACAAATGCTCAAATTCGTACCTAACGGGGGGGGGAAATCCTCTATATTTGAATTGCAATTTTAACGTGTTGAAAGATACTTTTAACAAATCATAAACCTAAAAACAACCTAAAATCGTATAAGCCTATGCCAAAATGACTCCTTTCCCCTGAGGTTTCTATTATATATATGTACGAATCGTGCATATGGGGGAATTTCATTTTCAATCATCATTCATCTACTATGGACAAAACCAACCAATCTTTATGAAGAAAAATTTATCCATTTTTATGACAGCCGGAAGCTGGTTGCAGCGGGCGCTTGCGTTGTTTTTGTGCGTTGCTGCCCTCGAAGCTGTCCAGGCGGCACCCCAAGACACCAAAAGAACGATCACGGGTACGGTCGTCGACCAGAACAACCTGCCCGTCGTGGGAGCCACAGTCATGATTTCGAACTCGGCTAACGGTACCGCGACCGATTCCAACGGCCAGTTCACCCTTTCGGGTGTAACCGACAACGACGAACTGCAGATTTCGTTCCTCGGCTACAAAACCGTAACGATGCAGGTAGGCACGCGCACCGCCATTGCGGCAACGCTCGAAGAAGATTCGGGCTATCTGGATGAAGTCGTAGTCGTAGGTTACGGGACGACGACGCGGCGCCACATCATCTCGGCCGTTTCGACCGTGAAGTCGGAGGCAATCGAGAACCGCCCGGTGGCCAACATCCAGCAGGCACTGCAGGGTGCGGCAGCCAACCTGATCATCCAGACCAAGAATTTCAACCCGACGGACAACCAGATGAACATCTCGATCCGCGGTGTGAACACCATGGGTAACAACACCCCGCTGGTAGTCATCGACGGCGTTCCCCAGCCGGACGCAGGCCGTATGAACGACCTCAACCCGAACGACATAGAGTCGATCAACATCCTGAAGGACGCCGGTTCGGCCGCCATCTACGGTGCACGTTCCTCGAACGGCGTCATCCTGATCACGACCAAGAACGGCCGCAAGGAGATGGCTCCGCAGATCCGGTTCAGCGCCAAAGTCGGTGTCGAGAACCCCGACATCCTCTACAAGGCCGTTCCGACCTACCGCAACGCGATCCTGCGTAACGAGGCCCTGAGCAACGTCGGCCGCGAACCGCTCTTCACGGCTGCCGAAATCCAGGATTTCTACAACCACGGGGACTGCGAGGCTGCCGTAGAGCAGGCCATGCAGAACGCGCTCCAGCAGAACTACAACGTAAGCGTCACGGGCGGTACGAAGACCACCACCTACATGCTTTCGGCCAGTTACTTCGACCAGGAGTCCAACTACGTGGGCCCCGATTACGGCGTAAAGCGTTATAACCTGCGTTCGAACCTGACGACCGAATTCGGCCGGCTGAAACTGGGCGCCAACGTCGGTTTCACCCGTTCGGAGATCAATTCCCCGTCGGATGCCAACGAAGGCTTCCTCTTCGCCGACCTCATCCGTTTCCCGAACTACTACTTCAACCGCCACGAGGAGAACGGAATCTTCTTCGGCAACAACTATAAGTACGGCGGCTATTCCGTATCGCCGCTGGCCGGCCTTATGGGCGGTGGCATCAACAAAAACGACCACGAATACCTCACCGGTACCTTTACGGCCGATTTCGAGATCATCAAAGGCCTGAAAGCCCGTGCCGTCCTTGGCGGTGAAGTCCGCCACGAGCACCGTTTCACCTCCCACAAGACCTACCAGTATGTGGTGGACAACGGCGCCGAACACTCGGATATCTCGACCGCTTCGACCGGCGGCAACACCAAGCGCGAAGCCGACGACTGGACGAAGAAAGTCACGTTCGTCACCGCACAGCTGATGCTGGATTATAACCGCACGTTCAAGGAGAAGCACAATGTAACCGGACTGTTCGGTTGGTCGGACGAATCGGAGATCGGCTATGACATCACGGCCGCCCGCCAGGGTATGAACAGCATCGACCAGCCGGGTGACGGCTCGATCGCTACGGAAGGCACCAAACTGTCGTCCCAGAGCAAATACCGCCGTGCGTTGCAGTCGTTCTTCGGTCGCGCCGGATACTCCTACGACGACCGCTACTATTTCGAATTCACCGCCCGTTACGATATGTCTTCGAAGTTCCTCAAGGAGCGCAACGGAGCCTTCTTCCCCTCGGTATCGCTGGGCTGGCGCATGTCGCAGGAGAATTTCATGCAGACTTACCGCGACCGTGTCGGCGACCTGAAACTCCGTGCTTCGTACGGTCTGAACGGTAACCAGCAGGATGTGGGCGATTACGATTTCATGACCACCTACGGCACCTGGGCCAACGCCTACGGTTTCAACGGTGTCCCGGTTCAGGGTCTGATGTTCACCATGGGTAACGAACTGCTGACGTGGGAGACCGCCAAGACTTTCAACATCGGTGTGGATGCGACGTTCTTCAAGAATACCCTGAGCGTCAACTTCGACTACTTCTACAAGCGTACGGAAGATATTCTTCTCTCCCCGATCGTCCCCGGAACCTTCGGTGCCTCGATCGCCAAGGAGAACCGCGGTATCCTCGACAACCAGGGCTGGGAGCTTACCATCAACTATAACCTCTCTCACGGCGACTGGAAGCACAACTTCTCGCTCAACCTCGCCGACTCGCAGAACGAGGTCGTCCGCTACGGAACCCCGGCTATCAGAACTTCCGACAGCGCCGGCACCATCATCATGGAGGGCCTTCCGATCAATGCGCTCTACGGCTGGAAAACGAACGGTTTCTTCCAGAACTACGATGAAATCCAGGATGCAGCCCTGCCGACCGGCATCGACCGTTCGCAGCTCCGTCCGGGCGACGTGCGCTATGTCGACCTGAACGGCGACGGCAAGATCGACGAAAACGACCGCACCTACCTGGGTTACGCCTTCCCGCGCTACACCTACGGCTTTACCTACAATGTCAAATGGAAGGGCATCGACTTCAGCATCATGCTCCAGGGCGTACTGAAGCGTGAGAACCCGGTTCGCGGCGAGCTCGTGCAGCCGTTCCACGCCGACTACTCGATGACCATGTTCGACCACCAGCTCGACTACTGGTCGCCGCAGAACCGCGACGCCCGCTGGCCGCGTCTGGGAGTATCGGGCTCGGTGAGCGACACGAACAACTGGGGACACACGGGCTCGGATCTGATGTTGCTCGAGGGTGCATACATGCGTGTCAAGAACATCCAGCTGGGTTACACTCTTCCCAAGAAGTGGACGAAGAAATTCGGCTGCGAGGCACTGCGCATCTATTTCGACACACAAAACCCGCTGACCTGGACCAAAAACGGGTTCGTAGACCCCGAGACCACGTCGTTCGGCAATAACATGAGCGGCGGAGCGGACAACTCGGTGCGCAACTACCCGACCCTGCGTTACTTCGGTGGAGGTATCGACTTGACTTTCTAACAATTAAACAATCGGAAAGAATATGAAAATCAAAAATATATTAGCCGTCCTCTCCCTCGGTATGGTCAGCTGCGTAGGCCTTGAGCAATACCCGACGACCTCCTATACCGACGAGACTTTCTGGACAATCGAGGACAATGTCCGCACGGCCCTGTACCTGGGGTACAACCAGTGCTGGCACCAAGACTACTATTTCGCCAATAACCTGCTGTCGGACGACGTGTACGGCAGCCGCCACTCGACGAACGAAACCAGCATCGTAACGGGTATGGCCAATACCTCGAACGGCCGCTTCTCGGACGAATGGGACAAGTGCTACCAGGAACTGCGTACGATCCACACGGCGCTCGACGCCCAGGATCGCATGAATATCGACGAGACCTTCAAGACGCGCATGCTTGCAGAGCTCCGTCTTATGCGTGCCTTCACCTACCTGCGCCTGGTAACGTGGTTCGGCGACGTGCCGTTCTTCACGACCAACCCGACGCTCCCCGAATCGCGCGTGGTCAAGGTAACACCCGCCGCCACGATCAAGGAGTTCATCCACTCAGAACTTGCCGAGGTGGCCGAGATACTGCCGAAAAACACGGATATTCCGGAATCTGAAAACGGACGTTACACCCGCGGTACAGCCGTGGCGCTCAATGCACGTGCATACCTTTATGACAACGATTTCGAGAACTGCGCCATCTGGTGCGACAAGCTGATCAATTCGACGGAGTACGGCACCTACGCACTCGAACAGGACTACAAGAAACTTTTCCATGACCAGTCGTGCTGCTACGGCCCCGAGTCGATCATGACGATCGAATTCGCCACGCTCGGCGGCATTGACAACATCGTCAGATCCTGGAACAATTTCAATGCTTTCGTTCCCCAGTCCATCGGTAACAAGGGTGTAACCACCCAGTCGCCGACGCAGGAACTGGTCGATACCTACCGCAAACTCGACGGCAGCGTCGCCGATGACACGGACTACGAGAAGCGCGACAAGCGTTTCGAAGCAACCATCGCCTACAACAACTGCACCGTGGATATTCCGGAAGCAAAAACCCTGAGTCTGGCTGGCTCGGAAGGCACGGGTAAAGGCACTTACCAGGTCTTTACGAAGGCATCGGACGAGAGCCAAACCAGCGACAAGCAGCACCGTTTCGACTCGTACAACGGCACGCAGGATCGCACGGCTACGGGGTATTATACCCTGAAAAACTACAATGCCGACATGGTCGACAGCAAGGGCAACACCTACAAATCACTCATGGAAATCCGCTACGCCGACGTGCTGCTGATGTATGCCGAATCGATGAACGAACAGAGTAAAATGACGTCCGACATCTGGGACAAGACGATCAAGCCGCTGCGCGAGCGAGCCGGATTCGACGCCGCATACTGCTCCTATCCGGGCAGCAGCGACCTGCGCCAGGTTATCCGCGACGAGCGCCGCGTGGAGCTGGCCCTCGAAGGCCGCCGTGTATTCGACCTGCGCCGCTGGGCGCTGCTCGACAATCCGTCGCTCAAGAGCACGGGAGCCGCATACCTCACGACCCGCGCTACGGGTGCCCCCTTCCTCGACGATGGCAGTAACATCCAGTGCCAGAATGCCTACAACATGAAATACTGGTTCCCCATTCCGCAGAAGGAGCGTGACATCAACGCCAACCTGCCGCAGAACCCGGGATGGTAACAGCCAAGTTGTAAAGGAGATTAACTAACCAATCAAGAAAAACACATGAAAACCATATTGAAAAATATCATGTTGTTCGCCGCAGGAGCCCTCACCCTCGGGTTTACCGCCTGTGAGGAGGATGGCCAGGATCTGAATTTCAATATTCAGCCCGGCAACGAGCTCTACGCACCCGCGGACAATGCATCGGTCAATCTGGATCAAGGATTGAATACCAGTTTCGAATGGGCACCTTCCGTTGCCGAAGACGGCGGATACATCACTTACGAAGTGCTGTTCGACAAAGCGGACGGCGATTTCTCGGCACCGCTTGCCGTTAAGAACAGCCAGATGACCGGCTCCAAAGCCTCGCTGAGCATCTCGGCCAAAGAGCTGAACGAAGTGGCTGCCCTGGCGGGAATCGAGAATGCCAAGACCGGGCAGCTCAAATGGACGGTACGTGCCGGCAAGGGTTTGTTCGCCCAGACCTACACGCAGGCCAATGTGCTCACCGTTTCACGTATCAACCTGGTCGACCCGCTGCCGACGGCCGTTATGCTGAAGGGTGAAGCCGTGGAGGATGCCGCAGGCATCAAGCTGATCCCGGCGTACCTCGACGGCAAAGCAGTCGGTTCGGGTGTATACGAATGCTTCACGAAAATCTCGGAGGGCGAATTCACCGTAGTCGACGAACTGGATCGCTACTACTCGCTCAAGAGCAACGGCCGCATCAAGCATATCGTCGACGGCTCTTCGACCGCCAACACGCTGAAGGCCGGCATCTACTGGATCAAGATCGACTTCAGTGCGATGACCTACACCGCAGTTCAGGTCAGCATGATCGAATACTATGCCGCATCGTGGGCAGACAACTCGATGTCGACCGTCTACAAGACCCTCACCTACAAAGGGAAAGGCGTATGGGAGCTGCTCGACTACGATAACGAAATATCCGTCAACTCTTCCAACGATACGCGCCACCGCTTCAACATGACGACTGCCGACGGCAATAAATGGTTCCTCGGAACGACGTCCTCGCTGGGATCTTCCTACACGACCGACTATCTGAGGGTGTACATCTATACTTTCAACGATAACGATAAGGACTGGAACAAGACCTATAATTTCCTCGTTTCGGATTGCGGCCGTGATTTCGACTGCTACCTTTACCTGAACGGAGACAACAAGGCAGGCGGATTCTGGCATGAATACATCTTCAAATAGCAACAAGATACCGGACGGTTCCTCCCTCCGGGGAGGGGCCACCCGGAACCTTTGCCGCGCAGTCCGGAAGACGGCACGCGCGGAAAGCTATTCGAAGCACGGATTCGGACACGGAACCGGAAACAAAACAGTATTGAATAAAAATTAAAATCAACCTATAAATTATGAGAAAATCTCTATTCAGATGGACTGTTGCCATGCTGACCCTTTCCGCAGCAGCCGTCTCGGGCGCCTGCTCGGAACAAGAATACGAGGATCTTACCAAGCCGGAAAAAGTAACGGGGAACACCCAGTACGCGCCCTACACGATCGATTGGACTGAGGCTGCGGACTCCTGCTCCACGGCTTTCATCGAGCGCTTCTACTGCAGTGAAAACCGCAATGGCTACGAAGGCGTGTTCTCGTACAGGGAATACAATGCGACCGGCAGTGCCAATTCCAACAACTACTGGCAGCAGGCACACGCCATGGCTGCCATGGTAGAGTACTACAACCGTATCAAGGCGACCGATGCCGAGGAGAAAGCCCGTATCGAGGGCTATTTCCAGAAATGGTACGATAAGCGCGGCAACAACTACGAAGGCAATCAGAACTGGCGCGGTTCGACGGGTTTCGGCAACGATTTCACCGACGACACCTGCTGGATCATTATCGCCTTGTTCCAGATGTACGACGCAACCGGCAACCAAACCTATTACGATGCAGCCAAACAGACCTGGGACGAGTGCGTATGGCCCCGTCACGAGTTGACGCAATCCGGCTGGCTGCCTTGGAAATGGTCGGATCTGGGGCCCAACGAGTGCACGAACGGCCCTGCAGCCATCGCAGCCGCGACCCTGGCACAGTACAGCCGCGCAGCAGGCAACGAAGAGGCTGCCCAGGAATACATCGACCAGGCCTGCACCTGCTTCGATCAGAACATCGACGTGATGGCATCCGACGGCACGCTGGGTTCGACCCCGCTGAGCTACACGCAGGGTACCTGCATGGAAGCCGGCCGTCTGATCTGGAAACTGACCGGCGACACGGGCTACCTGCGCAAGGCCATCCAGGCGGGCCGCGGCCAAATGACCTCAACCCGCATGAACGAAGTTTACAACTATGAAATGATATCGCGCGACGAGGGTACGGACGAGAACAACTCGATCTTCCACGCCGTGATGTTCCACTGGTTCACGCGCATGATCCTCGACACGGAAGTCGACTCGTTCGACGGCAAAATCCGCAAGGAGCTCTACGATTATCTCTACCGTCATGCCTCCTACTACTGGGCGACAATCGACAAGACGCCGGAAGGCTGGCCCGAGGCTTACTTCGGTGTGAAGTGCTACCAGCCCCGCTCGTCGATAAACGGCGACGTAGGCGGTTCGCTGGGTGCATATACCAGTGCTGCGCAGGCGATCGAATCCATGTGGATGATCAAGGATGTCAAGTTCTAACCCGTCAAAACCAACCGATTTATGAAGAAGATTATCATGATGCTGGTCGCCGGAGCCATGGCATGTGGCCTGGCCGCCTGCAGCGACGACGATACGACGCCTTCGGGCAATATCACCCCCGCGGATCAGCTTTACCTGCCGCGCAATAATGCGACGATCATGCTGGAGACCGGCAACACCACCCACTTCGAATGGGCGGTTTCCAAAGCGAGCAAGAACGGCTATATCACCTACGAACTGCTGTTCGACAAAGTAGACGGGGACTTCAGCCAGCCGCTTTATGTCCTCACCAGCGACAACAACGGTTACGAACCCTCGGCCAAGGTCGCAAGTTCTACTTTAAATACGGTCGCCACACTCGCAGGTGCAGACCTGGGCGAAACCGCCACCGTCAAATGGACGGTACGCGCCTGGTGCGGCCTCAACTCGGAGATTTACGGCAGCGAAGCCGGCGTACGCACGGTATCTCTCACCCGTATCAATTCCGTAGACCCGATGCCTTCGGAGATCAAGATTTCCGGAGGAATCACCGAGGAACAGAAGGAGCTCACCCTGTTCGCTGCCAGCGTCATCCACACGGCGAAAGGCAAGTACACGGATCAGCGCGAGGCCGGGGCTTACGAAATCTTTACGAAACTGACTGCCGGCGAACTGGTTATCACCGACGACCTCAACCGCCATTTCAGACTGGCCGAGAAGAACAGACTGGAACTCGTCAAGGACAACGAAGCGACGACTGCCGTAACTGTCGAACACGACGGCATTTACTGGCTCTACGTGAACTTCTCCAACATGACCTATAAGTTCAAGGAAATCTCGAAGGTCGAGCTCTTCATTTCCAACCCGGGCAACAAGGCCGAACTCACGTACGAAGGCAACGGCGTATGGGGCATTATGGACTACGCATGGAACGTCAAAGAGGGCGGTAACACGGACTCCCGCCACAAGTTCATCTGTACCTATGCCGACGGCTCGTCCGAGTTCTGGGGACATTTCGAAGACGACTGCCATGACTCGGAGAAGTCCGAGGCTGAAAAGAATCCGCTGTTCTACAACATTTTCCGCCATACATTCAACAACCAGTGGGATAACACTTGGAAAGTGAATGAAAAGGAAAGGGAAGGCTACGGAAAGAAAGTTTCGTTCTGGGTTCATATGAACAATACGGATGACGACCTCTTCCTGCTGGAGCGTTCGCTCGGAGTACCCCTCGCAGTCAACATGCAGGGTTCCGCCACCGAGAACCAGGAAGCCATCGCCCTGAACAAAGCCCTGCCTGTTTTGGTTGCGAAGGGAAGTGACGATCTGAATGTCGGCCGTGAAGCGAGCATTTTCGAATGCTTCACGCAATTGTCTTCGGGTGATTTCAGCATTACCGACGACAAAGGCCGCTACTACAAGCTCGACGCAAGCAACATGACCTTCGCCATCGCTGAAAACCCGGCAACGAACACCGTTTCGAAAGCCGGTATCTACTGGGTCGCCCTGGATTTCAACGCCATGACCTACAAGATGCGCGAAATCGAGAAAGTGGAACTCTGGAACAAGCCCTGGTTCGGACATGATGTACCCGATACGGCAGAGATGACCTATCAGGGGCAGGGCGAATGGAGTATTTCCGATTATGCATGGGTCGTTTCGCATGAAGACGGAAGAAAGGACACCCGCTACTATTTCATCTGCACCTATGTCGACGGCTTCAAGGAGCGTTGGGCGTATTACAGCGACGACTGCCGGGAGCCCCAGAACAGCAACCCCGGAAATTATCCGAATTTCTACAATATCTACCGCTTCGACCACTCGAAGTTGGAAGAATGGGATGATTCATGGAAAACGCTGAACGACTCGGAAGGCGTAGGCAAAAAGGCGACGTTCCATATCTACATGAACAATACGTACGCTGCAGACTACAAGCACACGCGTTCGTTCAAATAACAGCACAAACCGACAAGGATAGCATCCTTATACAGAAAAGAAACGGTCGACAGAAACAGTCGGCCGTTTCTTTTTACAGTATCCCCCGGTCAAACGAGCTATCCGGATAAATATATTACTTTTGCACCTATGAAACCATCCGAAGAACTGAAGGCCTACATCGAGGCCGAGATCATTCCCCGCTACGGGGCGTTCGATGCGGCACACCGCACCGACCACGTACGCACGGTCATTGCGCAGAGCCTCGTGCTTGCCGGGCATTACGAGGTGGATGCCGACATGGTCTACGCAATCGCAGCCTATCACGACACGGGGCTGGCATACGGACGGGAGTCGCACCATATCCGCTCGGCCGAAATACTCCTCGCCGACACCTTCATGCGGCAACGGTTCACAGAGGAACAGATGGCCGTGATGCGCGACGCCATCGAAGACCACCGGGCCTCGTCCGACCACGCCCCGCGCACGATTTACGGACGGATCGTAGCCGAGGCTGACCGCTGCATCGATCCCGAAACCGTAATCCGCCGCACGATACAATACGGGCTGGCACACTACCCTGCGCTCAGCCGCGAGGGGCAGTTCGACCGTTGCGTGGAACACCTGCAACGGAAATATGCCGAAGGCGGTTACCTGCGGCTCTGGATACCCGAATCGGACAACGCCCGCAAACTGGCGGAACTGCGTGCGCTGATTCGCGACACGGCACGGCTGCGCGAAGCCTTCGGGCGGATTTACGAAGAGGTATACCGGAGCTGATCCCCGGGGACGGAATACCGTATTACGATTCCGGAAACAGCAGGCATCGGGTACGAAACCCCACCTGTAACGGCACACAGCAAGGCAAAACGAAGAGAGAAAGGAAGAGACCCATACCGGCGGATCCCTTCAAACGCAATATTCCCCGAAGACCTCAGCAGATCTCCGGGGAATATTTTACATGCGGCTGCCCGCAAAGGTTATTCGGCATCGTGCGGAAAATATTTCATATACTGCACGCGCTGGTACACGTCGCTTTCGGCGTTGCCGTAATCCATCCTGCCGCGGAACTCGCCCAGCGACTCGAAACCGTGGCGCTCGGCCCACTGGTCGATGAACCGGTTGATGTCGGCAATGACCCCGAAGCCCTTCTCGTGGATCGCCGAGCAGACCTGCACCGCATTGGCACCGCACAACAATGCCTTGACGGCAGCCTCGCCGTCGTGCACGCCCGTCGATACGGCGACATCGAGCTGCGGCAGGGCCGTAGAGCAAAGCGCCACGCTGCGCAGGACATTGCGCAATTCCGCAGGTTCGCTGAACGGGTTGCCGTTGACGAACGCCATGCGCTCCACGTCGATATCGGGTTCGAAGAAGCGGTTGAACATCACCACACCCCGCGCCCCGCGCGCCAGCAGCGAATCGGCGACGGCAAGCACATTGGTCAGGCGCATCGGCAGTTTCACCGACACCGGGATCTTCACGGCAGCCGCCACGCGGCGCACGACATCGGCGTAGTCCTGCTCCAACTCCTGCGCCGTACGGTGGCGGTCGGTCGGTTGCAGGAAGATGTTCAGTTCCAGGGCTGCGGCCCCCGCAGCCTCCATGGCCACGGCGTAGTCCGTCCATCCGTCATCCGCCGCGATGCAGTTGATGCTGGCGATGACGGGTACCCCTGTCGTACGGGCATCGGAGACGAGTTTGAGAAACTCACCCTTATACGCATCGCCGAGGTAACGTTCGAGGTATTCGCCCGAATCGCCCATGCCCTGCGACGGATAGTCCAGCGCGGCGGCATGACGGATGATCTGCTCCTCGAAGATGGATTTCAGGACGACAGCGCCCGCGCCGTTCGCAACGCACTGTCCGATATTGGCCATAGTCGCCGTATAGGGCGAACTGCTGACCACAACGGGACTCGAAAGGTCGAGTCCGAGGTATTTTGCTTTCATATCACAGAATTACATTAATTTTCAAAACATTCCCGAACCGGGCGGGCCGGAGTGCAAGCCGGCCGGGCAGGTTAAACGAACGGGATCTTCACCACCTCGGCGCGCAGGGGTTTCTCGCGGATAACGACGGCGATTTCCGTGCCCGGCTTGGCGTATTCGGGCTTCACGTAGCCCAGGCCGAAGCCGACCTTCAGGCAGGGCGACATCGTACCCGACGTAACATGGCCGATCTCCCCGCCACCGGCCGCAGCGATCTTGTAACCGTGGCGCGGGATTCCGCGGTCGAT
>ENA-OROP01002860-OROP01002860.1-human-gut-metagenome-genome-assembly--contig:-NODE-2860-length-11984-cov-3.192640_pt1 | contig 11984 bp, 9 predicted proteins | sample MGYA00242132_ERZ509056 | MGnify/ENA primary metagenome ERZ509056 (study PRJEB26280, sample SAMEA2338768) | human gut metagenome | biome: human gut; feature: human-associated habitat; material: faeces...
TCTGCGAATCTGATCGCACAGGTCTAAAAGCCTCAGCGTAGCCCACTACGCCTGCGTTTTTAAATCTGCACACTTAAATCCGCATTCTATGCGATTAGTACAGTTATTTACGAAACGATATACCAGGAGAGGTTTTGTGCAATGAGGAGGAGAACATGCTGAAGGTATTGATCGCAGATGATGAAGAAAAGATCTGTCAGCTGATCATAAAGCTGATCAACTGGGAAGAAATGGGGTTAAAAATAGCGGCAACTGCTTCTAATGGTATTGAGGCATTAGAGCAGGCAAAAATCTGTAAACCGGAGATTCTGATCACAGACATACGGATGCCTGGAATTGATGGGATGGAACTGATCAGGAAAGTAAAAGAAAAACTGCCGGATACAGAGATCATCATAATCAGTGGATACAGGCATTTTGAATACGCCCAGACGGCGATCCGTTATGGTGTGAGAAATTATCTCTTAAAGCCTATTAAAAAAGAGGAATTACGGGATACCTTACAAAAGATCGCAGATATTTACAGGGAGAAAAATGAACAGTTAAATTTTGAAGAAAGAGTCCGCCTTGCCTTAAAAAATGATGCAGGAAAGCTGCGTACCAGTTTTATTTCCCGTATGATCTACGGAGACCGGGAGCGGGAAAATATTATCAGCCTGAAAGAACTGAACAATCAGTATCATTTCCATTTCCGTGAGGGAGTGTTCCAGGTTGCAGCCATCAAATTTGACCATGTAAACCACAATGACAGCTGTATTTCCTTCCTAGCAGACAAGGCAGCAGGCTTGGCGTTACAGTATCTGGAACCGGTATGTTTTGACCATGAGGTTTATGCAGAGTTCTCTACCTTTTATCTTCTGTTGAATTTCGGGGAAGAAGAGAGCAAAAATGTGCGGAAAAATGTGCGCCAGATGCTGGATGAACTGAAAGCCCAGGAAAGTATCTTAAATGGAATGAGTGTTACCATAGGAATGGGAAGCATGGTAAACACAGCGGGCAGTATCAGGAAGTCTTTTCTGGACGCTGTATTTATGATAAAGCAGAGGCTTCTTTTAGGAACCGGGCGGATGCTGGAAATGGATGAAGCACAACAGAGAAAAAACTCTGATTTTATAAACAGTGAGGCATTTTACCGTTTTAACAGGGAAATGGAACGGGCAGTGGAAGCTTTAAATGTAGTGGAGACAAGGCGGACTATTGAAGGTTTGCGGGATGTATTAAAGAACTATCCGGGGATCACCGGTTATGAGATCCTGCAGATGACTAAGGAGGCCTGCAATCATTATTTGTTTTGCATGAAGAGCAGGGGGATCCGTGTGGACAGTGAAGCTAAATTTGTGGAAGAATTCAGTAAAGACGCAGGGGAATGTGCAGATATAGAAGAACTGTTCCGCCTTTTAGGTGGGACGATAGGAAGATCTCTGCAAAAAGCTTCTGAAGCGAAGAAGGCAGAAGATAACCGGCCCATACGGCAGGCAAAGCAGTACATAGAAGAAAATTACAGCCGTTCGCTTACCTTAGAAGAAGTAAGTGAGATGGCTGGCTTTGCTCCTGGATATTTCAGCACGCTTTTTAAGAAAGAAACAGGGGTAACTTTTCTGGAATTTTTGCAGTCAGTGCGTATGGATGCAGCGAAAAAACTGCTGGTTTCCGGAAATGAGGGAATGAATGTGATCTGCGAAAAGGTAGGCTATGCAGATGTGAAATATTTCACGAAATGTTTTATAAAATATACCGGACTGAAGCCGGGAGAGTACAGGAAGATCTATTCATGAATAAAGAAAGTTATCTTTTTGACCGTATACGTTGGGGTGCAGCGATTTTTTTGATTTTTCATATCAGTCTGTTGTTTATCCTGTTCCTTCAGGATTGGAAGACGGAGAAAATGAAGTGGTTTATTTTGTTTTTAGGAGTGCTTTATGTTATCCTGCTTTATGCCGCTTATCAGCTGATCTACCGGCCTTTAAAAGTGAACAGCCGGATAAAGGCGGCTTTTGCCAGAGGGGACAGTTATGAGGATATTTACCATATGCCTTATCTTTTAAATGAGGAAGAGCAGAATATGCTGCGTCGTTTTTATGCCCTGTTAGACAAAAGCGAGCTGATCACTGTATCTAAGAAAAAATCGGAATATCTGGCATTACAGAATCAGATCAATCCCCATTTTCTTTATAATACTCTGGAAGGCATCCGGGCAGAGGCGCTGATCGCAGGGGTGGATTCTATTGCGGAGATGACGGAGGCACTGGCAACTTACTTCCGCTATACCATTTCCCAGGTAAATAACCTGGTCACATTGGAAGAAGAACTGGCAAATGTGGAAAATTATTATTATATCCAGCAGTTTCGTTTTGGCAGCAAGCTGGATCTGAGGATCCGCTATGACTGTGAGGATGAAGAGGAAGCGCTTATGTGCCAGCTTCCCAAGCTGACTTTGCAGCCGATCGTGGAAAATTCCATTTATCATGGACTGGAGCGCAAGATTGGAACAGGTCATCTGGATATTAAGGTCACTGTGACAGACAGCCATCTGATCATTATGATCTCAGATGATGGTGTAGGCATTGAAAAAGGTCAGGTGAAGGTTATGAATGAACAGCTGAGAGCCCTGAGACTGGAGGAGGAAAACAACGGGGAAACCGGTAAAAAAGGCGGAATTGCAGTTAAAAATGTAAATAACCGTATTAAGCTTTTGTTTGGGGAAGAATATGGCATTTATATCTACAGCCAGCCGGATGTGGAGATCACACTTCCGGTTGTAAGGAATTGATGTAACGAACATGCTGATAAACAGGAGGCAGCTATGAAACAGGAAATACTTCGTTTTGAAAATGTGACCTGCAAAAAAGACGGGGCTGTTTATTTGGATAATTTCAGTTTTTATATGACTGCAGGTGAGATCGTAGGGTTGCTTTCTGTCAATGACCGGGGGATCAAAGAACTGATCGAACTGATGGCAAAGAACCATCCTATTGATGCAGGAAGAGTGTATATGGGTGGCAAACTGGTAAACAGTTATTTAAATCAGGAGGAAACATCTAACCGTATTTACCAGATCGACCAGAAAAGCTCTCTGATCAATGATCTGTCTATAACGGATAACCTGTTTGTTATGCGCCCAGGATTTAAGAAACAGGTGATCAATGAATGGGTTTTAAGAGAACAGGCAGACAGAGTCTTAAAACAGCTTTCCATGGATCTGGATCTGAATAAAAGGGTGGAAAGGCTTACTACCATGGAGCGGATCATGGTGGAGATCGCCAAGGCCTATTTAATGGGAAGCAAGCTTTTAGTGGTGCTGTATCCGGAAAAACTGATCGGTCAGGCAGATTTCCCGCAGTTTCACCAGCTTTTAAGAAAAATGCAGAGCATGGGGATCTCTACGCTGTATTTCTGCTATCATCACTGGATCATGTTTAAGATCTGCGACAGGATCGCCCTGTTTTCCAGAGGAAGGATAAAAAAATTATTTGAACCAGAGGAATTCAGGGAAGAGGCTATAGCTCCCTATATTTATTATTTTAAAGAAAATACAGTATTTAAGCCGAAAGTGGATCGGGGATATATGCTGGAGCTAAAAAACATTACAGATGGGGACATACATAACCTGAGTCTGGGAATTAAGCCTGGGGAATGCATTACGCTTTTGGATTCAGGTGACCAGATCATGGACCGGCTGACCGGGATCCTTGCAGGGGAATACGTGGACTATGAGGGAGATATTTTCTGCTCACACAAAAAAATGGAAAAAAAAGTAAAAAGCAGCCTGGACCGGGGAATGATCGTTTTAGATGATAATCCAGCGCAGTCTTTCCTTTTTTCGGAAATGTCCTATCTGGAAAACCTTACCTTTTTACTGGACCGTAAATTAAAGAAAAGCATTTTAAAGCAGTCATATATTAACAGTGTGCGCAGTGAATATTATGGGGAAGCAGGAGATGTTATTGACACAAAATATATTGATTCCCTTTCTTTAAAGGAAAAATATGGGCTGATCTATAATAAAATAAGCCTGTTCCATCCTAAGATCCTGGTGGTAAAAAAGCCTTTTGCTTATGGGGATATGCATTGCCGTACCTATATTTTAAAACGGATGCAGGAACTGAAGGCAGCAGGAGTATCTATTCTGCTTTTGACCGGCTATCTTACAGATTGCGTATATATATCAGACCATATCGGGATCGTAAAAGACGGAAGTTTTTCTGTACTGTTAGAGCCACAGGAGTACGGGATCACCAGCAGACTTTTTTGATAGATGTCTGCATTATTCTGAAAAATGTCTACCCTATTCTAAAAAGTGTCCCCTTATTAATTCCTCCTGTTCTGTTATAATTTTCTTAATAAAAGAACAGGAGGGGTAAATGATAATGGAACAGTTAATGAGAGAAAAACTCCTTACAGTAAAAAAAGAGATGGAAGGCTTTATGAAGGAAAGCGTTCCATTTTGGCTTGAAAATGGAATCGATAAAGAATACGGCGGTTATCTGGTATGCTTTGATTCCAAAGGAAAGCTGATGAAGGAATTGGCAGTATTAACTCCTGAGGATAAAATGATCGTAACCCAGACACGTATGATCTGGGGATTTTCGGCACTTCTTCGCAATGGCCTGGCAAAACGTTATGGCTGGGAAGAAAAATGCAAAGAAGCAGCAAAACAGGGTGTAGATTTCTTCATTGATAAATTCTGGGATAAGAAGAACACCGGCTGGGCATGGGTAACAGACCGGAAGGGAAATGTTCTGGATAATGGGAAACTGGTTTACGGACAGACCTTTGCAATCTATGCGTTAGCTGAATATTATATGGCTATCGGTGATGAGCGAGGTATCGAATATGCGGAAAAAACCTTTGATGCTCTGAAAAAATATGCAGCAGACACTTTCTACGGCGGCTATTTTGAGAACTTCAAAGAGGACTGGACACTGGAAAGTGCCGGAGTTTATGGAGGAGACCTGAAATCCCTGGATATCCACATGCACACCATGGAAGCATATACAACTCTTTATGAGGCAACCCACAAGGAAGTACATAAGAGAGCTCTTCAGGAAATCATTGATATTGTGTTAAAACACATGGTTGATTATGATTTCTGGTGTGGAAGAAATCAGTTTAGTATTGATTTTACACCAAAGCCGGCTATTTCCATTCGCAGAACCTGGAATTATGACAGAGATCCGGAAAGTGCTAACAAAAATCCATTAGATACTACTTCTTATGGACACAATATTGAACTGATCTGGCTGTTGAACCGTGCATATGAAGTGCTGGGACTTCCGCCTGCCAGAGAATTTACCAGAAAATTTGCAGATTACACACTGGCAAATGGCTGGGACAATATCCACGGCGGTATTTACAGAGATGGAATGCACGATGGCCGTATTGTTGTAACAGATAAAGAATGGTGGCAGAACTTTGAGTCACTGACAGGTTTCCTTGATTCCTATCAGGCTACTGAGGATGAGAGATATCTGGATACCTTCATAAAGTTATGGGAATTTGATAAGAAATATTTCTATAATCCGGAGGTTGGAGAGTCCAGACAGTTGCTTTTAGCAGATGGAACACCGGTGATCGATGATACCGGAAATCAGTGGAAATGTATTTATCATACAGACCGTGCTATGATGGAGTGCTGTCTGAGGATCGAATCACTGACGGAATAATGTCAGCACAGTCGCAAAGCATCTTTGAAAGGAAGCAAATATGGGAGAAAAGAAGGCAGAGGTGCCTGTGGGGAAAGAACTGGTCCGAATGACAGGCATTATGAAAGAGTTTCCCGGTGTAAAGGCCTTGGATAATGTAAAACTGGATCTGTATGCCGGAGAGGTGCTGGCACTGTTGGGGGAAAACGGTGCAGGTAAGTCAACACTGATGAAGATCCTTTCAGGTGTTTATCAGAGAGATGATGGAGAGATCATCCTGTTTGGGAACAAGATCGGTGAGTGGGATGCAAATAAGGCAAAAAATGCAGGTGTGTCCATTATCCATCAGGAATTAAATATGTGTACTCATTTAAGTGTGGCGGAGAATATTTTCCTGGGACGGGAACTGATAAAAAATGGCCGTCTGGACAATGAACGTATGAACCAGGAAACAAAAGAGATCCTTCATAAGTTAAATATTGATATTGATCCAAGGGAACAGGTCAGTGAACTGGCTGTATCCAAACAGCAGATGGTGGAGATCGCAAAGGCACTTTCACAGAATGCCAAAGTATTGATCATGGATGAACCTACTTCAGCACTTACATCCAAGGAGATCGATGAGCTGTTTAAGATCATCCACCAGTTAAAGTCGGAGGGTATCGGTATTATCTACATATCCCACCGTCTGGAGGAACTGCAGTACATTGTAGACCGTGTTATCATCATGCGCGATGGAAAATACATTACCCAGATGCCGTATGATATTAACAGGATGGATGAGATCATTGCCAACATGGTAGGACATGAGATCAAGGAGAAATTCCCAAGAGTGTCCTGTGAAAAAGGCAAAAAGATCCTGGAAGTAAAGCATCTGAATGCAGGAAGAATGGTCCGGGACATTAATCTGGAATTATATGAAGGTGAGATCGTAGGAATTGCAGGACTGATGGGTGCAGGACGTACAGAAACAACCCGTGCGATCTTCGGTATTGATCCGAAAGAAAGCGGAGAGATCTTTATTGATGGAAAAGAGGTAAAGATCAGCTGTCCGGCAGATTCCATTAAAGCAGGTCTGGTACTGGCACCTGAGGACAGAAAAAAAGACGGTCTCTGTACAAGACTTAGTATTGCAGATAATATTGCCCTTCCGAATCTGGATATACTTTGTGAAGGTCCAGTGGGGACTGTAAACCGGAAAAAAGAAAAAGCAATGGTTGATAATGCTGTAAAAGCCCTGAAGATCAAGCTTCCTAACGCACAGGTAGATGCAGGAAGCCTTTCAGGAGGAAATCAGCAGAAAGTGGTAGTTGCCAAGTGGCTGGCCAGAAATTCAAGAGTTGTTATCTTTGATGAGCCTACCAGAGGTATTGATGTAGCTGCCAAGGTAGAGATCTATAACCTGATGAATCAGCTGAAGCAAAATGGCATTGGTGTTATGTTTGTTTCTTCTGAAATGCCAGAGGTAATGGGAATGAGTGACCGCATTATTGTTATGTGTGATGGCCGTATTACCGGAGAACTTTCAGCAGAAGAGGCCACCCAGGATATGATCTTAACTAAGGCAACGCAGTTTGAACAGAAAACAGCGTTATAACGAATTTTGGATTTAATCTCATCAAGGAGGGACAATATGAGTAGTTCAAGTGATAAAAAGCCCGGTGTACTGGGGCGTTTCCTTTCCCAGAGGGGAATGGGACAGGTTATAACCGTAACAATAGGTCTGATCGTTTTATGTCTGGTGTTTGGATTTATCAATCCTAATTTCTTTACTTACAGAAATACAGCGAACCTGCTGCGCCAGATCGCACCTACACTTCTGATCGGTGTAGGACAGTCCTATGTATTATTTACAGGAAATATCGATCTTTCTATTGGTTCTGTAGTAGGTATGAGCTGTATGATCTCAGCAACCCTAATGTGTCATGGAATGAATCCGTGGGTTGCAGTGGTTATCACATTGGTTGTGTGCCTGTTAGTTGGTTATGTAAATGGCATTCTGGTATCAAAATGCAAGCTGCCACCTTTCATCGCAACCTTAGGTACAATGACAATTGCAAGAGGTATTGCACAGATCGTCAATGGTAATTACAATACAGACTCCATTGGTGAAGCTGCAAAAGGTTTCCGTACCTTCTTCTACAGTGGTAAGATATTAGGTATCTTCAGTGCTTTCTGGATCGCTCTGGTGATCTGGTTCATCTTTAACTACATAATGAGCTGTACCAGAACCGGCCGTCATATTTACGCAACAGGAAGTAATATTGATGCAGCAAGACTTTCCGGTGTTAATGTAGACAATACAGTTATCTATGTTTACATTGTAGCAGCTTTCTGTGCCTGCATAACAGGTCTGATCACCTGTGCTTCAACTGGTACAGGTACTATGGATGCTGGTACATCTTATGAAATGTATGCAGTAGCAGCTTCTGTAATCGGCGGCGTATCTACATTAGGTGGTTCCGGTATTTTACTTGGTACTGTGATCGGTTCCGGTATCTGGGGTGTTTTACAGAATGGTCTTCAGTTTGCAGGAGCACCGGTTGCTATCAGAAATATCGTGATCGGTATTATCGTAGTTGTTGCAGTACTTATGGACGTAATCGTAAGAAGCGGCAGAGGCAAGAGCAAAAAACATAAAAACAACTAAAAAATAAGTAAAATGAAGGTAAAGACGAAGGTAAAGCATAAAAATGCTTTCACAATAAAGAAAGGAAAGGTATAGTATTATGAGGAAAAAAGCGATTTCAATGATTCTGGCGGCAGCACTTGGTTCTGCATTATTAGCAGGCTGCTCATCTGCTCCAAAGGAGACAACTGCAGCAGCTACAACAGCTGAAACAACTGCAGAGGAGAAGAAGGAAGAAAGCAAAGCTGAGGAAACCAAAGCAGAAGAGAAGAAAGAAGAGGCTGCTGGCAATGATATGCTGTCCGGGGAAACAGGAGACATTGCAAAGGCCGGAGATGGAAAAGGACAGAAGGTAGTTCTTATCACCATTGACTCTATGGATCAGCACTGGGTAAACATGGACAAGGGCTGCAAGCAGGCAGCAGAAGAGCTTGGCTGTGATTATAAGTGGATCGCTCCTGATGTAAAAGATGACGCAAAGCAGATCGAGTGTGTAAACAATGCAGTAGCTGATGGCGCAACCGCTATCCTGGTAGCTGCAAATGGTCCTGACGCTATCACAGCAGCTCTGGAAGAAGCAGATCAGGCTGGTGTTAAGATCGTTCAGGTTGACTCTTTTGCAAATTATCCTTGTGTACAGAAGTTAGGAACTGACAACCGTGCAGCAGGAAAGACTGCTGGTGAGCAGGTTCTGGAAGCTAAGGGAGTTAAAGAAGGCAAGATCGGTATCGTTTCTGTAAACGCAGCAACTACTTCTACTGTAGACCGTGACGAAGGCTTCCGTTCCGCATTTGAAGGAACCGCTTTTGAGATCCTTGAAACACAGTATGCAGATGGCGATGCAGCAAAATCTAAAGATGCAGCAGCTAACTTTATTTCCCAGGGTTGTGTAGCACTGTTTGGTGCAAATGAAGGCTCCTGCGTTGGTGTTGGTAATGCAGTTGCAGAAGATGGAAATAACATCGTAGCAGCAGGTATGGATAAGTCTGATGCGGTTATCCAGCTGATCAAAGATGGTGCCCTGATCTGTACAATGGCTCAGAATCCTGATGTTATGGGTTATGAAGGCATGTATGCAGCGATCACCGCTATTAATGATGGAAAAGTAGCTCCTGAATATATTGATACTGGCGTTTCTATCTTAAATTTAGATGCAGTTAAATAATCAGGCTGTTTAAAGAAACAAAGTGAGAAAAATATGCTCCGGCAGGTATGTCAGCCTGCCGGAGCTGTTTTCATTGTTGCACATAATGTACTCTCGCAAAGGCAAGTGCAGGAAAGACTCCGAGAGTACATCATAGAAGAAGGGAGAGACTGTATGTATCTGTATGGATTTGATATTGGAGGCACAAAATGTGCAGTGATCCTGGCAAAGGTGGAAGGAGACCAGGTAGATTTTCTGGAGCGGTATGAGATGAAAACACTGGGAGATTGGAAAAAGGTCCTTGATGAATTATCTGAAAACGCTTTGATGATAGCAAAGAAATATGGTCTGGCAACAGGAACTGAGGGGGAGAATCGCGTTATCTGTGGGGGGATTTCCTGTGGTGGTCCCTTAAGCCCGGACAGAAAGTGGATATTATCGCCGCCGAACCTTCGGGGCTGGGATCAGGTGCCTGTAGTGGAATATCTTGAGGAGAAGCTGGGAATCCCTGTGAAAATGGAAAATGATGCAGATGCAGGAGCTTTGGCAGAATGGAAGTTCGGGGCAGGAAAAGGCTGCCAGAATATGATCTTTCTTACTTTTGGTACAGGACTTGGTTCTGGTCTTATCCTCAATGGACAGTTATACCGGGGAAGTACCGGTATGGCTGGGGAAGCAGGACACATACGTATGGAAAATGAGGGACCAAAAGGATATGGAAAAGCAGGTAGCCTGGAAGGTTTCTGCTCTGGAGGAGGTATCAGCAGGCTTGCCGGATATTTTGGCACAGAAGGAAGCGCAAAGGAGCTGGCAGAACGGGCTGAGGCCGGGGATGAGAGAGCTTTAGCAGTGTATGCCAGATGCGGCGCTGTTTTTGGAAGAGGTCTGGCTATCCTTATAGACCTTTTAAATCCGGAAAAGATCGTGGCAGGTTCTGTTTATGCCAGGAGTCACCATCTTTTAGATAAGACCATGTATGAAGAACTGGAAAAAGAAGCGCTCCCCATGAACCGGGCGGCCTGTGAGATCGTGCCGGCGGCTTTAGGAGAGCGGATCGGGGATTATGCGGCTGTAGTTGCAGCTGTTAATTCTTTGTCCATTTTATAGCGGCAGATACATCCAGCATGCCGCCTGTTGCTGTTTTGCCTTTTAACGGGGCCAGTTTATGTACAGTTGATAAAATAGCTGTTTTTATGTCCTGAAGGCTTAAGTCAGTTCTTGCAGAGTAGATCAGGGCGGCTGCGCCTGTTACCATAGGGGCTGCCATGGAGGTTCCGCTCATATAGGCGTAAGAATCACCGGGAATAGTGCTTAAAATATAGGTTCCGGGGGCTGCTAAGTCTACGGAAGTGGCACCATAGTTGGAACTTTCATCTAAATGGCCGTTAAAAAGCAGATTGCCTACGGTAATTACATTGTCGTAGGGAAGACTTGCCGGGTATACAGGGGATTTATCAATGTCATAACCGATCTGGTACTGGTTTCCATTTCCTGCAGCTACTACAAAAAGCATTTTGGAGTCCCGGATGGCTGCTTCAAATTCGGGAGTGCAGTTACTGGAACCGAAGCTTAAGTTGCAGATATCGGCACCATTGGCTTCTGCATATTTTATGGCTTCGATGACGCTTTCAGGGGAACCTTTGCCTTCAGAACCGCCTAAGGCTTTTAATACCATAAGCTTAACATGGGTGCTGTCTGTAATGCCTGCGATGCCGCCATTGTTCCAGGCGGCGGCAATAGTACCGGCACCATGGGTTCCGTGACTGTCTTCTTCCCCTGTGCAGATTTCATTGCTGTTTGAAACAAAATTCCAGCCATTTACATCATCTACATAGCCGTTTCCGTCATTGTCAATGCTGTCTCCGGGAATCTCATCTTCATTGACCCAGATGGAATCTTTTAAGTCGGAATGATCTGTATCAATGCCGGTATCGATAATGGCAACGGTAACAGTACGTTTGTTTTCTGTTTCACTGTATGTTTTCCAGGCATCTTCAATGTTGATGTCAATATTTGCCACTGCATCGGTGTTAATGGACTCGAAATTGTCCGGTCCTAAAGGAGGAAGGGCAATATCATCGATTCCATTTTCTCCATAGTGGAGATAAATATGGTCCAAGGTTTTGATGTTCAGCACTTTTTCCGTGCGGCGAAGCCGTCCGGTGTTGTTAAGAGCCCACTGATATTCGCTGTATTCATCGCCGGAAGAGAGGGCAGCTACGCCAGGACCGCTGAAGAAAAGGGAAAAATCCCGGCTGTTTTCCTGGGCTGCCAGTGCGGACATGGAACAGGGGGTCAGCGTCATTGTAAGGGAAAGCAGAGTGGAAATGATGCCTGCAGGTAGTCGTTTCATGAAGGGTACTCCTTTCGTGGATAGTCGGGGGACACTCACGAACCCGCGCTGCCGCGCTCTGCTGTTTGATGGTGCAGACGGTTCGTAAGGATAGTCACTCACGAACCCGCGCTGCCGCGCTCTACTGCCTGCTGACGCAGGCGGTTCGTTCGTTGGTGGCACCGAAAAACAAATGTCTGCTGCGCAGCCGCTTGTTTTTCTTTCGTGCCTACCACA
>ENA-OROP01002869-OROP01002869.1-human-gut-metagenome-genome-assembly--contig:-NODE-2869-length-11947-cov-2.243273_pt1 | contig 11947 bp, 8 predicted proteins | sample MGYA00242132_ERZ509056 | MGnify/ENA primary metagenome ERZ509056 (study PRJEB26280, sample SAMEA2338768) | human gut metagenome | biome: human gut; feature: human-associated habitat; material: faeces...
GTAGAAGCAGTAAAAGAAAGAAAAGATATCCTGGTCATTCTTACCGGTCAGGAAGAAGTGATTCATTCAGAGCTTAAGAAATATCAGGATTATCCGACAGACAGAATCCAGGTGGTAAATGCAACAGAAGTAATTGAGACTGCAGAACCTCCTGTTTTTGCAATTCGAAAGAAAAAAGATTCTTCAATCGTTGTAGGACTTAAAATGGTAAAAGAACAGAAGGCCGATGCATTTGTTTCTTCCGGAAGCACGGGTGCGGTCCTTGTCGGCGGTCAGGTTCTTGTTGGCAGAAGCAAAGGTGTGGAACGTCCGCCTCTGGCTCCGTTGATTCCCACAGCTAAAGGAGTTTCTCTTCTGATTGACTGTGGCGCAAATGTTGACGCCAGACCATCTCATCTGGTACAGTTTGCAAAAATGGGATCTATTTATATGGAACATGTAGTCGGCATCAAAAATCCGCGTGTTGCGATTGTAAATAACGGTGCAGAGGAAGAAAAGGGAAATGCTCTGGTTAAGGAAACTTTTCCTCTTCTCAAAGAAGCAGAAGGGATCAATTTTATCGGAAGCATTGAGGCACGAGATATTCCGGCAGGTTATGCGGATGTTATCGTATGCGAAGCTTTTGTCGGAAATGTTATTCTCAAACTTTATGAGGGAGTCAGTTCTGAACTGATTCACAAAATCAAAGATGGAATGATGAGTACTTTAAAAAGTAAGATAGGAGCACTTCTTGTCAAACCGGCGCTGAAACAGACACTCAAAAGTTTTGATGCGACAGAATATGGTGGAGCTCCGCTCCTTGGATTAAAAGGCCTTGTTGTCAAAACGCATGGAAGTGCCAAAGCTATCGAAATTAAGCATGCAATTTTCCAGTGCGTACAGTTCAAACAACAGAGGATCAACGAAAAAATTGCGGAAAAAACCCAGCCGGCGCAATTTCCGGCCCCAGATAAGGAATAACAGAAAAGAAGGCAGATAAAATGGAACAATTGGAACAGATCATAGGATATACATTTCAAAATAAAAAACTTCTGAAACAGGCATTGACACACAGTTCATATGCAAATGAAAAAAAGTTGGGAAAACTGGGCTGTAATGAACGTCTGGAGTTCCTTGGCGATGCAGTTCTTGAACTGATCAGCAGTGATTTCCTTTATGCAAAATTCACACAGGTTCCGGAGGGGGAACTGACCAAAAAACGTGCAAGCCTGGTCTGTGAACCTAGCCTTGCGTACTGCGCGCGGCAGTTTGGACTTCCACAGTATCTTCTCCTTGGCAAAGGCGAGAATATGACGGGTGGACGTAATAGGGATTCTATCGTTTCAGATGCAACAGAAGCTCTTCTTGGAGCCATTTATCTGGATGGCGGTTTTGAACCTGCAAAGGATTTTGTCCTGAAATTTATCTTAAACGATATTGAACATAAACAGCTTTTTTATGACAGCAAGACAATTCTGCAGGAAATAGTCCAGGAAAAAGGAATTCAGCCGGTAGAATATATTCTGACCGGAGAGAGCGGACCGGATCATGACAAGCAATTTACGGTAAGTGTTCAGGTGAATGGACAGGTTGTCGGAAATGGAACCGGTCATACAAAGAAAGCTGCCGAACAGGCAGCAGCATATCAGGCAATTCAGGAAAAGAAATTCTGATTTTATGCGTGATACATGAGGAAAAGAAAAACTGGCAGGTGAACTATGTATTTAAAGAATATTGAAGTATATGGCTTCAAATCCTTTGCACAGAAAATCAATTTTGAATTTCATAACGGAATTACCGGTATTGTCGGACCAAATGGAAGTGGAAAAAGTAATGTTGGAGATGCTGTCCGCTGGGTACTTGGTGAACAGAGCGCCAAACAGCTTCGAGGCGGTAACATGCAGGACGTTATTTTTTCAGGAACAGAGAATCGAAAGCCATTAAGTTTTGCTTCTGTATCTATTACGCTGGATAACAGTGATCATAAACTTCCGGTAGATTACAATGAAGTTACTGTAACGAGGCGGCTGTATCGTTCGGGAGAAAGTGAATATCTGATCAATGGCAGTGGATGCCGTCTGAAAGACATTCAGGAAATGTTTTATGATACCGGTATCGGTAAAGAAGGGTATTCCATCATTGGACAGGGGCAGATTGATAAAATCTTAAGTGGTAAACCTGAAGAACGGCGAGAGCTTTTCGATGAGGCGGCAGGAATCGTCAAATTTAAACGAAGAAAAGCTACCACTCTGAAAAAGCTGGATGAAGAGCGGCAGAATCTGGTCCGTGTAACGGATATTTTAAGCGAGCTGACCAAACAGCTTGGACCATTGGAAAAGCAGTCTGAAACAGCGCGTATATATCTGGCCAAAAGAGAGGAATTGAAAGAACTTGATGTGAATCTGTTTCTTCTTGATCATCAGAGAACCGGTGAACTTCTGAAAGAACTGGAAGAAAAACTTGAACAGGCGCAGAGAGAACTAAATGAAGCTCAGGCAGCATATGATCAGACCAAAATAGAGTATGACCGTCTGGAACAGGAACTGGAAGATTTAAATCACAGGCTCGATACGTTGAAAGAAGAGCAGCAGCAGAATGCGCTTCTGAAACAGCAGTATGAAGGCCAGGTGCAGGGTCTTGAAGAACAGATCTCTTCGGGAAAACAGAACAGTGAGCATTATCAGAACCGTCTGACAGCTTTAGGGGAAGATCTGGACCGGAGAACGCAGGAAAAAGAAAAACTGGCAGAAGACAAACTGGAACTGCAGAGCAGACTGAAAGAAATTCGGGCCAGTCTTTCAAAGGAAACAGAGGCTCTGGAAAACATCGTTTCAAACGTAGAAGAATGTACACAGGCTGTAGAAGACGGCAAAAACGAGATCATTGAGATCTTGAACAGCCGTGCAACGACCAAAGGAAAAGTACAACGTTTTGATGCGATGCTGGAGCAGCTGAATATCCGTAAAGCAGAGATCAGTCAGCGAATTCTTCGCCTGAAAAGCGAAGAAGAGGTTCTGGAGAAAGAACGTCTTAATGCACAGAAACAATATGATGCAGTAACGGCTGTGATCCATTCGACAAATGAAGAATGTGTACGTCTGGACGGAGAGGTGCAGAAGTTACAGGATGAATTGAAAAAACAGAATTCTCAGATGGAAATCGGTCAGACAGCATACCATCGTGAGGCTTCCCGCCTGGAATCTCTTAAAAACATTACAGAACGTTATGATGGATATGGAAACAGTATCCGTCGTGTAATGGAACAGAAAAACCGTGAACCCGGTATTAAAGGTGTTGTGGCTGATATCATTCATGTGCAGAAAGACTATGAGGTTGCGATTGAAACTGCACTGGGCGGAAGTATTCAGAATATCGTCACAGATAATGAACAGACAGCTAAACGTATGATTGGTTTTCTGAAGAAAAACCGCTTTGGCCGTGCTACATTTCTTCCTTTGTCTAATATCAGCGGAAGAGGTGGACTGAATCAGAGGGATGTGTTGAGTGAACCGGGAGTTGTGGGTACTGCCAATACTCTTGTAAATGCGGATAAAGAATACAGTGAACTGGTCATGTATCTTCTGGGCCGTGTCCTTGTTGTAGATAATATTGATCATGCAATTGCAATCGGAAAAAAATATCGTCACAGTCTGCGTATGGTTACGATTGAAGGAGAGTCTTTAAGTCCCGGTGGTTCCATGACCGGTGGTGCGTTTAAAAATAACAGCAATCTTCTCGGAAGACGCCGTGAAATTGAAGAACTGGAAAGAAGTGTAGGAATTCTCAGGAAAGAACTGGAAGAAACGCAGAAATCAATAGGTGAAAACCGTAGCAGGCGAAATGTGCTTCGCGATACGATCGCCGATTTTCAGCAGAAACTCCGTCAACAGTATGTTGAACAGAATACTGCAAAGATGAATCTTGAACAGCTCAAAGAAAAAGAAGGCGAAATTCAGAACAGCTATCGGCAGATTGATCGTGAACAGGAAGAACTCCGCCATCAGGCAGGTGAGATCAGACAGGATCATAGCAGCATTGCCAGAGAACTGGAGGATTCGCAGAAGGACGAAAAGGAACTGGAAACCTTTATTGAGACCAAACAGAAAGAACTAGAGGAATGGAAGGCAGAAGAAACAGAGAAGACACATGAACTGGAAAAAATCCGGCTGGAAGAATCTTCTCTTGAACAGCAGAATCAATTCCTGCAGGAAAACCTGAGTCGTCTGAATTCTGAGATTGCTGCATTTCAGAAGGAATCACAGGAAATTACAGAAAATCTTGTACAGAGTCGTGAAGAGATACATAAAAAAGAAGAAGGTATCCAGGAGCTGAAAAATGCGGCACAGGAATGCCTTTTAAAAGAAGAACAGTATGGCAGCCAGAGAGCACAGTGGCAGGAAGAAAAAGAAAAACGAAGTGCCAGCCACAAAACATTTTTTGAAAAAAGAGATCATCTTTCAGAAAAGACTTCTCTTCTGGATAAAGAATGCTTCCGTCTGAGAAGTCAGACAGAAAAAATTGAGGAGCAGAGGGAAGGTCAGATTTCCTATATGTGGGAAGAATATGAGATCACGCCAAACAATGCACTTCAGTATCGAAAAGAAGAACTTACCGACCGACAGGCAATCAAAGCGGATGTTACACGCATAAAGGATGAGATCCGTAAACTTGGTTCTGTTAATGTAAATGCGATTGAAGATTATAAAGAGCTTCTGGAACGTCATACATTCCTGTCCGGTCAATACGATGATATCGTTAAGGCTGAGGAAACGCTGGAAGGAATTATTCTGGAATTGGATGAAGGAATGCGAAAACAGTTTACCGAGAAATTTCGTGATATCCAGAGAGAATTTGATAAGGCATTTAAGGAACTGTTCGGCGGAGGAAAGGGAACTCTTGAACTTGCAGAAGATGAAGATATCCTTGAGGCCGGAATACGAATCATTTCTCAACCACCTGGCAAAAAACTCCAAAATATGATGCAGCTTTCTGGTGGAGAAAAAGCTTTGACTGCGATCGCTCTTCTTTTTGCAATCCAGAACCTGAAACCATCTCCATTCTGTCTTCTGGATGAGATAGAGGCTGCACTCGATGATTCAAATGTTGGACGTTTTGCATCGTATTTACAGAAGTTGACGAAAAATACACAGTTTATTATAATAACGCATAGACGTGGCACTATGAATGCTGCGGATCGCTTATATGGTATCACCATGCAGGAAAAGGGTGTTTCAACTCTTGTATCTGTTGATCTGGTAGAAAACCAGCTGAGCAAATAAGTTGCTGGTAACAGAGTGAACAGCAATGTAACTATCGAGGAGGACATAGTATGTCAGAAGAAAAAAAAGGCTTTTTTAAACGTCTGGTCAGTGGTTTGACCAAAACACGCGATAATATCGTGGCTGGCTTTGATTCTATTTTCAGTGGCTACTCCAGTATTGATGAAGATTTTTATGAAGAACTGGAAGAAATTCTGATCATGGGTGATATAGGTATTAATGCGACTTCTGCAATCATAGAACATCTGAAAGAACAGGTGGCAGAGAAACATATCAAAAATCCTATGGAATGCAAACAGCTTCTGATCAACAGTATTAAGGAACAGATGCGTGTAGACAGTACAGAATATGAATTTGAGAACCGTAAATCTGTAATTCTTGTAATCGGAGTAAATGGTGTAGGGAAGACGACTTCTGTCGGAAAACTTGCTGGAAAATTAAAGGATCAGGGTAAGAAGGTTATTCTTGCTGCAGCAGATACTTTTCGTGCAGCAGCGGGAGAACAGCTTGCACAGTGGGCAAATCGTGCAGGTGTGGATCTGATCGGTGGTCAGGAAGGCGCTGATCCGGCATCCATCGTATATGATGCAGTTGCAGCGGCCAAGGCAAGAAATGCAGATGTGCTGATTTGTGATACAGCTGGACGATTGCATAACAAAAAAAATCTTATGGAAGAACTTCGTAAGATCTACCGTATCCTGGAAAGAGAATATCCGGAAGCATATCTGGAAACACTGGTCGTTCTGGATGGTACTACAGGACAGAATGCCCTGGCACAGGCCAAACAATTTGCAGAAGTCGCAAATGTAAATGGCATCATTCTTACAAAACTGGATGGAACTGCAAAAGGTGGAATCGCTGTTGCGATTCAGTCGGAACTGGATATTCCGGTAAAATATATCGGTGTTGGTGAAACAATCGACGATCTACAGAAATTTGATGCCGATGCTTTTGTTAATGCACTGTTTGACATTGACGAAAAAGACTTACACACAGAAGAATAAACAGGGGGATACAGTATGCTTACATTAGAGAGCTTTGAACAGGCAGCAGAAATCGTAAAACAGGTAACTCAGGAGACAAAACTGATCAAAAGCAGTTATTTTTCAGATCTCACGGGAAACAAAGTATATCTGAAGCCAGAAAACATGCAGCGTACAGGAGCCTATAAGGTTCGCGGTGCATACTATAAGATCAGCACGCTTACAGAAGAAGAGCGTGCAAAAGGTCTGATCGCAGCATCTGCTGGAAATCATGCACAGGGTGTTGCTTATGCTGCGCATAAATTTGGTGCAAAAGCAGTGATCGTTATGCCGACAACAACACCTCTGATCAAAGTAGAACGTACCAAGAGTTACGGTGCAGACGTAATTCTGAAAGGAGATGTATATGATGAGGCATGTGCTTATGCACTGGAACTTGCTGAGAAAGAAGGGTATACATTTATCCATCCGTTTGATGATCCGGCAGTAGCAACCGGCCAGGGTACGATTGCTATGGAAATCGTACAGGAGCTTCCTCTTGTAGATTATATTCTTGTTCCAATCGGAGGAGGCGGACTTGCAACAGGTGTATCCACACTTGCAAAACTTCTGAATCCGCATATTAAAGTCATTGGTGTAGAGCCGTCCGGTGCGGCATGTATGAAGGCATCTCTTGAACAAGGTGAAGTAGTTACTCTGCCACATGTAAATACAATCGCCGACGGTACTGCTGTACAGACTCCTGGTGAACATATCTTTCCATATCTGCAGGAAAACCTGGACGATGTGATTACCATCGACGATGATGAACTGATCGTTGCTTTCCTTGATATGGTAGAAAATCACAAAATGATCGTTGAAAATTCAGGCCTTCTGACAGTAGCAGCACTCCGTCATTTGAATTTCACCGGTAAGAAAGTGGTTTCTATCTTAAGTGGTGGTAATATGGACGTGATCACAATGTCTTCTGTGGTACAGCATGGACTGATTCAGAGAGATCGTATTTTCACGGTATCTGTGCTGATTCCGGACAAACCGGGTGAACTTGTTCGTGTAGCTTCTATCATTGCCGAGAATCAGGGAAATGTTATCAAGCTGGATCATAACCAGTTTATAAGTACCAATCGTTATGCTGCAGTAGAGCTTAAAGTTACACTGGAAGCATATGGTACAGATCATAAAAAGAAAATTGTAAAGGCACTGGAAGAGGCTGGATGTAAACCAAAGATCATTCGTGCGAATCTGTAACTTTTAAACCGTTATTTTCTGCTTCAGACAGAAAGTGAGGAAGAGGACCATGGCACCATATATAATGGAAGAATATATAAAAGCCTGCAAAGCTGGTAAGAGAGATTATCAGGCCAGAATGATGAAAGGGCAACTGCCTACACTTCAGGTTCTGGATGAGATACTGCCCCCAAAGGGGTCCTATTCGGAGGTCCCGCTCGGACTTGTACAGATACCGATCGACCAGATCGTCGGAACCAAAAGCGGTGGAAGAAGCAATGCATTCGCCGGGAACTTTATGCCTATTCTCAGAGAAAACACAGAATTTGCATATAAGTGGGCAACTTTAAGTCAGAGTCATATTAATGAAGGTATCCGCGATCCGATCAAAGCATATGAATATATGAACAAATTCTATGTAGAAGAGGGAAATAAGCGTGTCAGTGTACTGAAGTATTTTGATGCGGTTTCGGTTCCGGGATATGTGACCAGAATTCTGCCACAGCGTACGGAACAGAAAGAAAATAAAATCTATTATGAATATGTGGATTTTTACGCCCTGAGTCAGATCAACTATATCTGGTTTTCACGTCTTGGAAGCTTTGTCAGACTTCAGAAAGCAGTAGGAAAAGGGGCAAAGGATATCTGGTCAGATGATGATAAACTGACTTTCAGTTCTGTTTATTCAAGGTTTGCAGCAGAATATGAATCCTTAGGCGGAAAGAAACTTTCCATAACAACAGGGGATGCATTCCTTGCATTTCTTATGATTTATGATTATAAAGATATCTGCCAGAAAACAGTTAATGAATTAAAGGAACTGGTTGGTAAAAGCTGGGAAGAATTTAAACTTCTGGAACATGATCAGGAAATTGAACTGAAGATGAATCCTACGAGTGAAAAAAAATCTCTCCTGGACCGTCTGCTTCCGGTAAGTACACCAAAACTAAAGATTGCTTTTCTGTACGCAAAGACACCGGCTACTTCTGCCTGGACGTATGCGCATGAGCTTGGTCGTCTTCACCTGGAACAGACGTTCCCTGAAGAAGTTACTACAGAATGCTATGAAAACCTTACGCGAGATCTTGCGGAAAAAGCAATTGCCGATGCGATTCAAAAAGGATGCAATATTATCTTTACAACAACACCGGAATTTGTGCAGGCAAGTGTACAGGCTGCTATTGCACATCCGGAGGTAAAGATCCTTAACTGTTCCTTGAATACATCTCACAGATATATTCGTACTTATTATGCCCGGATGTATGAAGCCAAATTTCTTATGGGGGCCATTGCCGGAGCTATGGCAGAAAACGGTCAGCTTGCATATATTGCTGACTACCCGATTTTTGGAACGATTGCCAATATCAATGCATTTGCTTTAGGTGCCAAAATGGTTAATCCGAGAGCACAGATATATCTGGAATGGTCTACGCTGAAAGATGTCGATCTTGGAATCGCTATGGACAATGTTATCAAAAAAGGTGTTACGGTTGTATCCGGACGGGATATGGTGATTCCGGAAGATGCATCGCGCTATTTTGGACTGTATCACATAGAAAAAGAAGGACCTCGTAATCTTGCTATGCCATTGTGGCACTGGGGAAAATTTTATGAACAGTTGATCAGGACGATCATGGATGGAACATGGAAATATGATGATAACAAAGATGAAACAAAGGCCATCAATTATTGGTGGGGACTGTCAGCGGAAGTGATCGATGTTATCTATTCGCAGAATCTTCCGATTGGCACACAGAAGCTGCTGACAATGCTCAAACGTGCGATTGCAACCGGGGAATATCATCCATTTTCAGGAATCCTTTATTCACAGAATGGAATGATTCAGTCGGATCCGGATAAAATTCTTTCTCCGGAAGAAATTATTACAATGGACTGGCTTGCAGATAATGTGATCGGAACAATTCCGAAATCACGTGAGCTTAAAGAACAGGCAAAACCGGTTACTTTACAGTCCGGTGTGGAAAGTCAGAAGGGATAATACAGTTTTATGAAAATACTTGCCATAGCAGATGTGGAATCAAAATATCTGTGGGATTATTTCGAGAAAAGTAAACTGGAGGGGATCGATCTTATCATATCATGTGGGGATCTTGATCCCCGCTATCTTTCTTTTCTGGCGACATTTACATCAGCGCCTGTTTTATATGTCCATGGAAACCATGACGATAAATATGAAAGGATTCCACCGGAAGGCTGCATCTGCATTGACGATAAAATATATGTGCATGAAGGAGTGCGCATCTTGGGACTTGGCGGTTCCATGCGATATAAACCGGGAGAACATCAATATACAGAGTGGGAAATGAGACGAAGAGTCTTTAAACTTTTTCCAAAACTTGTGTGGAGAAGAGGCTTTGATATACTTGTCACGCATGCCCCGGCATATCAGTTAAATGATGCCCGGGATCTTCCGCACCAGGGATTTAAAATTTTTCTGCAGCTGATTGAGAAATATCATCCTAAATTTTTCCTGCATGGTCATGTTCATATGTCGTATGGAAGACAACACAAACGATACGATAAATATATGGATACATATGTGATCAATGCTTTTGATCGATGTGTCTTTGAATTTGAAGCAGAAAATCCGGAAAAAGACGGACAATAAATAAAAATATATCTGTCAAGAAAAAACACTTGACACAATGATATAAATCATGTATGATAGCCAAGGTGGTTACAAATGGAAAAGTTTGTCGAACAGACATTGTTATATGATTTTTATGGGGAACTGCTTACAGAGAGACAGCAGCAGGTTTATGAAAGCGTTGTTCTGGAAGATTATTCCCTGAGTGAGGTAGCAGAAAATCTGGGAATCAGCCGTCAGGGCGTACATGACATGATCAAACGCTGTAATCATACACTGGAAGAATATGAATCCAGACTTCATCTGGTTGAGAAATTTCTCTGTATCCGCAAACAGGTTCAGAAGATCAAGGAACTTGCAGTAGGATATAATGCCGGTGAGATTACAGAGATTTCCAATAAGATATTAGAGGAGTTATAACGCATGGCATTTGAAAGCTTGACTGATAAATTACAGAATGTGTTCAAAAAGCTGAGAGGCAAAGGACGCCTGACAGAAGAGGATGTTAAGATTGCTCTGAAAGAGGTCAAGATGGCTCTTCTTGAAGCAGATGTTAACTTCCGGGTTGTTAAACAGTTTACCAAGTCTGTGCAGGAACGTGCAGTAGGACAGGATGTCATGAATGGTCTGAATCCAGGACAGATGGTAATCAAGATCGTAAATGAAGAGCTGGTTAATCTGATGGGAAGTGAAACAACCGATCTTCCTTTGAAACCAGGCAATGATATCACAGTCCTGATGATGGCTGGACTTCAGGGTGCAGGTAAGACGACCACAGTTGCGAAACTTGCAGGTAAGCTGAAATCCAAAGGAAAAAGACCACTTCTCGTTGCCTGTGACGTATATCGTCCGGCTGCGATCACACAGCTGCAGGTAAACGGTGAGAAACAGGGAGTAGAAGTTTTCTCCATGGGAGATAAACAGAATCCTGTAGATATCGCCAAAGCTGCGATCGAACATGCAAAAGCAAACCTACAGAATGTTGTTCTTATTGATACGGCTGGCCGCCTTCATGTGGACGAAGATATGATGCAGGAACTTGCGGATATCAAAGCCAATGTGAATGTTGACTGTACGATTTTGACAGTTGACGCAATGACAGGTCAGGATGCAGTAAATGTTGCAAAGACTTTTGCCGAAAAAGTAGGCATTGATGGTGTCATCCTTACCAAAATGGATGGTGATACCCGAGGTGGTGCTGCACTTTCCATTAAAGCAGTTACCGGAAAACCAATTCTTTTTGTGGGAATGGGTGAGAAACTTTCAGATCTCGAACAGTTTTATCCGGAACGCATGGCTTCCAGAATTCTTGGAATGGGAGATGTAATGAGTCTTATTGAAAAGGCTGAGGCAGCTCTTGACCAGGATCAGGCAGCAGAGATGCAGAAAAAACTCAAAAAAATGGATTTCGATTTCAATGATTATCTGACCAGTATGGAACAGATGAATAAAATGGGTGGAATCGGAAGTATCCTGAATATGCTTCCAGGTGTCGGCGCAAAAGCAAAAGATCTGGAAGATATGATTGATGAAAAGGCTCTTGACAGAACAAAGGCGATTATCCTTTCTATGACACAGAAGGAGCGAAGCAATCCGGGAATTCTGAATATTTCCCGTAAGAATCGTATCGCCAAAGGTGCCGGTGTGGATATCGCAGAAGTCAATCGTCTGGTCAAACAGTTTGAACAGAGCAAGAAATTAATGAAACAGATGCCTGGAATGATGGGCGGTAAAATGGGAAAAAGAGGCGGCTTCAAGCTTCCTTTTTAAATAAAAAACAATATAAATAAAAGATAGTATAATGGAGGAAAACAGAAATGGCAGTTAAAATCAGATTAAGAAGAATGGGACAGAAGAAAGCACCTTTTTAT
>ENA-OROP01002877-OROP01002877.1-human-gut-metagenome-genome-assembly--contig:-NODE-2877-length-11908-cov-4.385978_pt1 | contig 11908 bp, 6 predicted proteins | sample MGYA00242132_ERZ509056 | MGnify/ENA primary metagenome ERZ509056 (study PRJEB26280, sample SAMEA2338768) | human gut metagenome | biome: human gut; feature: human-associated habitat; material: faeces...
GCCTTGTGCATTTTTTTGCCCAGTTCTTCCTCAAGAACATTATAATTGAAAGCACCTTTCATAGCAAAAATCTCGCAGGGATCATCCTTATACGCCTCCATCACAAAGGTCGCCAGAGGAAGCATATTGATTCCGTATCCATCCTCAAGAATATCCAGGTTTCCGTAACGGATACTGTTTCTTACCACTGTTGCAATACAGGCTTTCTGTCCTGCTGCCGCGCCCATCCAGACAACATCATGGTTTCCCCACTGAATATCCAGGGAGTGATACTGCATCAGACGATCCATAATGAAATGCGGTGCAGGACCTCTGTCATAAATATCACCCAGAATATGTAAATGATCTACGACCAGGCGCTGGATCAGTTCTGCAAGCGCAATGATAAAATTCTCCGCACTGCCAATCTCAATGATCGTATTTACAATAGAATCATAATATGCCTCTTTATCGAGAACTTCCGCTTTCTCTGTGATCAGTTCTTCGATCACATAGGCATAATCTGCAGGAAGAGCTTTTCGTACTTTGGATCTGGTATATTTGGAGGCTGTTGTCTTACAGATTTCAATAAGACGGTAGAGAGTGATCTTATACCAGTTTTCCATATCTTCTTCCGTATCTTTGACAAGATCCATCTTCTCTTTCGGATAATAGATCAGAGTTGCCAGAGAACGCTTATCATTGTTACTTAATGTATGTCCAAACACATCATCAATCTTCTTCCTCACTGCACCGGAACCATTTCTGAGCACATGTGAAAACGCCTGATACTCCCCATGAAGGTCTGACATAAAGTGTTCCGTTCCCTTCGGCAGATTCAGGATTGACTGAAGATTGATAATCTCCGTAGATGCCTTTCCGATTGTAGGATAAATTTCTGCAAGTCTCTGTAAATATCTAAGTTCGTCTTTCTTCATATCCATCTCCTGTTATCATATATTATGATGTCAGGGCATTTTATGTTGCTGTCTGCACCATGCCCTGCAACACACTTTGCGGTCACAGAATTTATGCTCATCCTGTAAAGTCAAATAATGACATCTGGTTCGACTGCGGGATATCTCCGAATAATTTCAGATCATCCATCAGATCAATAACCGTTTTGCTGACCTTTGTTCTGTCGCGGAAGTCGTCTTTTGACAAGAATTTTCCCTGTTTTGCAGCATCAACCACTGCATCTGCCGCCTTATCTCCCAGTCCGTCAATAGTTGCAAGTGACGGCATCAGTTTCCCATCCACGATCTGAAATCTCTGTGCCTTGGCAGTATAAAGATCAATCGGTACAAATTCAAATCCACGTGCGTACATTTCCTGTACAATACGCATATCCTTCAGGGTATCCAGTTCTTTTTTAGATGCTGAATCACCTTTTTTGCGAATTTCTGCCATATAATACTCCAGGCGTTCCTTTCCCATACACATCAGCTCATAGGAGAACGCTGTGGCGCGGATACTGAAATATGCCGCATAGTATGCCAGTGGCTGAAACACCTTATACCACGCAATTCTGTACGCCATCATAACGTATGCTGCTGCGTGGGCCTTCGGGAACATATACTTGATCAGCTTACAGGACCAGATATACCAGTCCGGAACTCCATGCTCTTTCATGGTCTCGATCCACTCGTCACGAAGACCTTTTCCCTTACGGACGCTCTCCATGATCGTAAACGCAAGGCCACTTTCCACTCCTTTTCCGATAAGGTAGATCATAATATCGTCTCGGGTACAGATAGCTGTGGAAATGGTTGCCTTACCCTCCTGGATCAACACCTGGGCATTACCCAGCCATACATCCGTACCATGAGAAAGCCCTGCAATACGGATCAGGTCAGAGAAGTATTTCGGCTTGGTGTCAATAAGCATCTGCATGGCGAAATCTGTACCAAATTCCGGGATTCCCAGACATCCGAGCTTACATCCGCCAATATCTTCCGGTTCAATTTTCAAAGCCTTTGTACTTGCAAACAATGACATGACATCCCTCTGATCCAGGGGGACATCCCTGGCACTGATTCCCGTTAAATCCTCCAGCATTCGGATCATAGTGGGATCATCGTGTCCAAGTATATCAAGCTTCAGCAGGTTTCCGTCAATAGAATGATAATCAAAATGTGTGGTGATAATGTCACTGTTCACATCATTCGCAGGGTGCTGGACAGGAGTAAATTTCTCAATCTCCTCACCTACAGGAAGTACGATAATGCCTCCCGGATGCTGTCCTGTTGTACGCCGCACGCCTGTACATCCCTGTACGATGCGGTTGATCTCACAGTAACGTTTATGCACACCACGCTCTTCAAAATAATTCTTCACATAACCAAATGCAGTTTTCTCCGCAAGCGTACCGATAGTCCCTGCCTTGAATGTCTGCCCCTTACCAAAAATAACCTCTGTATATCTGTGTGCATTAGCCTGATACTCTCCTGAAAAGTTAAGGTCAATATCCGGTTCCTTATCTCCCTTGAATCCAAGGAATGTCTCAAAAGGAATGTCAAACCCTTCTTTTTTCATCCTGGTTCCACATTTCGGACAGATCTTATCCGGCATATCACATCCCGCCATACCTGCATACTGCTTTACTTCCGGTGAATCAAAATCACTGTATTTGCAGTCCGGATTAGGACAGAGATAATGCGGTGGCAGAGGATTTACCTCTGTGATACCGGACATGGTAGCTGCCAGAGAAGATCCTACAGAACCTCGCGAACCTACCAGATAACCATCTTCATTTGACTTCCATACAAGCTTCTGTGCAATGATATACATTACGGCATACCCATTGGAAATGATTGAATTCAGTTCCCTGTCAAGCCTGCTTTCCACAATCTCCGGCAATGGATCTCCATACATTTCATGCGCTTTTGTAAAACAGATATTCTTCAGATCCTGGTCGGAATTCTCAATGACCGGCGGGAATTTGTCCGGATGAATAGGTGATATCTTCTCAATCATATCTGCGATCTTATTTGTATTTGTAATGACAACTTCTTCTGCTTTCTCGCTTCCCAGATAGGCAAATTCTTCCAGCATTTCCTCTGTGGTACGTAAATACAACGGTGCCTGCTCATCTGCATCTGAGAATCCGTTTCCGGCCATAATGATCCTTCTGTAAATCTCATCCTGTGGATCCATGAAATGCACATCACAGGTTGCAACTACCGGTTTCTTAAACTGCTCTCCAAGCTTAACGATCTTCCTGTTTATCTCCTTCAGGTCTTCTTCGGAACTGATCATATCATGCTTATCATCTGCTATCATAAATCTGTTATTTCCAACAGGCTGGATCTCCAGATAATCATAGAAATTTACCAGTCTGGCTATCTCAGTATCCGGTGCATTTCTCAGAATTGCCTGATACAGTTCCCCTGCTTCACAGGCACTTCCCACCAGAAGTCCGTCTCTGTACTGCTCCAGCACACTTTTGGGAACACGTGGACGTCTGTGATAATACTTCAGGTGCGACTGACTCACTAATTTATACAGATTAATGCGCCCTGTCTCATTTCTGGCAAAAATGATCACATGGTAGGTCGGCAGTTTCCTGATAGTATTTACAGAAACAGCTCCCTGCTCATTCAGCATATCCACATCCCGGATATCACGCTCTTCCAGCATCTTTACAAACTTCACAAAAATCTCTGCAGTACATGCGGCATCATCTACTGCCCGGTGATGATTTTCCAGTGAAACCCCAACTGCTTTTGCTACCGTATCCAGCTTAAATCTGTTCAATGCAGGAAGCAGGAAACGGGCCATACCGACCGTATCTACATAAGTAAAATCATGTGCGATTCCCAGTCTGTCACAGTTTTTCATAATAAATCCCATATCAAAGTCCGCATTGTGTGCAACCATAACCGCATCCTTGCTGAATTCAAGGAATTTCGGAAGCACTTCTTCGATAGTCGGGGCATCCATGACCATACTGTCATTGATACTGGTCAGCTGTTCAATGCGAAAAGGAATCGGTACCTTTGGATTTACAAATGTGGAAAAACGGTCCGTAATCTCACCATTTTCTACCAGTACGGCGCCAATCTCTATGATCTGACAGGTCAGCGAAGAAAAACCTGTTGTCTCAATATCAAAGACCACAAATCTACCGTTCAGCTTCTGACCTTTTCCATTGGTCACCATACCTTTTAAATCATCTACCAGATAGCCTTCCATTCCATAAAGAACCTTAAAATCAGAATCCTTCGGCACACATCCACCCCAGGCATCGAAACAGTGATTTGCCTCCGGAAACGCCTGTACAACCCCATGGTCTGTAATGGCAATGGCAGGATGTCCCCACTCATAAGCACGTTTCACCAGAGATTTGGCATCCGTAACCCCATCCATATCGCTCATCTTTGTATGACAGTGAAGCTCTACTCTTTTCTGTGGACTGGTATCTACTCTGGCAGTTGTAAAATTGGCAATTTTCTTAATCCCGGCTATGGATGCAATAGTCAGTTCACTGTCAAAACGGTCTACTGTTGTCACACCGCGAAACTTCAGAAAAGCCCCCTTCTTTACATGTTCTGTCACTTCCGGCACCTGTTCATTGCGCAAAAACATCTTCACAACAATACTGTCCGTAAAGTCTGTGATCGGGAAGATAAGAATTGTTTTTTCATTACGGATTTCTCTGGCTTCAACCTCCATAACCTGTCCACGGACGATCACCTCACCCATCTCACCGGTAATCGTCTCAAGTGCAACAGGCTCTCCTTCGAAATCTCTTCCATAGATAACATCCGGATTGCTGTCCCTTCTGAATCCACCCCGGAAATCTCCCTTCCTGTTGTCTTTGCGGTCTGCAAATGCAGCTTTTTTGTCCTTCTTTTCCTGCTGTCCCTTATCAGTCTTTTTCTCTGCTTTCTTCTCTGCTGTTCCTGCTTCTTCAGACTGAGCCGGCTCTTCATTCTTACTGTTTAATTTCGCATGACGGATTACATTTTCCACTTCCTGAGCGATCTGCACTGCTGCATTCTTACGGTATTTACTTTCCTGCGTCTCCCTGAACTCAAGTTCCACCTTTAAGTCCATTCCGCATCTTTCGCAGAAAACCTTCTGCAGATATTCGATCAGGATCCCGCTCTTTTCTCTGGCTATTACAGAATCAGGAAGGATCATATGAAGATCATTTTCTCCGGGAAAAGAAATCTGCGCCTGTCTGAACATATTGTATTCCAGCATATTGTAGCTGCGCAGTTCCAGTTCCATGCTGGATCTGTAAGTTTCCAGAAAGTTCTGAGGATTGTACTGACCGGAAAGGCGGAATTTCTCAATAACTGTAACTGTTACATTCAGTCCTGCAAAAATCTGTCTCTCTATCTGTTCTTCCAGTTCAAAGATATGCTTCTTATGAATCCAACGTTCACTTTTTATATACACCCATATATGAGTTCTGGAAGGATTGCAGGACACTCTGGTCACAAAAACCATGTCCAGCAGTTCTTCCAGTTCTTTCTTCACTTTTAAGCTGGGAAATACGTCAAAAAAGTCTTTTTCCAAAATAAAATCTCCTCGTTGATCTGACAGGAAGTCTTCGTTCCAAATGTTACTTCCAGTTCAGAAGTTCTTCCCGCAACGTATCCAAAAGCTGATCTTCCGGAACTTTCTTTATGATCTCACCATGTTTGATCAGAAGTCCCACACCAACTCCGCCTGCAATTCCGATATCTGCCTCTTTTGCTTCTCCGGGTCCGTTTACCACACAGCCCATAACTGCTACTTTAATATCAAGCGGGATATCCTGCACCATGGTTTCTACCTTATTTGCAAGACCGATCAGATCGATCTGTGTGCGTCCACAGGTTGGACATGACACAACTTCTATGCCACCTTTGCGAAGCCCCAGAGTTTTCAGGATACGTTTTGCGGATTTAATCTCTTCTAAAGGTGCTCCTGTAAGAGAGACACGAATGGTGTCACCGATTCCCTGATTCAGGATGATCCCCAGTCCGATAGCAGATTTAATGTTTCCGGAATAAAGAGTTCCGGCTTCTGTGATTCCTACATGAAGTGGATAATTCGTCTTCTCCGCGATCAGTTCATGAGCCTTTGCACACATAAGGACATCCGAAGATTTGATGCTGATCACCAGATTGTCATATCCCAGGTCTTCGATGATATGAACTTTATCCAACGCACTCTCCACCAGTCCCTCTGCAGTGACTCCATGATATTTCTCCACAAGTTCTTTCTCAAGAGAACCGCTGTTTACACCAACACGAATGGGTATTCCTCGCTCCTTTGCCACATCAACCACTGCTTTGATTCGCTCTGTACTGCCGATATTTCCGGGATTGATCCGGATCTTATCTGCACCGTTTTCCATGGCTGCAATGGCAAGACGATAATCAAAATGAATATCTGCCACAAGTGGTATATGGATCTGTTTTTTGATTTCCTTCAGTGCTTTTGCAGCTTCCATAGTCGGTACTGCACAACGGATAATATCACAGCCAGCCTGCTCCAGTGCCAGGATCTGAGCTACTGTCTGTTCTACATCTTCAGTTTTTGTATTTGTCATGGACTGGATTAAAATCGGGTTGCCGCCGCCAATCTTTCTGTCTCCGATCTGAATCACTTTTGTATGATCTCTGTACATAATTTTCCTCTTCTCTCATTTGGTATCAAACAGATATTCACAATCCGCTTTACAGTTTGATTAATTTACGTGTACTGCTGAACAGCTATCTGATTTCCAGAAGTTTTCTCTTCAGTTCTTCTTCCATGCGATGCATTTCCATCTCTGCTGCCTGTCTCTTCTGACGGCCTTCCATCTGGATCCGCATCACATCATCCAGAGTCTGGATCAAATCTGCATTTGTCTTCTGGAGTGTTTCAAGGTCAACTATTCCACGCTCTGATTCTTTCGCTGTCTCAACCGTTGCCATATGAAGTGTCTCTGCATTCTTTCTGAGAAGTTCATTGGTAATATCTGTTACCTGTCTCTGTGCCTGTACCGCTTCTGCAGAGTGAGCAATTCCCAGAGCAAGCACCATCTGACTTTTCCATAATGGAATTGTGTTTACGATCGTTGTCTGTATTTTCTCAACCATTACCGTATCATTATTCTGGATCAGCCGGATCTGAGGCGCTGTCTGCATGGCAATCGTACGGGTAAGTTCCAGATCATGCAGTTTCTTTTCAAATCTGCTGCATTTCTCATCCAGGTCTCTGGCTGCCTGCGCGTCTTCGGGAAGCCCGCTCAGAGCTGCCTTATTTTTCATTTCTGCAAGCTTTCCGTTTCTGGTTTCTTCCAGTTTCTTTTTTCCGGCAAGGATATACATGGTAAGTTCTTTAAAATAATTCAGGTTCTGTTCATACATCTTGTCCAGCATAGCAGAATCTTTCATAAGGCGCACCTGATGTTGCTGAAGAGAATCTGTGATCTTCTCCACATTGGCTTGTGCTTTGTCATATTTGTTTTTCAGATTTTCAATCTTAGAAGTCTGCTTTCTGAAAAATCCAAAGAATTTTCCTTCCTCCTGTACATCGAAATCTTTCAGTTCTCCCACAACATTACTGATCAGTTCTCCAATCTCACCCAGATCCTGTGTCTTTACATTCTCAAGAGCTGTATCAGAAAAGTCCGCCATTTTTTTCTGGGTTCCTGCACCATACTGAAGAATCTGATTAGTATTCTCAATATCAATCTTTGCAGCAAAATCATTTACCATTTTCTGTTCTTCCGGTGTCAGTACAGGCACTTCTTCCTTCTGTGTCTGCTTTTTGGGGAGCACTTCTTCTTTCTTTTCAAACTCTCCAAGATCCGGCTCCAGTGTTAATGATGGTGTTTCCATTTCAAAATCTTTAAATTCGTTTCCCATGTCCTCTGCCGCTCCTTTTTATCCTTTTTTATTTTCAGTTCTTTTTCATTTTTGCAAAGTCATCATCTGTCAGACCTTCCTGTGCAAGCAGCGTATGAAGCACTGAAATATCACTTGAAACATCCCACGCAGTATCCTGAAAGGCAGAATCCAGAAGTTTTTCAAATGCCTGATTCAGTGTATCCAGTGTATCCTCTATCTCCTTTTTGGATGCCTGGATATTCTCTCCCTGCACAGGCTGCTGATCCATTTCTTCATATGCATCCAGCAGCTTTACTGTCATGGGCAGATAATAATTCATCAGTTTCTTCAGATCCGGAATAATCTCCGGATGCTTCTGCGCCCGTTCAAAAATCTTCTCCACGATCAGTTCCATTCTGGATATTTTTGCAGAAATCTCCTCTCCAGGAATCGCATCGTTGCTCCTGTGGATCTTATCCAGAAATTCATTTCCTTTATCCAGCACCTCCTGCACTTCAGGCGGTGTGTTCTTTCTGTTTCTCTCCTGTTCAGCCTGATGTTTTTCTTCTTCCTGTTTCTTCTGCTCAAGTGCCTTCTGCGTCTGCGTATATTGCAGATAAGTCTCATTACTGGTGATCAGACAGGTTTCCTGTTCATCAATATGTCCCTGACGGAACCATCTGTCATCAATCATCTTTTTAATATCTTTTTTAACGAATTTCACCGACTTATTTACTGCTGCTGACAATTGTTCAAAATTACAGTATGTGTGATTTCCCAGTGTGTCAATATACTTTTGAAAACGTTCCAGTTTACCCAGTTTTTTAATGCCGCCTGCGAGAAGTCCCACTCCTGTCAAAGCTCCGACTGCCATAAAACAGGTTCCACCGGTCACAAGGGAACTCATATGCCCCACCGCTCCAAAGATGCTGAGGACCAGAGTTCCCAGTCCCATTCCACTGGCAAGAATTCCACCTGAAACAGCAATCATCATACCTTTCATTCTTCCCCCGGTGTTCCTTTCATAAAGAGTCAGCATCTTCTCTTTTGCTTTCTCCTTCTCAATTCTCTGACGTTCCTGCTCCTGTTCACGCCTGCGCTTTTCTTCAAATTCTTTTGTTTTATTGCGGTATACCCCGGAATCACCGGACTGACTGTTTCCGGTTCCAAATACATTATTCAGACCATTTTTGATTGCCTCGCTTCCGGAATCTACAGCAGAATTTACTGCGCTGTTAACAGTCTGTCCCACCGTCTGCTTAATATCCTCGGTCATCTGGCGGTAATCTTTAGTAGAAACTGCTGTGTCTATGATCTTTTTTATTTTGTCTCCAAGTTCTCCTAATTCATCAAAATTCTCGCTCATATTTTCCTCCATTTTCTATTCCATATTATAGCGAAATCCTCTATAAAAAACAAGACTGGCGGATTTTTTGTTACTGTATGTGAACAGTAACGATTTTTCAATTTTTCATTAAAATTGGAAATTTCCCATTGAACTTAGCAGACAAAAGTTTTACAATGGTAAAGAGATAAACAGTAATCACACTTGTAAATACTGTAAATATGTGTGAACGGAGGAAAGATTCATTATGGAAAAAAAGAATATCGACTGGAGCAGCTTAGGCTTCGGTTACGTACAGACCGATTATCGTTATGTATCTAAATTCAAAGACGGCGCATGGGATGCCGGAGAACTGACAACAGATCCTAATGTAACACTGAACGAATGTGCAGGTGTTTTCCAGTATGCGCAGACAGTTTTCGAAGGAATGAAGGCTTACACTACAGAAGACGGACATATCGTTACTTTCCGTCCTGACTTAAATGCAGAACGTATGGCAAACTCAGCAAAGAGACTTGAGATGCCTGTATTCCCGGAAGACCGTTTTGTTGATGCAATTGTTCAGACTGTAAAAGCTAACGCAGCATATGTTCCGCCATACGGTTCAGGCGCAACTTTATATGTTCGTCCATATATGATGGGTACTAACCCGGTTATCGGTGTAAAACCTGCTGATGAGTATATGTTCCGTGTATTCACTACACCTGTAGGACCATACTTCAAAGGCGGTGCTAAACCAATTACAATCCGCGTCAGTGATTTCGACCGCGCTGCACCTCATGGAACAGGTCATATCAAAGCAGGTCTTAACTATGCAATGAGCTTACATGCAATCGTAGATGCTCACAAGAACGGATTCGATGAGAACATGTATCTTGATGCAGCTACACGTACCAAAGTAGAAGAAACAGGCGGTGCTAACTTCATCTTCGTTACAAAAGACGGCAAAGTTGTCACACCGAAGTCCAACAGTATCCTTCCTTCTATCACACGTCGTTCCTTAATCTATGTTGCCAAGGAATACCTGGGATTAGAAGCTGAGGAAAGAGAAATATACTTCGATGAAGTGAAAGATTTCGCTGAATGTGGTCTCTGCGGTACTGCTGCAGTTATCTCTCCTGTCGGAAAGATTGTTGACCATGGTAAAGAAATCTGTTTCCCAAGCGGAATGGAGAAAATGGGTCCGGTTATCCAGAAACTCTATGATACATTAACAGGAATCCAGATGGGACGTATCCAGGCTCCTGAAGGATGGTTAAAGGTTATCGAATAATTTTTTCTGTAAATAGCAAATCCTGCAGAACACCGTTTCTTGTTTCTGCAGGATTTTTTGTTTAAACATTTCTGTAACTATTCAGCAGTCTACTATCCCGCGAGGTGTTTTGGCATGAACATGCCAAAATCCCGAGACATACAAGTCAAAATCCCATCGCCGAAGGCGATTTTTAATGGATTTTGACTCGTAACTGTGAAGGTACTGAACAGTTACACATTTATTTTGTCTCTCAAAGCCGGCTATTCTGATTTTCTTTTCCTGGCTTGCTCGTTATTGCCGTCAATCTTTTATTTTCTGTCTTATTTCTTTCTCTCATACTTCACAAACTGGTATTCCAGGTCAAAATATGTCTGCTCATCGCTCTCTGCCGTAATCTCCCATTCATCATCTTCATCCAGATTCGGGAAGTGGCTGTCTGCTTCGTAAGCGAAGTCAATCTTTGTAACGTGTGCCACATCACAGTATGGGAGCATCTGTTCATAAATACTGTCACCGCCAATACAGTAAACATCTTCTGTCGGATATTTCTTTATTTCTTCCAGTGCCTCTTCAATGCTGTGTACTACGATCGCACCTTTTGCGTCATAATCTTTATTTTTTGTGATTACAATGTTAGTTCTGTTTTTCAGAGGCAGGCCATTTGGAAAGCTTTCCAGCGTTTTTCTGCCCATTACAACTACTTTTCCACTTGTTTCTTCACGAAACATTTTCATATCTGCCGGAATACTTACCAGAAGCTTGTTGTCCTTGCCAATTCCCCAGTTCTGATCTGCTGCTACAATAACATTCATTATAAATTTTCCTCTCTTACTTGTTTTCTATAGTTTCGTTCTTTTAAAGGTATTTGCTCCAGTACTGTAAGCTATCTAATAAATAAAACTACTATCTCTTTGTATTTCATAAATCAGTAACAAAATTAAATAGCCACTGGAATATTCTTAATCTGCGGCCATGTCTCATAGTTCTCTACAATCAGATCATCCGTTGTAAACTGATAGAAGTCTTTCACTTCCGGATTAAGTTTAACGATTGGTGCCGGATAAGGTTTTCTCTTGATCATTTCTTTTACCACAGGAATGTGACGGTCATAGATATGGCAGTCAGCAACTACATGAAGCAGCTCTCCAGCTTCCATATCACATACCTGTGCGATCATCATAAGCAGAATTGCATACTGGCAGACATTCCAGTTATTTGCCGTAAGAATATCCTGTGAACGCTGATTGAGGATTGCATTCAGAGTCAGCTTATCGTTCCCCGGTGTCTGTGTCACATTAAATGTCATGGAATATGCACAGGGATACAGATTCATCTCATGGAGATCCTGATGCACATAAATATTGGTCATAATTCTTCGGCTGAACGGATTATTTTTCAGATCATAGATCACTCTGTCTACCTGATCCATCATTCCTTCTTTGTACTGATGTTTCACGCCAAGCTGATACCCATATGCCTTACCGATAGAACAACTCTCATCTGCCCAGCCGTCCCAGA
>ENA-OROP01002905-OROP01002905.1-human-gut-metagenome-genome-assembly--contig:-NODE-2905-length-11808-cov-22.519357_pt1 | contig 11808 bp, 6 predicted proteins | sample MGYA00242132_ERZ509056 | MGnify/ENA primary metagenome ERZ509056 (study PRJEB26280, sample SAMEA2338768) | human gut metagenome | biome: human gut; feature: human-associated habitat; material: faeces...
TTGGCGTCATGTGCTGGAAACCAATTCTTTGGTGTGCGAGGTAAAAGAATGACCCCGCAGGAGCAGCTCTGCGAAAAAATGCGGGTGGAACAGAGCGCCTATTGCCTATGGCTGACCGCACAGCCGCCAGAAGAAATTCTGAACCACGCCTACGAGTACAGCGTCCGTGAGGACATTATTCTGGCAACGGAAGAAATGAACCTCACCCCTGCACGGGTGCGGGCGCTGCTGAAATCTCCCGCGCCGCTGGCGGATGTGTATAAGGATTTTTCCAAGCTGGGAACCGATTATATGAGCATTGTGGCTCAGTGCGTGGAAGACCGCGCAGATGACTTGCTGAAAAAGGAGCAGCAGCAGAACCCACCCAAAGTATATCGACAGTCGGTCACTTATGCCAGCGAACACGGCGAATTGCAGCAGTACCATGCGTCTTGCCACTTGAATGAAAGGTGTCGGGACGAGATTGACGCAGCGCTTGCGCAGCGCTTTGATGGTATGCGGCTGGGCGCTGGCGCTGTTGAACAGGTAGTGGCGGAATATGGTTTGGAGCGCACAAAATATGTGTTGGCAGCGGCCATTCAAACCCGTGATGGAGATGGTCGTATTTCTCGCACAAATAGAGAATGGGCAGATTCCATTCGCACGATCAAAGATATGGATCGCCGTGGATTTGACCGTTCCTGTTACTACGCTGACCTACAAGCGCATACCTGCCTATTGGACGGTTTTGTAAACCAAGTGCGAAAATTTGAAAAAGCCAAAGCCCAGCCCGCTCAGGATACCCCCGAAAGATAACCGCAGCGTCTGCATTTTGCAGGCGCTTTTTTTCGTGAAAAAATCTCTGTTTTGAAAGGATTTCACAATGAAAGAAACACATTATAAATTGAAGCATCGCGTTACCGCGCTGTTTGCGGCGGCGGTAATGCTCTGCTCCATGCTGCCCGGTGCAGCGTTTGCGGAGGAACCCACACCGCAGCCCACCGAGGAAACCGTGCAGATGGAGCAGCAGACCGAGCCGTCTGAAACAGACAACGGCCAGACCGACGAGAGCAGCCCCGACCCCGGTGCAGCTACCGAGGAAAGCGCAGCACCAACCACGGATGAGCCTGCTGAAGAAAACGAGCCTTACACCTTTGACGGTGAAATCCTCTACGCGGATATGCCGGACGCCCCCACAGGCTCCTACATCGGCAGCTACGGTTTGCCGGTAGCGACCGGTGAAATCAAAATCGGGCTTAGCGCGTGGGATGCCGATTTAGAGCAGGATAGTTATCTGAGCGCCGAGGCGCTGGACAGTGACAATCTTACACTGGCGGCGCCCTTGCTGGAAGATACCGACTACGCCATTGTGCCGATTCTGGCACAGGTGGAGTACCCTGCCGATGGCAGTTCCCTTGATCTGGTTTTGCCGGACGGTGTGACCCTGCTGGACTACTACGGCGCACCCGTTGAAAATGCCGAAAGCCTGCTGCACAATGAGTACAGCGAAACTTCGGCTGCCGTGCTGGGCGTGTATGTACAGGCAGATGCGGATTTTACCGCACAGCTGGTTTATACCGCGCCCGACGGCAGCACACTGACTAAGACATTAAATGTAACCATTGACCGCAATGCGACTGCCGAGTATCCTTTCCCTGACGGCGAAATTGCCACCCTTGCCGAGCGTCCCACCCCTGCGGTGACAAGTGGCAAGATCACCAAGGTTGCCAAGGTCAACGGCACTTGGCTGATTTGGTTCAACGGCGAACCCGCCTACTGCTGCACCCACGGTGCCAACGGTCAGCCTGCGGGATGCCCGACATACACCTATGTGAACACTTCCACGGTCAACGCAGACCAGTGCATCCCCGGCGACCACTACGGCAACCAGATTCGCATCTGGGGCGGCTTGAACCAGCTCGCTTTGAGCGATGCAGAGGATCTGCCCGCAGTTTTTTCCGCGGACGAGGGTGAAGAAACCTCTCTTTTGGATTTCTGTGCGTCAATTTATGACGATGTACAGATGTATATTATCGAAAACTTCCCCGAAAGCACCGCCGCGGAAATCTATCTTGCCTCTGCCGACGAGCTGCTGAACGGCGTCGAAACCTATGCCTCCGCCCGCGGCTACTACACCTATATCTACAATCCCGGTCGCGCAGGGTGGCAGACCGTTGCCCTGATCGGACCTGAGATCGGTGAGGAGGAACCTGAGCCGGAACCTGTTGTGCAGGAATACTACGCCAGCTGGGAGGCACCGGCCCAGACCGCCAGCGGAAGTTTTGATTTTTCCTACGGTGTGCGCACCGACAAAATTCAGACTGCCACACTGGAAAAAGTGGACGGCGCGACCATCGAGATCGAGCCCATCACCAAATCCGGCAGCATTGACGGCGGCAGCTGGTCTGTCAGCCCGGCAAGCAAACAGACCGTAACCACCAGCGGCCATACCGCCGATGACAACTACCAGAAGAACGGCGGCGACGCAGCCGCAAGCTGGAGCCTGCACTATGCCGTTACCAAAACATCGGGCACTCGCAATGGACAGGTTGGTCCTTTCACCACGCAGGAGGCTGCTGATGCGGCCGCCAACAGCGCCCGTGATTCGGCAATTGCGGAACTGCAGGGTGAGGCCCAGAACGCCGTCAACAATGCTATAGCAGCGGCTAAAGCGCAGCTGGGAAGCATCCAGTTCCGTTATGAAGAAATCACGGAACCGTATGGATTCGGCAAGTACTGGGGCAGCAATGGCAGCCAGCAGGCGATCTCGGTGCCCGCAAACACCAACAACGACTATGTTATGAAAAATGACGAGTGGAGTTTGCAGGTCAACCTCAAGAAAACCGACAGCGAAACCGGCAGCCAGATCGCAGCCGATGCCCAGTATGAGATCTATCAGTGGGATGTGGTGACCGGCAAATACCAGCCCACCGGCGGCTACAACACCTACAGTGTGCAGCGGCAGGGAGATGGGACTTATGCGGTCATCAACAGCGCCGCCTATGCCACCACGGATGCCATGCGCCACACGCTGTATTACACCCAGCGCAATCAGGGCAAGTTTATCCTTGTGGAAACCAAAGCCCCTGCCGGGTATTTTGGTGACTGGACGGACATCGACCATCCCGGCACGGCAGGTACGCCCTTGGGTAAGCGCGCCTACTATATCGAGATTACGCAGGACAATGACAGTTCCGTGCTTTGGCTGGACAATGCCGACTACAACGCCGACATCCTGACTGCCGACAAGGGCGGCACCAAGCTAGTTACCGGCGGCGGTGTGGAAACAACCGTGTCAATTTATAGCACCGCCAATGATTCTACCCGCACTTATAACACCGACAACAGCGGCAAGGCTGCCAATGAGGACAGCTACACCACCACCGCCACGGACGGCGTAATGAAAAACGACCGCACCTTGGGCGAAATCAGCATCTCCAAGGTTGACCTTGATGCCGTGCGGTATGTGGGCGGCAGCACCGCCCACGGCGATGCCACGCTGGACGGCGCGGTGTACGACCTTTACGCCGCCGAAGATATTACGCACCCCGATGGCGTGACCGGCGTAGTGGACTACTCCAAAATTGTGGATACAGACGGCAATCCCATCTGGCACACCACAATCCGCGACAACAGCGGGCAGTGGGTGTCTGATTATTTACCCGTTCTGAAAAAAGACCACCTTGTAGCCAGCGCTAAAATCGAGAATGGCTGGCTGTGCTTCAGCAATTTGTACCTCGGCAAATATTATGTCGTAGAGCGCTCCACCGGCGTGGTTATCCCGCTGCGTGACGGCGCTCTTGCTGTTTCCGGCACCTATCCCACCGTGGACAGCCGCACCAAGGCAGCCACCGGGCAGACCGCCGCGCTTGCCAAGAACGGCAGCGGGCAGTACACGGATTGGGTGTACAAGAACCAGTTTTCTACAGTCTCTAAAGGTAAAGCGTTGGATGGCTCTTGGACTTACGATGCCTACTACCTGTCCTTTGCAGGCGGCTACCTTTGCGATGAACATAACTACTACATCACGCCCGCCTATTCTGATGAGGGTTGGTATGTAGAAAAGACCACCTTTGCCGACAATCGACAGGCAGCCGGTGAACAGATCGACAAGACCAGTTACAGCGCCAATTACCACATCCATGCTGATAACGCTTTGGCCGAAAGCCAAGACCAAGTTGCCAAAGGCAATGTGGAAATCAGTAAAATCGTATCCTCCAGCGGCCAAAGCAACGGACTGGAACTGGAGGGCGCGGGCTTTACGTTCTTCCTTGTGTCCGACCTGTCCAAAGCAGAACAGTTTGAACAGACCCGCAGCGGCAGCTACACCCTGCAAAGCATTTTGGATGCCTACATTGATAAGACCTACGATAACGAGCATCCGAAGTGGGATTTTTCTGCGGAAACGCAGGCCATCGCAAAGACCTATGAGGTCAACGCTGACGAAATTGCCGCCTACAACAAAACGCTGACTGCCGTAGGCGAAAACAAAAACGGCAAGGGCGATGGCTGGCAGCCCACCGGCAGCGCCAACGAATACCAGCTTGCCGAGATTTTCAGCAATGACACCGGGAATATTCGTGTGCAGGGCTTGCCCTATGGCACTTATCTGGTCGTGGAAACCACCGTACCGCACGACCTGTTCCAAGCTGAGCCTTTTATTGTTACCGTTGACCCCGAACAGGATAACAACCCGTGGGGCGCTATGGCCACTCCCAAGGGCAGCGTAATGACAGGCTCTGACAGTTATCAGAAATTTACGGTACTGGACGAGGAAATCGAAGTTTATCTCCGCATCACCAAAGTTGACGGGGAAACCGGCAAACCGGTACTGCTGCCCGACACCGCTTTCCAAATCTACTGGCTGGACGAGCAGGGGCATTACCGTTATGACAGCAACGGCAACCCGAAGCTCGTCACAATGACCGATACTGTCAACGGCCATCTGACAAAAGATGTAAACACTTTTCATACCAACGGCGAGGGCATTCTGACCTTGCCCGAAAAGCTGCCATTGGGCAAGTATCGCATTGTAGAAGTCACCGGCCCGAACGGATTCTACAACGAATGGCTGGATTCTGCCGGGTACGAAAACGGGGTCCTTGCCGATGATGCCGATGGCAGCTACTATGTGGATTTTGAAATCACCACAGACCGCATTTATGCAGCCACCGGCGACAAAAACGAGAACGGCATGGATACCCTTGTAATTGGTGAAAACTACTCTAACCATGAGACGCTGGGCAAATTGACGATCCGCAAAACAGGCGAGGTCTTAGCTGGCTGGAAAACAGAAGTTGGCGCACTTGACCCGTGGATGACCGGCGAGGCCGAGGACGGCAATTTCGTGTATGAAACCCGCCCGCTGGCCGGTGCGGAATACACCATCACCGCCGCCGAGGATATTTATACGCAGGATCGGCAGACCGACAATTATGGCAACCGCACGCTCTGGTATGCCAAGGGCGATGTAGTCGCCGTAGTCACCACCGGCGACGGCAGCGCAGACATTGCCGCCTTTGCCCCTGCCCGCACCAAGGCCACCTACGATTTCCTGTCCGTAATCCATGACGGCACGATTGGCGAAGTCAGCGTGACCCTGCCGCTGGGCAGCTACCATATCGAGGAAACCAAACCACCTTACGGCTATATCGGCACCACTGAAAGCTATGATGTCACCTTTGCATGGGATAACGAACTGAACGATGTGGTTATGGCCACGAGCATTGCCAAGGTTGACGGCGCTGCATCTTCCCAGAGTTTTGAGGTCGTGCGCAGCAAGGATGCCAACGCAGATTTCACCGAGCAGCAGACCTTAAAATTCTACAATGACCGCGAAAAGGCCAAAGTCGGCGTATACAAGGTTGACTCCGAAACCGGCAATTACCTTGCCGGTGCAGTGTTCAACCTGTACGCTGCCGACGATATTTACAGCGTGGACGGCAAACTGCTGTTTGCTGCGGGCGAACTTGTCGCCACCAGCCCCGAAACTGGCGCAGACGGCTACACCTATTTTGACTGTGATATTCCTATTCGCGGCGAGTATTACGGCAGCAGCATCCGCAAGGACGCCACCACCAACAGCGGTAATTACATCGTCAAGGAACTCCGCGCCCCTCTCGGCTATTACGTCAACGAGGAGCCGATGGAAGTCACTTTCACCTATGATGGACAAGCTATTATGGTGCTGGATAACACCTGTGCCAACAAACCTACGGAAATGTGGGTAAGCAAACGTGACCTTACCAACGATGAAGAACTGCCCGGCGCTACACTTGCTATCAAGGACATGGATGGCAACATCGTAACCACATGGGTGTCCACCGATGAACCGCATCGCGTGACCGGGCTGCATTTCGGTGAATCTTACACACTGACGGAGATCCGCGCCGCCGATGGGTACGCACTGCCCGATAATATTACGTTCCGCCTGATTCAGAAAACTGACGAGGGCGGCAATCCTTTGGAGGAGTGCGAAGTTTACTATCTGACCACCAAGAACATTTTGTTCTGGAAGTGGGATGACTGGAGACTGCTGGACGATGCCACCGTTATTATGCGGGATGATATTACCAAGGTGCAGATTTCCAAGAAAGACCTTACCACCAAGGAAGAACTTCCCGGCGCAGAACTTACGCTTACCGATGAAAAAGGCAACGAAATTGACCGCTGGGTTTCTACCGATGCACCGCACTACATGGAAAGGCTGCCTGCTGGCAAGTATACTTTGACCGAGGTGACTGCCCCGGACGGTTATGCCATTGCGGAGCGCATGGAGTTTGAGGTGCTGCCCAACGGTGAGGTGCAGACCTTTGAAATGTTTGATGATACCATCAAGGTAAAAATTTCCAAGGTAGACATCACCACCAACGAAGAACTTCCCGGCGCAGAACTGGTTATCAAGGACAAGGACGGCACCGAGATTGACCGTTGGATTTCCACAAACGGACCACATTATGTGGAAAAGATGCCAGCAGGAGATTATACACTGACGGAAATCACCGCACCCAACGGCTACAAGGTTGCAGAAAGTATCGACTTTACCGTTCTGCCCACCGGCGAGATGCAGACCGTGGTAATGAAAGATGCCCGCGAGGACACACCGACACCTACCCCCGACAACACGCCGACCCCGGACCATACTCCGCAGCCCACGCCGAACACGACCCCAGCGCCGACACCCGTGCCCGCTGCACCCACTGCAACACCCACGCCGCTGCTGACGATTCCTAAGACCGGCGACAATTCTTCGTTGGGACTGCTGCTGGCGATTGCGGGAATCTCTCTTGCAGGGCTGGCCGTTCTGGTCCACAAGAGCGCCCGCCGCAAAGATATTGCGCCCCGTGACGATGATGACGAGGACACCGAGGACTAAGGAATAATCGGAAAATGAAATATACTTTTTTACAGGGAGGACCGCGTGGCCCTCCCTATTTTTATAGGAGAGAAGATGGCAAAACACATTTTAAGTTGCAGTTTCGGAAAAGACAGTATCGCCACCGCGTTGCTGGCCTTGCAGCATGGTGAACCGCTGGACGAACTTGTGTATTGCGAGGTCATGTTCAGCGAGGAAATATCCGGCGAGCTGCCCGAACACAACCGATTTATCCACGAAACGGCAATCCCGTATTTTGAACAGCGCGGCATCCCGACACGGGTTTTGCGCTCCGAAAAGACCTATCTATCCTGCTTTTACCATGTTGTCACACGAGGAAAAACCAAGGGGATGCTTTCGGGATTCCCTCTGAGTGGGCGCTGTACAATTCAGCGGGATTGCAAGCTGCCGCCGATCAAGGCATATCAGAAGGCATTGCCCCCGGACACGGTGCAGTACATCGGCATCGCCGCAGATGAACCCAAGCGACTGGCACGATTAAAGCCCGGTCAGATTTCTTTGCTGGACAAGTACCATGTGGCCGAACCAGAAGCGAGGTCTATGTGCGCAGCTGAGGGGCTGCTGTCCCCGCTGTATGACTTCACTAAACGCGGGGGTTGTTGGTTTTGCCCGAACGCATCAATCAGCGAACTGCGGCATCTCTACAGATACCACCCCGAACTCTGGCAGCTTTTGCTTGAATTACAGGACGTGCCGAATAAACCCACCGAACGTTTTAGTTGGCGACGCACTTTTCGTGAGATAGACGAACGCTTTCGGCAGGAGGGCGAACAACTAAGTTTTTATGAGGAACGGTGAACAATGGACGAACAGAAAAGACCCCGCGCGTGGGTGTACGCGAGAATTCCCGGCGACTACGATGGCACAATGAACAGCTATAAAGTTTGCTCAATGCAGGCGCTGCATGACGGCTGTGATATTGTCGGTGGAAGCATTGACGAGCGCGGCGGCTGGCTGCTGCGTCCCGGCTACCGCGATATGATGCGGCATATTAAGGGTGGAAAAGTTGACCGCGTTTATATCTGCCGTATGCGGCAGATCAGCGGCAAGGAGCGCCACTTGTACTCCTTTTTCAAGCGGCTCATGCAGCGCGGTGTACAGGTCACGGCTACCGAGTACAGCCTGCGTGACCGTGTGAATATGTTTCGGCTGGCTCGGCGTATCGAGCGTTATGCGACCCGAAAGGGGTTGCAGCTGCCGTGGTGACTTTCAGCGGGCGGCGTACTGTGCCTATGGCACAGTACGAGCAAGCACGGCATTTGGTGTACCAAACGCCCACTTGTTAGGGGAATGCCCCTAAGACCCCTGCTTCCGCTTTCTGAAATATAAATTTCCCGCTGCGAAAATATTTGCATTTCTATGAACTTTGAAAATTGGCTATTGCTATTGTTTCGGCGTACCGATATAATATAAGTAAGGAGGCGGAAACAATGGTTATAGAAGATTTACTTGCCAAGCGCGGCATGACAAAGTATAAACTTGCTGTGCAAGCGGGAATTCCGCACCCGACGCTCAGTGATATTTGCAGCGGAAAAACAAAACTCGAAAAATGCTCTGCCGAAACGGTCTATAAGTTGTCGCAGGTGTTGGGAGTTTCTATGGAGCAGTTGACGGAGGACGGCATCCGCCAAACCGAACGTGAACGCGCCTACGAGTATGGCTTGCCGGACTATTTGCAGCACGACTTGGATGCGTATAAAAGCGGAATCAAAAATCACAGCAGCCTGTTGGACTGTTTATGGGGTGAACTTTATGGCAGCATCAACATGGCAGAAATCAATGAAAGAAGCATTACCCACGAACACGCAGACTACCTGCGAAAGAAATACTTGTATGGAGCAAAGCTATGACTGATTTTACAAACTGCCCCATTGTTCCCGGTAGAGCTTACAATGGAGCAAACGGCAGCAAAATTGCCGTTGAATATGGCGGCGGGATTTATATGCTGAAATTTCCCCCGTCAGGGGAACGAAAGCCCACAAACTTGTCGTACACCAATAGCTGCATTAGTGAACACCTTGCAAGCAGCATCTTCAATCTAATTGGAATCAACGCGCAGAAAACCGAACTTGGAACCTTTTCTATTAAAGGCAAAACAAAAGTTGTCTGTGCCTGCAAGGACTTTGCAACAGGCAGCAAGCGCCTGTTCGACTTCTGCTCTATCAAAAACACAATTCTCGACTCTGATAGCAACGGCAGCGGCACGGAACTGGAAGATGTGATGGACACCATTGACAAGCAGCAATATGTATCGCCGGTAGAATTGCGGGAGCATTTCTGGAATGTCTTTATCGTGGATGCGCTGCTCGGAAATTTTGACCGCCACAATGGAAACTGGGGATTTCTTTACGACGACCAGACTCACAGAACAGAAATTGCCCCTGTTTTCGATTGCGGTAGCTGCTTACTTCCACAGGCAGATGAAAATGTCATGCAAGCTGTGCTTACCAATGAAGCAGAACTTCATGCACGGGTGTTCCAATTTCCTACCTCGGCTATAAAACTGAACGGACGGAAGATCAATTACTACGATTTTATCACCCGCGCGGAAAACGATGACTGCAATGCTGCATTGGAACGTGTTTTCCCAAAAATTGATATGGAAAAAATCGCAGCTTTCATTGATGGCACACCTGTAATTTCCGATTTGCAAAAGCAATTTTACTCACACTATTTACAAGCTCGGTACGACTTGATTCTCTCACCGGCCTACAAACTGATTGAACCACAAAAGTAAATTGAATATGTGCACAAGTGCATCGCCCAACCGCGATGCACTATTTTTATGTCCAGATTTTATAGGGGGGGATTCCTATTCGCAAAAGAAATAACCGTGTTGTTGTTCATCTGAACGATGCTGAACTTTCAAAGCTGGAGCAGGATACGGCGACAGCCGGGATGTGTCGAGAAAAGTATATCCGGCTGGCACTGATGGGCATTATAATTCACCCGCGCCCACCCGATAATTACGGAAAAGTTCTGCAACAGCTTTCGGCATACGGCAACAATCTGAATCAGATTGCCCACGTGGTCAATGCAACCGGCAGAGCCACAGCAGAACAATTAGACACAGCTTTGCAAATCTTGGAGAAAACATGGGATTATGTGGAGGATACGCTTTGATATGGCCTACACCAAAATCAAACCGGTGAAGCATCATCTGCAAAGATGTCTGGACTATACCAGTAACCCTAAAAAGACAGAAAAATTCAGCGCAGATGATTTAAACCGGCTGTTATCCTACACACAGAATCAAAACAAAACCGAGCATCAATTATATGTGACGGGGTTCAGATGTAACCCGGCCACTGCTTACCGCAGAATGTACCGCACAAAGAAACGCTGGAATCAACCGATGGATGAGGGTGATATTTTGGCCTACCACATCATTCAAAGTTTCAGCCCCGGTGAAGCCACCCCTGACCAAGTACATAAGATTGGCTGTGAATTTGCACGGCGGTTTCTTGCGGATCGGTTTGAGTGTACGGTCAGCACCCATTTGGACAAAGGCCACCTGCACAATCATATAGTCGTCAATTCGGTATCCTATGCGGACGGAAAAATGTTCCGCAACAACTTTGACACCTACTACCACGGAATCCGACAGGTATCGGATGAACTTTGCCGAGAAAATCGGCTGTCCGTCATCGAAACGGACGGCAAGGGAAAATCTTATGACGAGTGGCTAAGCGGTCAGGCCGGCAAGCCTACCATTCGTGGTATGGTACGCAAAGATGTGGAACAGGCTATTGCTGCCGCCGACAGCTTTGATGGTTTTATTCTCGAATTGCAGAACATGGGCTACACGGTCAAATATGGCCCGCGTGTGGAACACATAGCGGTGCGCCATAAAGACGCTCAACGAAATATCCGCATTGACCGGCTCGACCCGCGCTTTTCCGAGACAGCGCTGCGGGAGTATTACCGCCAACTGCACCGTATGCCCACCGAAATGCAGCAGGAATACCGGCAGGAAAATGCCCCGGCAAAACCGAAATGGCAGCCCACAGAATTACAGCCCATTGTGCGGCGAGCGCGGTATCTCGGCAAGCTGCCGCGCCGGTATCCCAAGGTGTCCGGCTTTATGGCTTGTTACTATCACTACTGCGCCCTGCTGCGGAAAGCCTACCACGGCAAGAGCACAAAGCGCTGCTACTTTTTGCTGCGTGAGGATTTTCTGCTGTTCAGCCGATACCAGCAGCAGACAAAATTCCTATGGGAAAACCATATTGAAACTATGGATGAACTGCTGGCCTACAAGGAAAATGCAGAAGTCCAAATCCAACAGCTTGCCCGCCAGCGCAAAGTTTTATATCGCCAAAAACGTGAGCCGGAACGTGCCGCGCGGGAAGAAAAAATCAAATCACTGACCCAGCAAATGAAAGCCCTGCGCCATGAGGTTTACATCTGTTCCGACATCGAAACAGATGCTG
>ENA-OROP01002906-OROP01002906.1-human-gut-metagenome-genome-assembly--contig:-NODE-2906-length-11804-cov-2.322410_pt1 | contig 11804 bp, 10 predicted proteins | sample MGYA00242132_ERZ509056 | MGnify/ENA primary metagenome ERZ509056 (study PRJEB26280, sample SAMEA2338768) | human gut metagenome | biome: human gut; feature: human-associated habitat; material: faeces...
AGTTGTTCCACCAGTTCTGCTTGCCGGGATTGGCCTGCTCGTAGAGCCAGACATAGAAATTGGTACCCAGAAAACGTTTGTTAGGGGTCTGGCGCACGTATTTCTCGAAATCAGCCGCAGTGATACGCTCCTTGCGGGGCGTCGACTTGTCGGCGTCGATCTTCACCTTCTGCAACAGGTACTGACCTTCGGGGATCTTGCGCGTGACGCTGCATGCGGAGCAGATCAGGCCCAGCATGGCGGCAACGAATATACGACAGGCCCCCCGCACCCCAGCGTCAGTTGTTAAAGAACCCTTTTTCCTTCAGGAGCGCGAAATAGGAGTTCGAAATCGCAAGGTTGTCCTTGCGGACGTAGCGGCGCTGCGTGAAGACCTGCGCCAGGTTGGGCAGGTCGTTCTCCTCGAGGAGGCGTTTGGTGAGTTCCGACTCTTCACGCTCGGCCCACAACTCGTCGATTTCGGCGGCCGTATAGTCGGTATATTTCTCATAGTGCACCACGCCTTCGAGCGGCAGGCGGTCGGTCAGCCCGGGCGACTCGTCGGGATACCCCACGACGACGGTCGTCAGCGGAATGACGCCCTTGGGCAGTTCCAGAATGTCGGCGATCTCGCCGGCAGTATAGATCGTCGTTCCGAGATAGCAAATGCCCAGCCCCTTCAGTTCGGCCTCGACGCACAGGTTCTGGGCGGCGAGCAGGGCATCGGTCGCGGCATTGAGAAACCACGCGAAATTGTCATAGGCCGGGTCGGCATCGCGCTGCCGGCACCACATCGAGAAGCGGTGCACGTCGGCGCAGACCGTCACCACGCAGGGCGCCTGCGTCACCATCGGCTGGTTGAAATGGCACGGGGCGAGTTTCGCGCGCAGGGCCGCATCGCGCGTCACAACCAGCGAATAGAGCTGCATGTTGCCGCAGGTCGAAGCCCGCGAAGCCGCTGCCAGTATCTCCTGCAGCAGCTCTTCGGGAATGGGTGTGGAACAGAATTTACGTATCGAACGATGCTTGAAAAGCACACTTTTCATGGATTTTTTCTTTTATCGGTTCTGTATAAAAACAATACAAGCGTCCGCCGGTCCGGGCGAATGCGCTTATTTTCCACAAAAATAGTAAAACTTTTAGAAGTTTTATTATTTTTGCGATGATATAACCACTATCCGGAATGCTGGTATCATTCGTAAAATACGAGGGCGCAGGCAACGATTTCATCCTCATCGACGACCGTGAAGAGCTGTTCAGCGCCGACGCACGGCTGATCGCGGCCTTGTGCGACCGCCACTTCGGCATCGGAGCCGACGGGCTGATGACCCTGCGGCGCAGCGTCGAGATGGACTGCTCGATGCGCTACTACAACGCCGACGGTTCGCCGGGCGAAATGTGCGGCAACGGCGCACGGTGTTTCGCGCTTTTCGCCGAGCATCTGGGCATCGGCGGCGAAACCAAGTATTTCGACGCCACGGACGGCATGCACACCGCACGCATACGCCGCACGAAGAACCGGACGGGCGAGATCGAGCTGGGCATGATAAATGTATCGGAAATCCGCAGCGGCGACGGCTGGTGGTTCCTCAATACGGGGGTTCCCCACTACGTGGAAATGGTGCATGATGTCGACGGCATCGACGTAAACGGACGCGGCAGGGGTATCCGTTACGATACGGGGCGGTTCCCGCAGGGTACGAACGTCAATTTCGTCGAGGTCACGGGCAACGGAGCGATCCGTATGCGCACCTATGAACGGGGCGTCGAGCACGAGACGCTGGCCTGCGGCACGGGTGCCACGGCTGCGGCGATCATAACCAACTATGCTTTGCAGCACGGAACGACAAAATACCGGATACAGGTTCCCGGCGGAGAGCTGATCGTGGGCTTCACGCACGAGGCCGGGACACAGAATTATACGAATATCAGGCTCACGGGCCCTGCCCGCAGGGTTTTCAGCGGGGTATTCGAAACCGACAATTTCTAAAACCAATCCTCTCCCACCCATGAAAACACCCAAGGGAATCCGCGAACACGACGCAGACGAACTTCGAAAGGCAAAACGCCTCGATCCGATACGCAAGAGCGGCAAAGAGCGGCACTCGCTCTACCGTTCGATCGACGAAGAGGACGACGAGAACCTCCTCGGCACGACGCGGCGCGAATCCGTACTCGACTACCTCGACGAAGGGGATGACGAGGAGGAATAATTCCCGGGACATGACCGAAAAATTCATAATGGCGGGGACTACGGCCCTGCATATCTGCGATTCACAGGCCGGTGAAAAGTGCGTCGTGCTGCTGCACGGCTATCTCGAATCGTCACTGGTATGGGAGGATTTCGTCCCCTACCTCTATAAAGAGGTACGCGTAGTGACGCTGGACCTGCCGGGGCACGGCATTTCGGTCGTCACAGGCGAAGTGCATACGATGGATTTCCTGGCCGACACGGTAGCCGACGCCCTCACGGCCCTTGGTATCGGGCGCTGTACGCTCGTTGGACACTCCATGGGCGGCTACGTGGCACTGGCATTCTGCGAGCGCCATCCGGAGATGCTCGACGGGCTCGTCCTGCTCAGTTCCACGCCCAATCCCGACACTCCCGAAAAAGCTGAAAACCGCCGCAGGGAGATCGCCCTCGTAAAGGCAGGCAAGAAGGAGATGCTCGCCCGGGTAGCTCCGGCAGCAGGCTTTGCCGAAGAGAACCGCGCGCGGATGCAGGATCATATCGAAGACCTGACCGAACAGGTTTTCCTTACCGAGGACGAAGGGATTGTCGCCCTGCTGGGCGGCATGATCGCCCGCAAAGACCAGAACGCGATGTTGCGCTCGTCGAAGGTGCCGCAGCTCTTTATCCTCGGCCGGAAAGACGGTTACATACCGCCTGAAGCCGCCGAAAAGATGGTTGCGGAACACCCGCAGGCGCAGGTCGTATGGCTGGAAAATTCGGGACACATGGGATTCCTCGAAGAACCCGAGGCGACGGCCCGGGCGATCCTGGATTTCGTGCCAAAATAACACCCCCACCCCAACACACAATCCCAAACAATAATGACAAGAAAACACTTTCGCCGGCTTATCAGCGGCATTTATCTGATTTCAACGGGGATAGGCATTTCGATCTCCCTCATAGCCCTATACTCCAAATTGGGCAGCGACTACTCGACTCCTCTGACATGGCTCGCCGTCTTCGAATTCTGGACTCTCCTGCTTCCCGCACTGGTGACCTGCATAATCGTGGGGCTGGTGCGACTGACCAATAAAATAGAACCTCTTTCGGAAGAGGAGCGACAGCAGAGTTTCGTGGAGCGATTGTCGAAAACCCAGCTCTTCATACCACTGTCGCTGTTGCTGGCCGTACCGTCCGCCTTCTTAGCTTCCACAATACCCGACATCTGGATTCGGGGATTCTTCCGGGTATTCTCCATTTTCATTGCGGTTCATCTTTTTATTACCTGGCTGCTGGTACTTCTCCTGCGCAGAACCACCCGTATCCGAAAAACCGGCTGGAAAATAGTGCTGATCCTGCTTTTCATTCTGTCGACCATCGCATACATTCTGGTCTCGACCATCGCATGCGACCTCGCCTCGACCGACGCATTCTATTGGTCGGAATCGCATCGCCGCTCGACATCGGACAACCGGGAATATACGGAATCGGACGCACAGCGAGAAACCCCGGACTGCCCCAACGAAGAGGTAGTCGTGAGTGAAGAAACCGCAGAACGTCTTGCCGACGACGCTATGTATATCTACAACCAATACGATTGGGCAGCACTGGGTGAAGACTACGTTTATTCTTTTGTAATGGAGTGCAGCGAAATTTTGGAATATAATCCGAATGCGATTTATACGCCTTGTATCCTAACGAGTTCCGAGGAGATAGGCGAAGAAAAATACAGGGAATTCGCGGCAAGGGACAGCATGCGCTTCGTCGTCAAACAGCGGTTAAGCCGCTTTTACCATCAGGTATTCCACTCGGACTATGAGGATTTCGATTCGGAGGATTTCGACACCATGCTCTGGTGGCTGAAAAAAGCGCTGCTGAAAAGAAAGGACGCTATCGATTATAATTTCTTTGCCAAAAGGGTCGACATGCTCGATCTGGCCTGGCGGGAGTTGAACGCACTGGGTGAAAAGAACGGCAGGGACGCTTTCACTGACATTTACAACTATGCAAACAAGGAAGACACGTATCTGCTTTGGCGAGAATACGGCGACTACATCACCAATCCCTATGTACGCTACACGGTCAACAGAAATTCCGACGATCAATATCTGTTGCTTTGGGCTTATACGTTCTGGGGGCGGCGTTCCAACGACGGAACCAGCGCCATGTGGCGCATACTCCTCGATCAAATACTCGACGTGTATCCGAACGAACTTTATCCTGCGGAAACGGTTCGCAGCCAGACCCGCAATATAGCCCGGGCCAAAGAGAGGGCTACCGAGTTTATCGACTGGTACAAAGCCAATTACTGGTCGTTCAAGGAGCTGAAAGCTGCAAAATACGATGACGAAGGCAAACTTGTAAAACTCGACCGGGATGAACTCGGCAAATACGTCCACGCACTGAAGCAAAGCAATTACCTTACGCCCGACCTGCTCAAGAGTCTGGAAACGACTTTCGACCAGATGGCCGACAGTGTTAAAACAGGCAAAATAGGCAGCGGACAGGGCGAGTGGCTCCGCAAGGATCCGCTGATCGACAACTACTCCGCCATCGCCGAAGAGATGAACCCGATAACCTGGGAAGTGGACTTTATCTGGGATACCAGACGGCAGGAGATGCAACTTACCTCATCGGACGGGAATCTGAATGCCACGGTCAAAGGTATAGACGACCAATGGATGATCGACTGCTTTTGCTTTTAACCATGCCCGCGAATATATCCGGCAAATAAATTTGCCGGAAACGGGAATTGCCTACATTTATAAAGTAAGATTCGGAAATGAAAACAAGAACCAATCAAATGAAGATAAAGCACTGTTATATCAGCATATTATAACGGATATTGCATTTTCACTTGTTAGCATCCTTTGCAGTTATTAGGTTCTTTTTCGGCGTATTTTTGTTTCTTATTTGTTCCTTTATTCGGATTATTCTTTCTACCTTTGCGGCAGAAATAACGAGTAAAAAGAGAAATTATGCCCCGAATAAAGAAACCCGCGAAAGTCAAGGAGCCGATCCGTCTTCGGATGAAAGAATTGGCCGACGGCAGCAAAAGTTTGTATCTCGACATATACCGCAACGGCAAGCGGTCGTATGAATATCTCAAGATGTACATCATCCCCGAAACGGACGATAATGCCCGCAAACGGAATGCAGCGACCATGACGGCGGCCAATACGATCAAGTCTCGGCGCATCATCGAACTGACCAACGGCGAAGCAGGAATCAAGCGTGCCGACAATCAGGAAACAGTTTCATTGCTGGATTGGATGAATACTTACATGGAGAACCAGCAGAAACGAGGCAAAAAGGACGGACACCAAATCAAGGTAGCCATCCAAATACTGAAAGACTATGCAGGCGAACGGGTAACGATGGGGCAGGTGGACAAAACCTTTTGTCAGGGATATATCGACTACCTTCTGACGGAATATCGTCCGCAAGGAAAACCCGTCTCGAAATTCACGGCACAGAACTATTACCGGGTGCTGAACGGAGCATTGAACGCTGCTGTCCGTGCCGACGTGATCAAACTGAATCCCTTTACGAAAATTGGCAATTCGGACAAGATACACCGTCCCGAAAGCAAAAGGGAGTATATGACTATCGAGGAGCTTCGGGCATTGATCGCCACCCCGATGAAGAACGAGGCGGTAAAACAGGCTTATCTGTTCTCCTGCTTCTGCGGACTGCGGATAAGCGATATAATCGGCTTGAAATGGGGCAACGTCTATGCGGATAATGGACAGTATCGGTTGGAGGTCGTGATGCAGAAGACCAAAGAGCCGATTTACCTCCCGCTTTCGCCCGAAGCGTTACGGTGGATGCCCGAGCGGGGCGAGAAGATGGCGGAGGATGCAGTGTTCGACCTGCCCTCTACAACGCATATCAACATCCTGCTCAAGCCATGGGCGAAAGCGGCGGGAATCGACAAGCGGTTTTCGTTCCACACGGCGAGGCATACGTTCGCCACGATGATGCTGACTCTCGGTGCAGATTTATACACGACTTCGAAATTGCTCGGGCATACGGACGTGAAGATGACGCAGGTTTACGCCAAAATCATCAACCGCAAGAAAGACGAAGCGGTGAATCTGGTGAACGGATTGTTCGATTGATTCGGAATCGAGAGCGGTTCGGAAAACGGTTTACTTTACTACGGGGGCGTATAGGAGAAAAAGAAAATAAACCTTTTTTGCGAGCTGAATATATAGCCCTAAATATAGCCGGCTATTAGTCGGTTCAAAATCGCGCTGTGAACTTTTTTCTGTTCCCTTTTCTCGTTCAAATTTTCGTCGTATGATGAATGATTGTTGTTCCGGCTGCGAATATATCCTTTGTTCATTTGTTCTGCCAGATCCCGACAGCCTAATATCGGACAATTACACCGCCTCTGCTTGCAGATTGAATGGCAGCACTCCCGACAACGAATGTTTGTTGGGGTATTAGGCTCCCCCGACTGTTGTCGGGCTGTACAGCAGGCAAGCTGGATCAACTTTGCAAATGGAAGATAAATGTGAATCATCACAAGCGTGTCAGTTGACATTAGCCAATCTCAAATCCGACCAGTATAAGGCGGAGAGTGGTTAATATGGAAATGGGGAAATCTCTTCAGTCGGGACGACCGAACATCCTCAATCAATTATAGTAGGGTAAATAAGAGTTTTATATTTTAAAATAATTGCTTGGCAACTGACGCTGAAACAAGCATGACGATAACTGAATTATGCGATAACTCAAATGTATTTATGTATTGTTATGACGTAGGTGGCTATTGGGGGATCAAGAATAGCCACTATAATTTTATCCTAAACACGCGGCAATTTGATGGAATATGCTATTGCAAAGTTAAAAACAGCGGAGATTGTCGGAATGGGTGCGAAACATTTAGCGCAAATTGACAAAATATGCGCAAAACATTTGGCGGATACCAACAAAAGCACTATATTTGCGCTATATATCAACGGCTATGGAGAAAGATACTATATTGTTCAAGCGTAAGATGTACGACCGATTGCTCAAATGGAAGAGGGAGCGGAACGGAGAATCCGCAATTCTCATACAAGGAGCAAGACGAATCGGAAAGTCCACACTTGCAGAAGAGTTTGCTCGAAATGAGTATGAGTCCTACATTCTCATCGACTTTGCCATTGCACCGGCAGAAGTGCAGGAGCTTTTTAATGATATATCAGACTTGAACTATATATTTCTTCGGCTGCAACTTATCTATCGGGTGCAGTTGATTGAACGCAAGTCGGTAATCATATTCGATGAGATACAAAAGGCTCCTTTGGCTCGTCAGGCTATCAAACATTTGGTTAAAGACCGTCGATACGACTATATCGAAACCGGCTCACTCATTACCGTTCACAAAAGCAGTCAGGATATCCTGCTGCCGAGCGAGGAGACGCGGGTCGATATGTTTCCGATGGACTATGAAGAATTTCGATGGGCGTTAGGCGATACCGCCACGATACCGTTGCTGCGCACGGCATTTGAAAAACGAATACCGTTAGGCGATGCCGTTCATCGTAGAATGATGCGCGATTTCCGCTTGTATATGTTGGTCGGAGGTATGCCGAAAGCAGTAGCAGAGTATATCAAGACGAACAATCTTGGAGCAGTAGATTTAGTAAAGCGGGATATTGTTTCGCTGTACGAGGAGGATTTTTGGAAGTTGGATAATACGGGCAGAGCTACGGCATTGTACGATGCAATACCTGCACAATTAAGTAAGAATGCTTCGCGGTATCAAATAGCATCGGCTATACCCGGCGAAAGAGCAGAGCGAGTTGCAGGCATCGTTAAAATGATGAATAATTTCATGTCTGCAAATGTTGCATATCATTCCAATGACCCGAATGTCGGATTGGCTCTTACGATGGATAATGAACGCTTTAAGATATATGCATCCGATACCGGAATGTTTGTAACACTGGCTTTCAAGGACAAGGACTTTACGGATAACATTATTTATGAAAAACTGCTGAACGACAAACTCAGCGCTAATTTAGGCTATGTCTATGAGAATGTTATAGCCCAGATGTTGAGGTCTGCCGGCAAGCAGTTGTTTTATCATACGATACCGACCCCGGATGGAAAGAAATACTATGAAATAGATTTCTTGATAGCAGACGAGCATAAAATATCGCCGATTGAAGTGAAGTCATCCGGCTATAAATCGCATACCTCGTTGGATGTTTTCTGTGATAAGTTCTCCGACCGCGTGCAGAACAAGTATGTTATCTACACCAAAGACCTGAAACGCGAGCAAGGAATTGACTATATCCCCGTATATATGACGATGTTTTTGTGATTTTAACAATAACGCATTGAGTTATGGGTAAGCTGTTAGATTATATAGCGAAGGAAACGCAAGGCGAATGCTTTGCGTCGTTCAAGTATTGTTATGACAATATGTTGCCCCCGAATATCGAGTACGAGGCGAAAGAAGACTCATATATCAATATGAAAGAATTTGCAGAGAGTATACATGACCCTCATATGAGAGACATGTGCCCCTTGGCTGAAAAGATGATGTCTATGCCTCCATTATTCAAATACTTTCTTGATGGTTCGCGCCGGGTCTATAAGGTGGATGACATACAGTACGATAAAAAGGTTTTTCCAATTGTCAGTGGACAGATTTCCGTTTCCTGCTGTGGCAGAGAGATGAATGATGATAATACATTCCGAAGTTTCGGTAAAGTTTTCGAGGAAGCATATCCGGTGGTCTGTTTACCGATAACAGCTAACGATGAAGGCATTGATAACGGAGTGTATTTTAATAATCTATGCAACAAACTAAACGAATTACCTTTTATTAAAGGCTCCGGAAATAAGTTTGGGAAGGTACTTTACTATTTAACGAAGATTGAAGGTAATGAAACTCTTGAGAACAAAGGCATCGCTCGTATCCAAGATGAGATGATAGAATGCGAGAAGCGGATTGTAGCAGAAATGATGAGCAAACATTTGCTGACACACGATCGCTATCTCATCAAAGATGGCTCGATACAATATAAACCGATGAAGACAGGAGATTATAAAGAATTGGCGCGTATTCGTAATAACTACCGGCATGTTGTAGGAGTGTCAAAACGATTTAATCCCAATTTGATGAAGGACAATAAGAACCAGAGTAGTGCAGGACAGATTGCAAAACTGCCGTTATTCCATCGGACACCTGCTTTTATGTGGAAGCCGGGAGAAGAATGGGGTAATGTGAATTTTGCTATTTGGTACGTCAGGATTCGCGAACGTAAATACACTGCAACACCATATTCTGGCATCTTAAAAATTGAAAAAATGCTTATGACTGGTAAAGAGGCAGAAAATGGACTGGAATCCGATGAGATCGATATGATTACTGCGAACATCATAAATGAACGCAATCCAGTTTGTTATGGCAATGATGCTCGATGGGCAAATCATCTCTATCCGGTTTATATGACAGAATGTTATTGTAAAAGTCGATTTAAGAGTGATATAAGTTTCATCAATTTATTTTAAGCGAGATAATGGAAGCAATTGGTAAAATTATAGCAACAGAGAAACAACCTTCAACGATAGAAGAGTTTACCTTCTGGACTCGAAAGGATTTGAAATTAAAGCCTTTTGATGTTGTTGTCGTTGAGCATGTGAAAGATGTAAATGGTGAGCCGACAAAGACATTTGGAGTGATTGAGGAGATCTCCCATATGACAGACTCTCCGAGCGCATTAGCAGGCTATATATCAAGCGATTTCGGACAGGTGGAATCAACCTTATACACAGAACGTATCGGTATGAACTATGTGAAGTGCAAGGTAGTTGGTAACACGAAGAATATCTACATCCCTGTTCAAGAAGGTAAAAAAGTATATCTTGCTGAACGCGATGAGATAATGGAAGCACTTGGTTTGAATAATGTAAAACATAAACTGCCGGCTGGATATATTGAGATGTATGAAGGTGCGAACAAGCAGACGCTTCCCGTATTTTTCAATTCACATTTTCTTATTGGACCGGAGGGCGCTCACTTAAATATATCAGGAATATCCGGTTTGGCTTCCAAGACCTCATATGCTATGTTCCTAATGAAAGCAATTCAAGATTATGCAGCCAAAGATGAGAAAGAGTCTGTTGCATTTATTATGATGAACGTGAAAGGGACCGATTTGTTAAAGATAGACCAAAAGAACACTCGCAAGGATGAACTTAAGCAGATAAAGCCAATCTATGTTCTGCTGGAGTTAGAGTTTGAGCCATTCAAACAGGTAAAATACTTTTATCCGTACTCAAAAGACTTTACTTCTTACACTTATGAGAAAGAAGATATTATAAAGGCTCGGATTGAAGCGGGGAATGCATTGCAGTATAAGTATTTATTTGAAACGGATGAAGATAAGGAATGTCTTGACTTGCTGTTTGCTAATGTTGACGACCCGAATGACACGATAGAGTCAATAATTAATTTCATTATATCAAACGGTGGTGGTTTTAATGGCATTGAAACTTGGGAAGATTTCAAGGGTGAACTATATAAACAAACACAATCGGATAAAGCCAGCAAAGCCGGAAAAGAAATATCCGTTATGAGTTGGCGCAAGTTTTATCGTTTATTCAATAAGAGTTATCAGAAATGTCAGCAGATGTTTACTAACAAATTAGGTAGTGGTGTACGTTTGCGAGACCAAATTGCAAAAATTGGTAAAAATGATGTGATGGTAATTGATGTTGCTAAACTCGACGAAGAATCACAAGGATTTGTTTTCGGCGATGTTATGCGAGCTGTCTATAATCTCAAATTGGGTTCTACCGATCGTGTTGATTCCGATATTCCTGACCGCATAGTGATATTTATTGATGAGTTGAATAAATACGCATCTACGGATGTGCCGAAGTCGTCTCCGATCCTCCATCAACTGCTTGACATTACGGAACGCGGTCGATCATTGGGCATTGTCCTGTTTGGCGCAGAACAGTTTGTAAGCGACATTCATCGTCGAGTAAAAGGTAACTGTGCAACACAGGCATTTGGTCGCACAAATGCCATCGAAATATCGCGGGAAGATTTTAGATTTGTCCCCAGCGTGTACAAAACGATGCTGACTCGAATGAAACAAGGTGAATACATTATTCAGAATCCTGTGTTCCGTTCTATGCTGAATATAAAATTCCCGCTACCTATCTATAAATATTTTGATTAAACTATTATGACTGATAACCCAAGAATAGGAAAAGATGTTATAGAATCCTTAACTCTCGGTATGTATGAAGATTGTCGATTCATATATCGAGAGTATATACAGAACTCTGCAGACCAAGTTGATAAGGCTGTCGCTGAGAAATTGATAAATGCAGGTGAAGATGAGATTCACATTACTATTAACCCCGAAGAACGTTGTATTGTTATTGAAGACAACGCAACAGGTATATCATCAGACAAAGTCGTTCCTATCCTGAGAAATATTGCTCATTCGACAAAGAAGCGAGGGGAAGATAAAGGATTTCGAGGCATTGGTCGATTAGGAGGATTGGGTTATTGCTCAAAGCTTATATTCGAAACGACATTCGCCGGCGAGGAGGTCAAATCAATTATGATTTGGGACGCCAACCTCTTAAAGCAAATAATCAATGACCGCGACAATTCGGAAGAGGCGGTTGA
>ENA-OROP01002908-OROP01002908.1-human-gut-metagenome-genome-assembly--contig:-NODE-2908-length-11800-cov-15.757429_pt1 | contig 11800 bp, 10 predicted proteins | sample MGYA00242132_ERZ509056 | MGnify/ENA primary metagenome ERZ509056 (study PRJEB26280, sample SAMEA2338768) | human gut metagenome | biome: human gut; feature: human-associated habitat; material: faeces...
GGTCAGGCGCAGCGGCTCGGCGGGATCGTCGACCGGCACGCGCGTAATCGTGTGCAGCACCCGTTCGATCTCGCCCTGCACGGTGCGAATCGTCGGCTGCTTCGCCCATCCGAAGAAGCCGCCGCCGTCATATGCCAGGTCAATGCGCAATCTCATCACGCCCACCAGTATATCGACACCGCGCCGAGTTCCCTTCCCCACCTCGCGACACCCATGTGCCGATACACTGTGTGCAAATGTTGGATGTAACGGTAAACTTTGTTTATATTGGAGCAAAGTCGCAACGAATGCGGCGATGCGCTAACCAATCAACAAAGATTCCGACAATAACAGAAACAACATTAACCACATACCCAATGGAGAGATTATGCGATTGAGGAGAGTGAAAGCGGCCATAGGCAGTGTCCTGGCAGCCGTGACACTACTGAGTATGTCGCTGACCGGCGTCACGGCGGCGCAAGCCAGCGATGACAATCTTGCACTGAATCAGACCGTAACGGCCAGTTCATATGAAGTGGCGACGACTGCGCCCGAGAAGGCCGTGGACGGCGATCTCGGCACACGCTGGGGCACCGCGCAGAACAAGGCCGCAAACGAATGGATCGAGGTCGGCTTGGGCGGCACCAAGACTGTCAAGCAGATCAACATCGATTTCGAGCGCAAAGATGCCGATCAGAACATCACCAGTTTTAAAGTCGAGCTGAAGCAGGGCGACACCTATACCAAGGTGTATCAGAAGGACACCCGCGCCAAGCAACAGGAGATCATCCTGCTTGCCCAGGCGCAGCAGGCGTCCGCCGTGAAGGTGACCGTACTGTCCGCCGACGGCGGCACCATGAACTGGGTCAACGTGGGCATCAACGAGATTTCCGTGTACTCCGCACCCAAGGAGACCGTGCTCGACACGGCCGACACGAACCACATGCTCGGCGCCACCATGACCGCCTCCAGCAACGAGACGGCGACGCTCACCCCCGACAAGGCGATCGACCAGAACCGCACCGGCCGCAACAACCGTTGGGCCAGCGGCTACGAGACCCCGAGCAACATCTGGCTGAAGGCGGAATTCCCGCGGCTCACCGCGGTCAAGGACATCCGCATCTATTTCTTCGAGCGTGACGTGAATCCGAAGCCTACCAATGTCCAGAGCTTCGACCTGTCCTACACCGACTCCGAAGGCACCGAGCACACGCTCAAGTCCGGCTACGCGATGACGGCCTCCGGGGCCGGTTATGTCGCTGACGTCGTCATCCAGCTCGATCAGGCCGTCAACGCCCGCTCGCTCAAGCTGTCGAACTTCGCGATCAAAAGCTCCGAATACAACAACGTGAGCGTCGCCGAATGGGAGGCGTATTCGAACGATCAGGCCGAGCCGGGCGCCACGCTCGACAGCGTGGTCTCCGACCTCGAATCCAACCACCTGACCATCGAGACCGACACCGACACGCTGGCTCTGCCCACTGTGCCCGACGGCTACACCGTCAAGTTCAACGGCGCCGACTACGAGCAGCTCATCGCCGCCGACGGCACCGTCAACCACCCGCTGGTCGACAAGACCGTGCAGGTCGCCTACGTCGTCACCGACACCGCCACCGGCAACACCAAGACGACCTCCGACATCCCCTACGTCGTCAAAGGCACCAACCAGCAGCAGGAAGGCAACAACGCCAAGCCGACCATCATCCCCGAAATCGCCGAATGGCATTCGACCAGTGCCGCCAAGCTGGCGGCCTCCGCCGTGACGAAGGTCGTCTACGACGATGATTCGCTCAAGGCCGTGGTCGACGAGTTCGTCGCCGACTACAAGGACTTCACCGGCATCAAGCTGACCGCCAAGAAGGGCGCCGCCGAAGCCGGTGCGTTCAACTTCGTCAAGACCGACTCCACGGCCGCGATCGCGCAGCTCGGCGACGAAGGCTACACGATGGACATCCGGGCCGACCGCGTGGTCGCCAAGTCGTCCAGCGTGACCGGCAACATGTACGCGATGCAGACGATCCTGCAGATGACCAAGCAGGACGCCAACGGCTTCGTGATCGGTTCGATGCGCGACTACCCGCGCTTCACCACCCGCGGACTCCTGCTCGACGTGGCCCGCAAGCCCGTCTCGCTGGAGATGATGCGCGAGATCACCCGCACGATGCGCTACTACAAGATGAACGACTTCCAGGCGCATCTGTCCGACAACTACATCTTCCTGGAGAACTACGGCAAGGGCGACAACGAGGACGAGGCGTTCAAGGCCTATGACGCGTTCCGTCTCGAATCCAGCCTGACCAACGACAAGGGCGAATCGCCCACGGCCGAGGACTACTCCATCTCCAAGAAGACGTTCAAGCAGTTCATCCAGGACGAGCGCGCCCTCGGCATGAACGTCGTGCCGGAGATCGACGTGCCCGCGCACGCCAACTCCTTCACGAAGATCTGGCCCGAGCTCATGGTGAAGGGACGGGTCTCCCCGATCAACTCCAACCGACCGCTCATCGACCACCTCGACGTGTCCAAGCCCGAGACCATCGCCAAGATCAAGGAGATCTTCGACGACTACACCAAGGGCGACGACCCGACGTTCGACAGCGACACGACCGTGCACATCGGTGCCGACGAGTTCCTCTACAACTACACGGCATACCGTAAGTTCATCAACGAGATCGTCCCCTACATCAAGGACACGAACACCGTGCGCATGTGGGGCGGCCTGACTTGGATCAACGACCACAAGACGGAGATCACCAAGGACGCGATCGAGAACGTCGAGATGAACCTGTGGTCCAAGGACTGGGCCGACGGCCTCCAGATGTACAACATGGGCTACAAGCTGATCAACACGATCGACGACTACGGCTACATGGTGCCCAACGGCAGCTACGGACGTGCCAACGCGTACGGCGACCTGCTGAACATCAGCCGCGTCTTCGACAGCTTCGAGCCCAACAAGATCCGCAGCAGCGGCGGCTACCAGGCCGTGCCCTCCGGCGACGACCAGATGCTCGGCGCCGCGTTCGCGATCTGGAGCGACAACATCGACAAGAGCGCATCGGGTCTGACCGAATCCGACCTGTACTGGCGCTTCTTCGACGCGATGCCGTTCTACGCCGAGAAGACCTGGGCCGCCACCGGCAAGGAGAAGGGCACCGCCGCGAAACTCACGGCGCTGGCCGCCAAGCAGGGAACCGGCCCTCGCACCAACCCGTACTACCAGGCCACTTCGAAGAACAGCGTCTACGAGAGCTACGACTTCAACGACGGGCTCGCCGACGCCAGCGGCAACGGCCGCGACCTGACCATCGGCGACGGCAGCAAGGCCGCCGTCAAGGACCAGTCGCTCAAGCTCGCCGGCGGCTCCAGCTATGCCACATCCAAGCTCGACAAGCTCGGCAACGGCAACGAGCTGACGTTCGACGTGACGCTCCAGCAGGCTGCCAAGCCCGGAGACATCCTCTTCGAGGCCGACGCTCCGTACGGCACGCATGACATCCGCGTCATGGAGAACGGCAAGCTCGGCTTCACGCGAGAGCTGTACAACTACTACTTCGATTACGAGCTGCCGGTCGGCAAGACAGTCACCGTGACCATCAAGGTGGACCAGCAGACCACGAAGCTGTATGTTGACGGCGAATTCGTGAGCGACGCGACCGGCAAGTACATCGACAAGGGCATCGAGAAGAAGACCGGCATCACCGCCGCGACCTTCGCACTGCCGCTGCAGCGTATCGGCTCGAAGACCTCTGCGATCAACGGCGTCATCGACAACGTCATCGTCAAGAAGTCCGAGGCCGAGACAGACCAGTACAACAAGTCCTGCTGGACCGGCACGACCAATTCCGAGACCCAATACAACGACACGGAAGGTCTGCTGCGGTACGCGTTCGACAACAACCCGAGCACCATCTGGCATTCCAACTGGAAGGGCGCCACGGACAAGCTGACCGGTTCGAACTCGTTCTACGCCGAGATCGACATGTGCCAGAAGTACACGATCAACCAGTTCTCCTTCACGCCGCGTACCAGCCAGGACAGCGGACAGGTGACCAAGGCCGATCTGTACGTCAAGGCCAACGCGAACGACGAGTGGAAGCAGGTCGCCACGGATCAGGTGTTCGAGGCCAGCCGCGCCAAGAAGACCTTCATGTTCGACGAGCAGGAAGTGCGGTACGTCAAGTTCGTGGCCAAGTCCTCGAACGATGGCTGGGTCGCGGTCTCCGAGTTCGGCGTGGCGAACAAGCCGTCCTCCACCGTGCGCGTATTCGTCGCGGCCGATCCGGCCGAAGGCGGTACGGTGAGCGTAGCCGCCGAGGGCGAAACCGGCACCGATACGGCCGTGGACGTCGCATCCGGTGCCTCGGTGACCGCCAAGGCGGTCGCGGCGGATGGCTACAGGTTCAGCGGCTGGTTCACGACGGCCAGTGAGACGGCGGTTTCCACCGATGCCACGTACACGTTCGCAGCCGACGGCAACACGGCTCTGACCGCGAAGTTCACCAAGGACTCCACGCCGGATCCCGGCCCGAAGCCGACCATCAGCTCGATCGCCGTCACCAAGCCGACCGTCACCGATTACAAGGTCGGCGACACGTTCGACGCCACTGGACTGGCGGTCACCGCCACGATGTCGGACGGCAGCACGAAGACCCTGACGGCCGGCGAGTACACGCTCTCAGCCACGCAGGACGGTGCCGCGGTCGCGCTTGACAAGGCGTTCGCCAAGGCCGGAAAGGTCACTGTCACGGTCACCGCCAACGGCAAGACCGCCACCTTCGACGTGACCGTGACGGCCAAGGATCCCGATCCGGAACCCGCGACGCTCAAGTCCATCAAGGTCACGTCCAAGCCGGACAAGACCACGTACACCGTGGATGAGACGTTCGCCAAGACCGGTCTCGCGGTGACGGGCACCTGGTCCGACGGCAAGACGGCGCTGCTGAAGGACGGCGAATACAAGCTGTCCGCGGTCGACGCCGACGGCAAGACCGTCGACCTGACCAAGCCGTTCACGGCCGCGGGCGACGTCACCGTCACAGTGACCTCCGGCAAGCTCACCGACTCCTTCACGATCACCGTCAAGGCGAAGACCGTGACCCCGACTCCTGGCGACAACAAGCCGGGCGAGAACAAGCCCGGTGCCGACAAGCCGAAGCCGAACACGCCTGACGAAGTCGCCAAGACCGGTGCTTCGGTCACGGCGGTCGTCTTCAGCGCCCTGTTGCTGTTGTCCGCAGGCTACCTGCTGGTGCGTAAGCGCAGGATCTGACCGAATCACGTGTCATCCCCCGCGGATGACACGCTGAGACCCTAGAGGGGGCTCCCGGTTCACACCGGGAGCCCCCTCTTCCGTTGCATGCAGGTACGTAATAACGTGTATATGTCATTATCGCCTACTGTTGCGTATCTAAGTGCGCGCCGAAACGACGAGTCCGCGCACTTAGATACGCAAACGGGGCTATTTGCGTTCCTAAGTGCGCACGGTTGTCGTTTCGGCGCGCACTTAGGAACGCAACCGCATCTGATGCCAACGCACCCGCTGGCGGAGGGCTGTCCGTGCAACAGACTAGGGCCCGTCAACAGCCTCCAGTACCACCCAACAAAAAACAGGGGCTGGAAACCAGTTACGGTTCCCAGCCCCTATCAATGTCTATGAGACGGGTCTCACTCGGCCTTGTCGGCGGTCTCCTCGGCAGCGGTCTCGGCGGGCACCTCAACCGGAGCTTCAGCGGCGGCGGTCTCCTCGACCGGAGCCTCGGTAGCGGCGGCGACCTTGGTGGCGGCCTCAGCTTCCTTGACGACAGCCTTCTTCGGGCTTACCGGCTCGGTGACAAGCTCGATGATGGCGGCAGGCGTGGAGTCGCCCTTGCGCGGAGCGATCTTGACGATACGGGTGTAGCCGCCCTCACGCTGCTCCATCTGCTCGGCAATCTGAGTGAACAGCACGTGCACGACGGACTTGTTGCGGATGACGCGCATCACGCGACGACGGGAGTGCAGGTCACCGCGCTTCGCGAAGGTGATCAGGCGCTCGGCCAGCGGACGAAGGCGCTTGGCCTTCGGCAGCGTGGTGGTGATGCGACCGTGCTGGAACAGGCTGGTGGCCATGTTCGCGAGCATAAGGCGCTCATGGGCCGGGCTTGACGCCAGACGCGGGCCCTTCTTGGGTGTAGGCATAGTTTCTCCTTATAGCCCGTCGGATTCAGGTGGGCACATGCCCGAACGTCCGAATCCGACGGTTATATCTGTTGCGAAAGGTGACGTCACTCGTCCTCAGGCGAGAAGAACGTACCACCTTCCAAATTGTTGGTATCGAAGCCCAGCGGCGACGACTTCAGCGACAGTCCCATGGACTGCAGCTTGTCCTTGACCTCGTCGATCGACTTCATACCGAAATTGCGAATATCCAGCAGATCCTGCTCGGTGTGAGCGACAAGCTCGCCGATCGTGTGGATGCCCTCGCGCTTGAGGCAGTTGTAGCTGCGCTGCGTGAGGTTGAGATCCTCGATCGGGACGGCCATCTCGGGGTTGGTCTCCTCCGCGACGGGAGCGGGACCGACTTCGACGCCTTCGGCCTGCACGTTGAGCTCACGGCACAGGCCGAACAGCTCAACCAGGGTGGAGCCAGCGGAAGCCACCGCATCGCGCGGTGAAATGGCCGGCTTGGTCTCCACGTCCAGAATAAGCTTGTCGAAATCAGTGCGCTGTTCGACGCGCGTGGCCTCGACCTTGTAGCTTACCTTGAGCACCGGGGAGTAAATCGAATCGACCGGGATACGACCGATCTCATCGGTGTCCTGCTTGTTCATCTGCGCGGGGACGTAGCCACGGCCACGCTCGACAGTGAACTCGATTTCGAGTTCGCCGTCGTCGGCGAGGGTCGCGATGTGCTGGTCCGGGTTGGCGATGGTGACACCGGCGGGCGGTGTGATGTCGCCCGCGGTGACTTCGCCATTGCCGCTCTTGCGCAGATACATGACCACGGGCTCGTCGTACTCGCTGGTCAGCACGATGCCCTTGATGTTCAGCAGAATCTCAGTGACGTCTTCCACGACACCCGGCAGAGTGGTGAACTCATGCAGGGCACCGGAAATACGCACGGAAGTGACCGCCGCGCCCGGAATCGAGCTCAGCAGTGTGCGGCGCAGCGAATTACCAAGCGTGTATCCGAAACCGGGCTCAAGCGGCTCGATGACGAAACGGGAACGCTGCGGATTGATGGATTCCTCGGTAAGTGTCGGACGCTGTGCGATAAGCACTGTGTGTATCCTTTCAGCTTCTGGACGGTGGTGCACTCACCTTCCGTAAGCGGTTTTGGATGGATGAGATTGCTGAGTGCTCAGACGCGACGACGCTTCGGGGGACGAACGCCGTTGTGCGCTTGCGGAGTGACGTCGGTGATGGAACCGACTTCGAGTCCAGCGGACTGGAGAGAACGGATGGCGGTCTCACGACCGGAACCCGGGCCCTTCACAAAGACATCGACCTTCTTGACGCCGTGTTCCATGGCCTTGCGGGCCGCGGACTCGGCCGCCATGCCAGCGGCGTACGGAGTGGACTTACGGGAGCCCTTGAATCCGACATCGCCACCGGACGCCCAGGACACGACTGCGCCGGACGGGTCGGTGATGGAGATGATGGTGTTGTTGAACGTTGACTTGATATGCGCCTGCCCGACGGGGATCGACTTGCGATCACGACGACGAGGCTTGCGCGCGGCCTGCTTAGGAGCTGCCATTGACCCTCGTTTCCTTGTAACGAACTGTTGTTTTGGATTGGATCCGGACGATGGGTGTCACCCCGTGGCCCGAATCGACGCCACCCTATTACTTGGTGGCCTTCTTCTTTCCGGCGACCGTGCGCTTCGGACCCTTGCGGGTGCGGGCGTTGGTCTTGGTGCGCTGACCGCGCACGGGAAGTCCCTTACGGTGACGCTGGCCTTGGTAGCAGTTGATCTGGATCTTGCGACGGATGTCCGCGTCGATTTCACGACGCAGATCGCCCTCGATCTTGTAATTGCCTTCGAGGTAATCACGCAGCGTAATCAGCTGCTCATCCGTCAGATCCTTGACGCGAATATCCGGGTTGATACCGGTCGCGGCAAGCGTTTCCTTGGCACGAGTGCGACCTACACCGAAAATATAGGTGAGGGCGATCTCGATGCGCTTCTCATTGGGGATGTCGACTCCGGCAAGACGTGCCATTGCGATTCCTTCTGTGTTCACGCAGGTCGTGCACCGAGTCTTCCGGTTTCCCGGCCCGGGCCTGCGTACCCGGGGTTCAGCTGTTCGCTGTGACTCAGCGCCTTATTTACTTGTTGCCGCTGGAATCTGCTCTCAGCCCTGGCGCTGCTTGTGGCGCGGGTTCGTGCAGATCACCATGACGCGGCCGTGACGGCGGATCACGCGGCAGTTTTCGCAGATCCTCTTCACGCTAGGGCTGACCTTCATGGTTTTCCTTTGCTTGTACCTATTTACTTGTAACGGTACGTAATACGCCCACGGTTCAGATCGTAGGGGCTCATTTCCAGCACGACGCGATCCTGCGGCAGGATGCGGATGTAGTTCTTCCGCATTTTGCCGGAAATCGTCGCCAGCACGATGTGCTTGTTCTCAAGTTCGACGCGGAACATCGCATTCGGCAACGCTTCCACTACCTGACCTTCGACTTCAATCACACCGTCTTTTGCCATAAGCCTTACAGTCCATTCCTTGGGTGTATTACACTTGTATGTCCGAAGACACACCAAATTTAAAGGATATATCATAACGGGTCACGACACGCCGAGGCGTGCATGACCCGTTATAATTTTTTGCTTTATCCTTGCTCCTGCCGGCGATACGACCGGCAGCGGCAATCAGTCGCTCAGCGCGGCGACGATGTTGGCCTGAATGGCGTCGATGTCGCCGACGCCGTCAATGGCGACCAGCTGGCCGCGGCTCTTGTACGTGTCGAGCAGCGGAGCGGTTTCCTTGGCGTACGTGGCCAAACGCTTGGCGATGGCCTCGGGGGTGTCGTCAGAACGGCCCTGCTCCTGCGCGCGCTTGGCGATGCGCTGCATCAGCACATCATGGTCGGCGTCAAGGGCGACGACCTTGTCCAGCGGCGTGCCGAGCTCTTCGAGCATCGCGTCCAGCGCCTTGACCTGGGAGGCGTTGCGCGGGTAGCCATCGAGAATCCAGCCGTTCTTGGCGTCGTCCATGGCCAGACGGTCCTTGACGATCTTGTTGGTGAGCTCGTCGGGCACCAGTTCGCCCTTGTCGGTGTACTTCAGCGCCTCAAGGCCGAGCTCGGTCTTGTTCTTGATGTTGTAGCGGAAGATGTCGCCGGTCGAGATGGCGGGGATGCCGTAGTGCTCGGCGAGCAGGGCGGCCTGGGTGCCCTTGCCGACACCTTGCGGGCCCATGATCAGCAGTCGCATGTGGTCTCCTTGGTGAAGTGAATACGTTATATATGTTCGCTCCCGTAAAAGCGGGAGCGCAGAAGGATCAGCCTTCCTTGTGGTCGATGCCTTCGAGCAGGAAGCCGGTGTACTGGAACTGTTCGGTCTGGGCCTTGGCCTGACGCAGCGTGTCAAGACCAACGCCCGCGATGATCAGGATCGTGGTGCCGCCGAACGGCAGCTTGGAGTTGAGGTTCAGCGCCATGATCAGCACGGTCGGGATCAGCGCGACGAACAGCAGGTACACGGCACCGACCGTGTTGAGGCGGTTCATCACGTAGTTCAGGTAACGGCTGGTGGCGTTGCCGGCGCGGATGCCAGGGATGAAGCCACCGTATTCCTTCATGTTGTCGGCGGTCTCGTCCGGGTTGAACGTGATCGACGTGTAGAAGAAGCAGAAAAACACGATCATCAGCGCATACAGCGCGATGTACCACACCGAAGTGGTGTTGGCGAGGTTCTTGTTGATCCAGTCGACCCAGGACTGTCCCGACTTGCCGAACTGCGCGATCAGCGTCGGGATGGCCAGGATGGAGGACGCGAAGATCGGCGGGATGACACCGCTCATGTTGATCTTCAGCGGCAGGTAGGTGGAGGAGCCGCCGTACATCTTACGGCCGATCATGCGGCGCGTGTACTGCACGGGGATGCGGCGCTGGCTCAGCTCGACGAAGTCGACGAAGACAAGGATGACCACCAGCACGCCGGTGACGATGCCGAACTTCAGCCAATCGCCGTTGGTGCCGTTGGTGCCCCAACCGATCTCCCACAGCTGCGGCAGGAAGCCGGAGCAGATGGACATGAAGATCAAGATGGACATGCCCTGGCCGATGCCCTTGTCGGTGATCAACTCGGCCATCCACATGATCAGGCCGGTACCACCGGTCATGATCAGAACCATGACGGAGAGGTTCCACACGGAGTTGTCCGGAATCGGCGAGGAGCACATGTTGTTGAACAGTGCGCCGGACTGTGCGGTCACCAGAATCGTGGTGGACTGCAGCACGGCCAGGCCGATGGTGAGGTAACGCGTGTACTGCGTCAGCTTGGCCTCACCGGACTGTCCTTCCTTGTGCAGCGCCTCGAAGCGCGGGATGACCACGCGCAGCAGCTGCACGACGATGGAAGCGGTAATGTACGGCATGACACCCAGCGCGAAAATGGACAGCTGCAACATTGCACCGCCCGAGAAGAGGTTGACCAAGCCGATGAAGTTTTCCTGGCTACCGCTAAGTGTGTTGATACAATCCTGCACCGTCTTGTAGTTGACTCCCGGCGTCGGGATGAACGAACCAATACGGTAGATGATGATCATGGCTAAGGTAAAGAGGATCTTGTTCCTCAGTTCCTTGGTCCGAAAGGCTTGGATTAACGTCCTCACAAGGATTCCTTTCCGTTGTGCGCGCCCGGCGCACCGAAGCAAACAGACTCTAACCGTCGAGTTTAGCGTACGGGGTCTACCCGCAGACACGCTGGTGTCATATGTCATATGACGAGTCGTAATGACAGATAAGGCCCTCGCCCGCGACATGAGCGGGGAGGGCCTTATCTCATTGGTCACATGCAGTGTTGCCGAACAACAATCAGTTTTCGGAAACAGAGCCGCCGGCGGCCTCGATCTTGGCCTTGGCGGAAGCGGATGCCTTGGCGCCCTTCACGGTGACGGCCACGGTGATGTCACCATCGCCGAGAACCTTGACCGGGAAACCGCCACGGACAGCGCCCTTGGCAACCAGCGCGTCAACGGTGACCTCGCCGCCCTCAGGGAACAGCTCCCCAAGAGCGGAGACGTTGACAACCTGGTATTCCTTCTTGAACGGGCTCTTGAAGCCACGCAGCTTCGGCAGGCGCATGTACAGCGGCAGCTGGCCGCCTTCAAAGCCCGGACGAACCTGATAGCGCTTCTTCGTACCCTTGTCGCCACGACCCGAAGTCTTACCCTTGGAGCCTTCACCACGACCGATGCGAGTACGGTCCTTCTTGGCACCCGGGGCGGGCTTCAGATTGTGCATCTGCAGGAGTTCATCTTCGTTGGCCATAATCAGTCAGCCTCCTCAACGGTAACGAGGTGACGAACCGTGAGAATCATGCCGCGGGTAACGGAGTTGTCCTCACGAATCACGCTCTGGCCGATCTTGCGCAGACCAAGGGACTGGGCGGTCGCGCGCTGCTTGGGCGTGCGGTTCACCAGACCATGGTGCAACGTGATCTTCAGGTTAGCCATCACTCACCATCCTTCTGTTCAGCGGCGGCCTTGGCCTGAGCCTCTTCACGAGCCTTCTTGGCCTCGGCGATGCCGGCGGCGCGAGCGCGAAGCATCGCATCGGGGGCGACCTCGTTCAGGGCGAGGCCACGGCGGGCAGCGATCTCTTCCGG
>ENA-OROP01002910-OROP01002910.1-human-gut-metagenome-genome-assembly--contig:-NODE-2910-length-11797-cov-11.592659_pt1 | contig 11797 bp, 8 predicted proteins | sample MGYA00242132_ERZ509056 | MGnify/ENA primary metagenome ERZ509056 (study PRJEB26280, sample SAMEA2338768) | human gut metagenome | biome: human gut; feature: human-associated habitat; material: faeces...
GCAGGCAGGGAGTCTGCACCTTGACCATCATGTAGCCGTCTTCCAGCATACGCTTGACCGTGAGGCTGTTGCCATCCTTCTGGATGTCAGCAACATAGGTCACCTGAGGCAGGTGCAGCTTCTCAGCGATCTGAGGACCGACCTGTGCGGTATCACCGTCGATTGCCTGACGGCCGCAGAACACGACGTCCTCGGGGCCGACACCGATCTTATTGACAGCAGCAGCGAGGATCTGGCTGGTCGCGAAGGTATCAGAACCACCGAACTCACGGCCAGAGACCAGAACAGCCTTATCAGCACCGCGGGCCAGCAGCTCACGGAGCATACCCTCGGCCGGCGGGGGACCCATGGTGACGACGACGACTTCGCAGCCGGTCTCGTCCTTCAGCTTCAGAGCGGCCTCCAGAGCGTTCAGGTCATCGGGGTTGGTGATGGTTGCCATAGAGGCACGGTCCAGAGTACCATCCGCCTTGACAGCCACCTTACCGGAGGTATCAGGAACCTGCTTTACACAAACGATTGCTTTCATTGTAAATCTTGCCTCCCTTACTTCAGCAGCGCGCCGGAAATGACCATCATCTGCACTTCGCTGGTGCCCTCGTAGATCTCAGTGATCTTGGCATCACGCATCATGCGCTCGATGGGGTAGTCACGGGTGTAGCCGTAGCCACCGAACAGCTGCAGGCAGCGGCGGGTCACGTCGCTTGCGGTGCGGGCTGCGATGAGCTTAGCCTGAGCAGCCTCGACGCTGTAGCGGACCTTTGCACCATTCATAGCTTCCTGCTTCTTCAGAGCGGCAGCGTAGACCAGATACTTTGCAGCCTCGATACGGGCCTTCATCTCGGCCAGCTCGAACTGGGTATTCTGGAAAGCGGAGATGCTGCGGCCGAACTGCTTGCGCTCTTTGACGTAAGCGACGGTCTCCTGCAGAGCGCCCTCAGCGATGCCCAGAGCCTGGGAAGCGATACCGATACGGCCGCCGTCCAGAGTAGCCATAGCCAGCTGGAAGCCCTTGCCGCGCACGCCCAGCATACGGTCCTTCGGGATGCGGCAGTCCTCAAAGATCAGCTCGCAGGTAGAAGAACCACGGATGCCCATCTTATCCTCAGCCTTGCCGACAGAGAAGCCCGGGTCGGTACGCTCCACGATGAAGGCGGAGCACAGCTTGGTGGGACGGCCCTTCTTGTCGAGGACCTTATCGGTAACAGCGATGACGATGAACACGTCAGCGTAGCCTGCGTTGGTGATGAAGATCTTGGAGCCGTTCAGCACCCAGTAATCGCCATCTTCCACAGCAGTGGTCTGCTGGCCCTGAGCGTCAGTACCAGCGCCCGGCTCGGTCAGACCGAAAGCACCCAGCCACTCGCCGCTGCACAGCTTGGGCAGATACTTTTCCTTCTGCTCGGGAGTGCCGTTCTCATAAATAGGTGCTGCGCACAGGCTGGTGTGTGCGGAAACGATAACACCAGTGGTGCCGCAGACCTTGCTCAGCTCCTCAACAGCCATGACGTAGGACAGGACGTCGCCGCCTGCACCGCCAACGGAGGTGGGGAAGTAAATGCCCATCATGCCCAGCTTGCCCATCTTCTCGACGGTCTCCTTGGGGAAATACTCTTCGGCATCGACTTTCTTTGCCAGAGGCTTGACTTCGTTTTCAGCAAACTCGCGGTACATCTTCTGCACCATCTGCTGCTGCTTGGACAGAGTAAAATCCATCGCTATATCCTCCTAACGGATGTTTTTCTTTCAGCACAGGGCAGCTACACTCATGTCCTGTGCAAACAAATTCCTCCCGGCCGTTTTCTTCGGGACGACCGAGAGAAATTTCAAACTAATTTACAGCTCGTCGACAGGGGTCTTGGTGCGGTCTGCGTTGTAAACGTAGAAGCCCTTGCCAGACTTGCAGCCCAGGTTGCCGCCGCGAACCATCTTACGGATGAGCGGGCATGCACGATACTTGCTGTCGCCGGTCTCCTTGTACAGGACGTCCATAATGGCGAGGCAGATGTCCAGGCCGATGAAGTCGCCCAGCTCCAGGGGACCCATCGGGTGGTTGGCACCCAGCTTCATAGCGGTGTCGATGCCGGCGATGTTGGAAACGCCCTCCATCTTGATGAAGGCAGCCTCGTTGATCATCGGGATCAGGATGCGGTTGACGACGAAGCCAGCAGCCTCGTTGACCTGGACCGGCTGCTTGCCGATGGCAACGGAGATCTCCTTGATCTTCTCGACAGTCTCAGCGGGAGTGTTGCAGCCAGCGATGACCTCGATGAGCTTCATGCGGTCTGCGGGGTTGAAGAAGTGCATACCGACCAGAGGACGGCTGACACCCTTGCCGATCTCGGTGATGGACAGAGAAGAGGTGTTGGAAGCGAAGATGCACTCGGGCTTGCAGATCTTATCCAGCTCGCCGAAAGTGGTCTGCTTGACCTTCATATCCTCGAAAGCAGCCTCAACGACGAGGTCGCAGTCAGCGCACAGGTCTTCCTTCAGGCCCGGGGTGATAGCAGCGACGATAGCGTCAGCCTTTTCCTGAGTCATCTTGCCCTTAGCGACCAGCTTTTCATAGCCCTTCTTGATCTTTGCCAGACCATTCTCGGCCCACTCCTGCTTGATGTCACACAGAGCAACCGTGTTGCCCTCGACCTGAGCAAATGCCTTTGCGATGCCCTGGCCCATAGTGCCAGCACCGATAACACCGATCTTCATGGGAAATCTCTCCTTTATTATATCTTCTGAATGTAGTGCCTCTCCGTGCCTCCCCTTTCCGGGGAGGCGCTACAGAGGCGTTATGGTTTAGTTGTTGGTAAAGACAGCCTTGGGCTTCGGCTTTTCACGGCTCAGGAAGCAGGCCATGCCTTCCTTCTGGTCATGAGTCTCGAAGCAGTCGCCGAACAGCTTCTCTTCGACTTCGACAGCCTTCTCGATGGGGAGGCTGATGCCGTCGTTGATAGCCTTCTTGCAGTTGCGCACGGCGATGGGAGCGTTCTTGGCGATCTTGTTGGCCAGCTTCAGGACATTCTCCATCAGCTCAGCCTGCGGATACACTGCGTTGACCAGGCCAATGCGATAAGCCTCGTCAGCCTTGATGTTCAGTGCAGAGTAGACCAGCTGCTTTGCCATGCCCATGCCAACCAGACGTGCCAGACGCTGGGTGCCGCCGAAGCCCGGGGTGATGCCCAGACCGACTTCCGGCTGACCAAACACAGCGTTGTCGGAGCAGATGCGGATGTCGCAGCTCATAGCCAGCTCATTGCCGCCGCCCAGTGCAAAGCCGTTGACGGCTGCGATGACGGGGATGGGGAAGCTCTCGATCATCAGGAACACATCATTGCCCAGTTTGCCGAAAGCCTCACCCTCGGCCTTGGTCATGGTGCTCATGGAGCCGATGTCAGCGCCTGCCACAAAGCTCTTGTCGCCTTCGCCGGTCAGGACGATGCAGCGGATGGCGGACTGGTCAACTGCCTCAAAAGCAGCCTTCAGGTCTGCCAGGACTTCGGGGTTCAGGGCGTTCAGTGCCTTCGGGCGGTCGATGGTGATGATCTCGACTGCGCCCTGCACCTCGGTTTTTACAAATGCCATTGTGAAAACCTCCATTCAGGTTATATCTTATTCAAAACAGCCCCCGGACAAGGGGCAAGTCTCCGGTCTCGCCCACTGTCCGGGCTGTATCAATATCCGGAGTGACCCTCCAAAGGGAAATTAGTCCATCTCGACGATGGTTGCGCAGCCCATGCCGCCGCCGATGCACAGGGTAGCCAGACCCTTGTGAGCACCACGATGCTTCATAGCGTACAGCAGGGTGACGAGGATACGAGCACCGGAAGCGCCGACCGGGTGGCCCAGAGCGATTGCGCCGCCGTTGACGTTCAGCTTGTCCTTATCGAAGCCCAAAGCCTCGCCGACTGCGATGGACTGTGCTGCGAATGCCTCGTTGGCCTCGACCAGGTCCATATCAGCAACGGTCAGGCCGGTCTTAGCCATGACCTTCTTGGTAGCAGCGATGGGGCCAAGGCCCATGACCTCAGGCTCGACGCCTGCCAGAGCACCTGCGACCCAGGTAGCCAGAGGCTTCACGCCCAGCTCCTTGGCCTTCTCTTCGCTCATGATGACCAGAGCAGCTGCGCCATCGTTGATAGCGGAGGAGTTTGCAGCGGTGACGATGCCGTCCTTGGTGAAGGCGGGCTTCAGCTTTGCCAGCACTTCGGGAGCGCTCAGACGGGGGCCTTCATCGGTATCGAACACGGTGTCGCCCTTCTTGCCCTTGATGACAACAGGAACGATCTCATCCTTGAAAGCGCCGTCCTTGATGGCCTTGTCAGCCTTCAGCTGGCTGTGGTAAGCGAAATCATCCAGCATCTCGCGGGTGATGGGGCTGTAGCCGTACTTCTTCTGATAGGTCTCGTTGGTGCAGACGTTCTCAGCGGTCATGCCCATGTGCTTGTTGAAGCCGCAGGCATCCCACAGAGCATCGTTGACCATGGTATCCACGATCTCGCTCTTGCCCATGGGAGCGCCCATGCGGTAGCCGTAGCGGCCCTTCATCATTGCGAAGGGAGCCATATCCATGTTCTCCATGCCGCCTGCGACCACGATGTCAGCATCGCCGGCCTCGATCATCTGAGCAGCCATGTTCACGCAGTTCAGACCGGAGCCGCAGACCACGTTGACGGTGACAGCAGGAGTCTCGACGGGCAGGCCAGCCTTCAGGGAAGCCTGACGAGCGACGTTCTGGCCCAGACCAGCCTGGATGACGCAGCCCATGTAAACATGATCGACCTGCTCGGGTTTCACGTTAGCACGGTTCAGGGCCTCCTTGATGACGATGGAGCCCAGCTCTGCAGCAGGGACGTTTGCCAGGGTGCCGCCAAACTTACCAATAGCGGTACGGCAAGCAGATGCGATAACAATTTTCTTCATGTTAATAGCCTCCTGAATTTATATGTTTCGGGGTTTCGTAAAACTATTTATCAAAAAGCCCGAGGGCCTTTCTGCATTATAAAAGGTATCAGAACATCTTTCCTTCCGCCCGGAGCTGCTCCACTTTGGCGTGGATGGCATTCTCTACGTTGGGCGTCACGAACTTGGAGATGTTGCTGCCGTAGCGGGCAGCCTCCTTGACGATGGTGGAGGAAAGGTAGCTCCACTTGATGCTGGTGGCAAGGAACATCGTCTCGATACCGGGCATCAGTGCGTGGTTCGTCTGGGCGAGCTGTATCTCATTTTCGAAATCCGTCACCGCCCGCAGGCCCCGCACCATCACCGAAGCGTGGCGCTTCTTGGCGAACTCCACGGTCAGGCCGTCGAAGCTCTCCACCGTCACATTCGGGATGTCCTTGCAGCACTCCCGCAGCAGCGCCACCCGTTCTTCTACGGTGAACAGAGGGTTCTTTGCGCTGTTGATGAGCACTGCCACAATGAGCTGATCGTTTATCTTTGCAGCTCGCTTGATGATGTCGAGATGTCCTTTCGTGACCGGGTCAAAGGACCCGGGGTAAACTGCTGTTGCCATCGGTATGGTCTCCTTTATTTGCGCGCTTTGGAAAAGCGCATTTGGTGTTGCCATGATAGCACTTTTCAGTTCCTGCTTCAAGTACCAGGCCGCATCGCCATCGCAATATCGTTAATTTTTAGTCAATCAACGTCGCACTGGGGCGCATCATCTTGGTACACCCTTAGTAAACCATATCGTCAAAATTTTATCAAGTACTTTTTCGAAAAAAATTGTTTTTGCTATACCAAACAATCGCCACAAATACCTAAGAAATTTAGTCAAATTGTCCTGCGAGACATTTTTTCGCGGAAGAGGGCTTGATTATAATGTTTGTTAATGTTATAACTAAGCTGTGCAGGTGTGCCGCTGCCGGAGGCTTCTGCCCTGCCGACCCCAAGGATACCGCCGGGGTGTGATAAGACAGTGTCCGGACTGGGAAAAAACGGTAAATTTCCGGCTAAGATTTTGTCCCGTAGAATTGTAAATAATAAATTTACAATTCTTTTATGTTCTTAAAGGAGAGGATGGTTTATAATGGATTTCATGGAAATGTATGCCCAGAAAAAGATGACTGCCGAGCAGGCTGCTTCTCTGGTCAAGAGCGGCGACTGGGTGGATTACGGCTGGTGCGTCAACACCCCCGTGGCTGTGGACGCCGCCCTTGCCAAGCGCCTGCCCGAACTGGAGAACGTCAATTTCCGCGGCGGCATCCTGATGTGGGTGCCTGAGATCTTCCAGATCGACGACCCCGCTGCCCACATGACCTGGAACAGCTGGCACATGGGCGGCATTGAGCGCAAAGCCATCGCACAGGGCTTCTCGTTCTACTCCCCCATCCGCTATTCGGAGCTGCCCCGCTACTACCGCGAGAGTCCCGACCCGCTGGACATCGCCGTCTTCCAGGTGACTCCGATGGACGAGCACGGCTACTTCAACTTCGGCCCCAGCGCTTCCCATCTGGGTGCCGTCTGTGAGAAGGCCCGGAAGATCATCGTGGAGGTCAACACCAATATGCCCCGCTGCCTCGGCGGTATGGAGAACTGTGTCCATATCTCCCAGGTCACCGGCATCGTGGAGGGCGACAATCCGCCCATCGGCCAGATGGCCGCTGCCGGCCCCGCTTCCGAGGTCGATTTGAAGGTTGCAAACCTCGTCGTGCCGCAGATCCCCAACGGTGCCTGCCTGCAGCTGGGCATCGGCGGTATGCCCAACGCCATCGGCAGCCTCATCGCCCAGAGCGATTTGAAGGACCTGGGCGTCCACACCGAGATGTATGTTGACGCTTTCGTGGACATCGCCAAGGCCGGCAAGATCACCGGCGCACACAAGCAGCTGGACAAGGGCCGTCAGGTCTACGCCTTCGGTGCCGGCACCCAGAAGATGTACGACTACCTCAACAACAACCCCGAGTGTATGTCTGCTCCCGTCGATTACACCAACGACATCCGCAGCATCTCCGCACTGGACAACTTCATCTCCATCAACAATGCGGTGGACATCGACCTGTTCGGCCAGGTGAATGCGGAGAGCGCCGGCGTCAAGCACATTTCCGGTGCAGGCGGCCAGCTGGACTTCGTGCTGGGCGCATACCTTTCCAAGGGTGGCAAGAGCTTCATCTGCCTGTCCTCTACCTTCTTTAATAAGAAGACCGGTCAGCTCGAGAGCCGCATCCGTCCCACGCTGGAAAACGGCAGCATCATCACCGATACCCGCGCCAATCTGCATTACCTCTGCACCGAATACGGCTGCGTCAACCTTAAGGGTCTGACCACCTGGGAGAAGGCCGAAGCCCTCATCAATGTGGCACACCCCGACTTCCGCGAGGAGCTTATCAAAGAGGCCGAGAAGATGCACATCTGGCGCCGCAGCAACAAAATCTAAACATCGCCGTACCGGCTCCTGCCGTCTGCGGCAGGAATGGAGTCACACATGATGGACAAAAAACCGCACATCAAGCCCTATATCTACGGAATGCTCGCGGGCTTTGGTGCGATAAGTCTAAGCATCCTGTTCTTCTTCTTCATCTACCGCTTCGACGGGTTCGGCGACGCGGTCTCCAAGGTGACCGGCATCCTGATGCCCTTCATCTACGGTGCCGTCATCGCCTATCTGCTCAAGCCGGTGTGCAACACCATTGAGGGCTTTCTGCACCGCATCTTCCCCGAAAAGCTCCACAGCATGGCCAATATGCTTGCCATTGCGGCGACGCTGCTGTTCGGTGTGCTGGTGGTCTACGCCCTCGTGATGATGGTGGTGCCGCAGCTCATCACAAGCGTCACCTCCCTCTACTACACCGCGCAGACCAGCATCACCCGGTTCATGCGTTGGGTGAACACACAGAAAGTCTTTTTGGATAATGAGACACTGATGGGCTACTTCAACGATGCCTACGATGTCATTGTTGCCAATCTGACCACTCTGCGCACCACCCTGCTCCCCTCGCTGCAGAATTTACAAGGCATCCTGAGCGGTGTGGGCGTCGGCGTCATGAATGTGGTGATCTGGTTCAAGAACCTGCTCATCGGCCTTATCGTCGCTGTTTACCTGCTGGCCAGCCGCAAAAAGTTCGCCAAACAGGCCAAGATGATCCTCTACAGCGTCGTCAAGCCCCACTGGGCGCAGCTCATCCAGGAGGAAGTCCTCTACGCAGACAAGATGTTCGGCGGCTTCATCAACGGCAAGATCATGGACTCCGCCATCATTGGCGTGCTCTGCTACTTTGCCTGCATCATCTTCAAGTTCCCGAGCGCGCTGCTGGTGTCGGTCATCATCGGCGTCACCAACGTCATCCCCTTCTTCGGCCCCTTCATCGGTGCCGTGCCTGCAACGCTGCTCATCCTCATCCAGAGCCCCATCAAGGCCATTTGGTTCGTGCTCTTCGTGCTGGTGCTCCAGCAGCTGGACGGCAATGTCATCGGCCCGAAGATCTTGGGCAACACCACCGGCCTTTCGAGCTTCTGGGTGCTCTTCTCCATCCTGCTGTTCGGCGGTCTGTGGGGCTTCGTGGGCATGATCGTGGGCGTACCGCTGTTCGCCGTCATCTATGACGTCATCAAGAAGCTGGTCTTCCACGGCCTGCGCCGCAACGGCCAGCTCGACCAGATGACCGTCTACCACGACGAGTTCGGCGATCCCGGCGACCCGGCTCCCGCGCCTGTAGAAGATGAAGGAACGGAAACCGAAATCGTCATTGATTCCGGCGAAGAATAAAATAACAAGATAAAGCCCCCATCCTCCCGGCTGCCTCAGCCGGTGAAGATGGGGGCTTTTCTGCGCAATTTTATGTTTGAAAGACCGATAAAGTCATTTCGCGTGAGCAGTGGAATGAGCCGGTCTCCAGTCCTTGTAATTCTCGTACCGGCTCTCCCTGAGGGTGACGTGCGACCAGATCTCGTCGGCCACAGGCTGCCAGTCGGCAGCATACGCACCGCACTTATCGCAGAGATGGTCTACACTCTCGGGCGACTGCAAGTCGGTGCTGTGAGCACCGGTGTCATGCACCATCTGGCGCAGAAGCTCGGGGTTTTCAAGCATCGGGCAGGGACGCAGATGGTTTTTATTGAAGGGCTGGCCGTTGTGGTAGGCCATGAAGAGCGGGCTGCGGAGAATATCGAGGATGCTGCTGTCGTGGATGTTGGCGTTGGAGTAGTGGATGAAGACGCACGGTTCTGCATCGCCTGCCGAGTTGATATGGAAATAGTTTCGTCCGCCTGCGATGCATCCGCCCACAAACTCGCCATCATTCTGGAAGTCCATCGGATAGAACGGAATATCACTCTTTTCGGAGCGAAGATACCGGATGCGCTCGATCATGTACTTGCGCTGAGCAGGCGTGGGCATCAGCTCCGGCGCGGCCTCGTTGCCTACCGGCATATAGTGGAAGTAGAACCCGAAGTGCGCACCCTTGTCGCAGAGCATCCGCATAAAGTGGTCGCTGGTGACGGCTTCGAGATTGTCTCTGGTATAGCAGATGGAGGTGCCAAAAAGGATCCCGTGGGCCTTGAGTAAGTCCATCGCATTCATGACAGCGGCATAGTGGCCGTCGCCCCGCCGGGCATCATTGGTAGAGGGAGTTCCCTCGATCGAGAGCATGAAGGCGATATTGCCCAGTTTTACGACCTCTTCACAGAACGGCTCATCGATGAGGGTAGAGTTCGTGTAAATCGCAAACTGCACATCGTTGTGCTTTTTTGCCAGACGGAGAATATCCGCCTTCCGCACCAGAGGCTCGCCGCCGGTGAGCATATAGAGATAGACCCCCAGCTCCTTGCCCTCGGTGATGATTTTGTCCATATCCTCAAAGCTGAGGTTGTTTTTGTGGCCGTACTCGCCCGCCCAGCATCCCACGCAGTGCATATTGCAAGCCGAAGTGGGGTCGAACAGGATCAGCCACGGAATGTTGCAGTGGTACTTTGTGCGATTCTCGCGGATGGTCTTTGTCCCCCGGAAGAACGCCTCATAGCCAAGGTTGAGCGCCGTGGTGCGTGCCACGCTGGGCGCGGTCTGGTCGAGCACACAGTTGATGAGCTTTGACCACTTGCTGTCCGCATCGGTCAGCACTGCGCGGGCGTGCTCATACGTCTCCTCGCTGAACGAGTCGCCATAGAACTGCTTGGCGACGTCCACCATCTCGGCAAACGCCTTCTGACGGTCTTTTCTGACATGAGCCAGTGCCACATCCACCATCGTTCCGACAGCGGTACGCTGTACCTTATGGTTCAACGACTCCAACGCGATACTCATAAAAGTCTGCCTCCTTGTGCGGGTCTTTGCCAGCCCTTTGTTTTGACAATACTTTAACATTTTTCCGACAAAGGTTCTATAAGCAACAAAAGCAGGGTGATAGTTTTTCTATCATCCTGCTCTGCTTGTTCAAATTTTTATCAGTCGTCGATTTTTGATGCTCTGCCGTCGGTGCTGAAGCGCAGCAGCGCCCGCTTCAAATCACCATGCATCATGATGTTGAGCCGTTCGGCCATGATGGCCGGTTCGATCTTCATATCGCGGCGTATCCATTCCAGCACCATGCCCACAAAGCCATACTTATAAAAATCAATGATGAACTGCTTGTCCTCTTCCTGCACCGGGATGTTTTCACGCTCTACAAACATCCGCAGCAGAGGGTCAAGCATTTTATAGAGATACTGCTCCACCTGTTCCCGGCTGATGGAGCGGTAGACATTCAGCACCAGCACCCGGTTGGCCTGCACCTTTTCCAGCATATCGCGGAAGGCGTCGCTCCACGTCTCAAAGTCCTGATGGCCTTCCAGTGCCTCTGTGGCATCCTCCACCAGGATCCAGTCCACCAAATCGTAAATATCCTTGAAATGGTAGTAAAAGGTCATGCGGTTCACGCCGCAGTCCTCGGTAATGTCGTTTATCGTTATCTTATTCAGCGGCTTGCGGAGCAGCAGCTTTTTGAGCGATGCTTCCAGCGCGCGTTTTGTCGTCTGTGCCACGAGAATGCCCATCCTTTCGCGTTTGCCCCGTTCTGTGCGGAGTTTTCCAACTTCTATCTATTATGATACCTCATCTGCCCGTGCAGGTGCAAGCACCTTTTTCGACTTTTTCATGAACTTTTTATGTTTTCTTAAGATTTGGACAGCAAAAAAGCTGCGCCGCCGCAGCGCGTCTATCAGGAGCTTTCCGAAAAGCTTTGACATTTTCCGGCTTTCCTCTTGATTTCTCCCCCGGCCCTGCTTACAATGGAGACACAGAGGGGGCATCTCCCCTGTTCTTTTGATTGGGAAAGAGGGTTTTCTTATGCTGAATACCATCGGTTTCTTAGGCTGCGGCAACATGGGCGGAGCCATCGCCCGGGCCGTCTGCAAGGCGGCAGACCCGCAGAACGTCTGGCTCGCCAACCGCACCGCCGCCAAGGCAGAGGCTCTGGCCGCTGAGCTGGGCTGCAACACCACCATCAACGACGAGGTGGCAGGCCGCTGCGACCTCATCTTCTTAGCCGTCAAACCCCAGATGATGGAGGAGCTGCTGGCACCGCTCCGCTTTACGCTGGCCGAACGGCCCAGCCGCTTCGTGCTGTGCAGCATGGCGGCGGGCCTGTCCATCGCCCGCATTCAGGAGATGGCGGGCGGCGACTACCCCGTCATCCGCATCATGCCCAACACGCCCGCTTCGGTGGGGGCCGGTATGATCCAGTACTGCACCTCCAACGTCACCGCCGAGGAAGAGGCCGAGTTCCTGAAATTGATGGCCCCCGCCGGGCGGCTGGATGCTGTGCCGGAAAGCCTCATCGACGCGGCCAGCTGCGTGTCCGGCTGCGGCCCGGCCTGGGTGTACCAG
>ENA-OROP01002923-OROP01002923.1-human-gut-metagenome-genome-assembly--contig:-NODE-2923-length-11749-cov-3.976826_pt1 | contig 11749 bp, 9 predicted proteins | sample MGYA00242132_ERZ509056 | MGnify/ENA primary metagenome ERZ509056 (study PRJEB26280, sample SAMEA2338768) | human gut metagenome | biome: human gut; feature: human-associated habitat; material: faeces...
CCTTATTTCCCTTACAATTATCTCATAAGGGCAAAAATAAGGGAAAATACATATCATTTCACTAATGAATGGGCTGAAAAGCCTGTAAAATAGGGAAAGTTAGAAAGATATTTCGGCAAACTTGAAGTGATGGAATATCAAGTTTAATTTCCTGTCCAACAAATTCTGTCAATTCATTTAATTTAATCAAAATCATATCAATTTTTTGAGAAAAACTTTTTGGAAACCACAATGAAATAATTTTCTGATCCATATGGACTGGCATTTCTGCAATATTATTATCATTTCTAAATTCCACTGTATATGTATCACACCATTCTCTTGATTTTGTAGAATAATACCTGTGTTCAACTCTACCCTGCTGATTTCTGAATCCCTCATAAAACAAAAATGGTGCTAATTCATTATAATCTAATTCTTCATATGCATTATTCTCCATTGAGTATTCATACCGTCCACAAACTGGACATTCATAAAAAACTGCGGTAGGATCATAACATACTTGCTTAAATATTCCTCTCTTGCCGCATACCGGACACTGTTCCATAGCATTCAGAATTTCTCACCTTTAATAGATTATTAACCTATGCTTTCTTACAAATATTCAAAGTATTTTATTTATTTGAATTATTCATCTGTTTCCTCAACAAGTATAATTCCAGATGATTGTTCTCTATTGTCAAAATTATTAATATAATATGCCAATATTTCCATTCTATTTTTTACTCTTTTGAATGAATGCCCCCCTTTAGATATCAGTGCAAGCAATCTATACTCTTCTATTACAGTATTTGAATAACCAGAAAAAGCTTTCATTACGCTATCTGCTTTTGCTGAACTAAATGCTGACAATTTTTCATTTATGGCATCTAATGCTTTTAATTTGTTTTTACAATCAGTTTTAAAATCAACCAATCTCAGAACTATTAAAAGCAATAAAAATTTCATTGCTCTTGCATTACATGAAATATAATTTACAGGTATAGATTCATCATCAGCTATTTCATTTAATGTCTCAATCAAATAATTTACACTTTTTATCGTATCATCATTTAAGTCCTTACAGCTATCTAGGAATTTCATAACTTCCTTGTCAGTCACGCCAAAACCTATTTGACCATCTATTAATCCTACAATACTATAGAAAACGCGATCAAACTGCTTCCTTTTATTTTGAAACGCTAACTTTGATAATAAAATTTCCTTCTTTTCAATCTGATTCAAATACTTTTCAAGCTCTGTATCTGGTATCGAATTAAGTAATTCTCCTGCCCTAAGTCTTTCTTGATTCTGCAAGTAACGAAAATACTCTGTTATCTCATCATCAGATGCATTTGTTATATTTGTAATAGATATATTATATGCTAAAATATTATCTTGTATTGCCTCAGGAAGTTGCTTAAATGAAATAGATATTTTGCCTTTATTATGCATTCTTTTTTTTAGCCTATTTAATTTTTCATCCGTATCTTCCCCCATATATTCTATAATGTATTCTATAATATCTTTAGATATATCACTTTGAATAACATACTCGTTTTCAATAAATTTATATATTGTAGTCAATCTTTGTTGTCCATCTACAACCTCTTGCATAGCTCCTTTTTCATTTTTTTCAGTACGTACTCTTAAGCTCACATTTCCAATAGGATAGCTTTTAATGATACTATATAATAATTTATCTTTAAAATCCGAACTCCATATATATCCCCTTTGATAATTAGGTTGAAGATCAATACCATCTCTTTTATTTATATTCCTAATTTGATTCAATATCGTCTGGATTGGTCTTGAATCATACGAAAAAGCCATAACAAGTGCCATAAAATACCTCCTAATATTATTCTTATAGTTAAGATAACACTATCCAAAGCTTTTTTCAATAGACTCTATCGTTTTTTTTATTATTCCTTGTTTTTTTTCGTCATACATCAATGACTCTATTTAGTGTCATAAATATAAGATAATAAACAAATATATATTATAAAAGCACTCCAGAAATCAATCCTGAAGTGCAATTAAACCAAATTAACATATAAATAACAATGCCACTTATGAAATTATTCTAAATCTCCTGTCCATTATACATACCAATTTCTCTCACAATACTATTCTCATACCATTCTTTAGGTGACCCGTCCGTTTTATAAGCTGCATCTAACATTTTGTATATCTGTGGATACTTAACATCAAATCTTAGTAATGTTTTAAGCTCTGTAGTCTGTATAGGAAGAATTTTCATTCCTGTAATATACTTAGTTCCTGCGTTATTATAATACTCCATAAACCTTCTAGCCCGGAAATCTGATATTACATTATTATTTAAAAATGTTGTAATAAACACGCAATATGCTTCGTCTTCAGGATGTGCCAGACAATAATCTCCCAAATGTCTTGATACTGGCTCCATTTCCATTCTACGCTGATTTTGACCATCTGCAAGAGTTGCTTCTATTAACAATGTATGCTTAGGATATTCATATGTCATTTCATACTTCCAGACTATATCAGCTTCTCCGCCTCCAGCATGAGTCTTCGGTAATAAATCCGCTTCTAATGATAAATTCATATATTCAAGAACATCACCTTTTCGTTCACTGATTATATACCATGCTATACCAAGCACATATTCAAATATTGTAGGAATATCCGCATTGTCTGTAACTATGCTTCTTATTTCATCGTCATTTCTGCTTTCAAAATCATCAAGCAGTCTAATAATAGTATTTTTATCAAACTTGTCATCTATAAGCTTATTAAATCTTGTGTAACGCTCATCTTTTATAACCTTCTGAGCCATCTCTTTATTGGCTACGCTGGTACCTAGAGCACATCCTAATTTTTGATATAAAATATTTATATCTATATCAAAGAATGAATCTATATCTTTAAGCTTTGAATTTTGGGGTAATAACTCTGTCTGTTCAAAAGCTATATTTAACAGATTTCCTGCTATAATCTCAATATAGCATTGTGGAAGTACATCCAGTTTTACCTTATTATCCTCAAACAAAACGATATCTGTTATTTTGAAATATCTTCTATTCAAATCAAAGTAATCTGATAATGTTGCTCTAGCCTTAAAAGTATGCACCACCTTAAAAAATTCTTCATTAAACTGTTCTTCTGTTGTTACCTGTAATATAGGAACAGTATTAAGTACAGATAGCCCCTCTCTTGAAATTACACTTCGTGCACTACTGTTGAAGAAATATTTTCTCCAAGCTCCTCCAACCTTACTATTGGTTAATTTCTTTGTAGCTTCATAAAATTCTAATGCAAGATTATCTTTTGAAAATACAATCTTTTTTAATAAGGAATATAAGGTATAATATGGCTTGTCATATTTTGCACTTTTTCTATTGATTCCAACATTACATATCAATTCTTCTGAGATAGGTTCTGTTTTCAACAAATTCAACGCCTGTTTATAATTATCTTTTTCCATCAAAACGGATAAAATAATATCATCAAAATCTTTCTCGCCAGTCTCGCGATAGTTCTTTATACTCTTAACTATATTTTTTGTAGTATGCTCATCCACACATAATGGTAATAGATATGTAAACTCATCATTTGTGAGATAACCTAATTCATTTACAGCATACAGAAATACGACAAAGGGTCTTACGATTTTTCCCTCTACAACATTTGATGTTTTTAACATCTGTTTGAAATATAAAAAGCTGTCCTTCGGAATTTCCAAAAAATTATCCGCTGAAAAATCTGCTGAATCAGTAATTCTTAACAGTTCTAATCCTGCTTCTGTTATGTTACGCTCATCATCTAGAAGCCCTATATCTCTTAATCCTGATGTTTTTTCTCTTGCATCTTTATCTGGAAGAGCAGCATCTCCTTTTACAAAGTTATTTTCTTTCAAAAAATTGTAATATTCTGCTTGAAACTTTTTATTATTTCCCCACTTCTTGTTTTTATTTTCTTCCAACTCTCTGAATTGCCTCAGTAAATGCAATTGTTTTTCTATACTCAGATTAAAGTTGTCAGTACGATAGCTTGTTGTACCAATAGCCCAGCAATAACTTTTAAATCCAATCTTTTTTGCCATAAAATATCTCCTCTAATCAATAGTTTACTACTAACACTTCCTTAGTTATTCCATCCTTTTTTGTATGATAATTTGAGTTGGTATAATCATAATTCAATGGAATAGCTTTAAATTTCTTATTTTGATTAATCCATTCCGAAAGTATTACATTTTTCTTACCCTTACTTTCCAATACATTAGATAAGGCAAATCTAATCCCCTTTTTATCAAGCTCTTCAAGATAATTCAGCAAATCTTTTTCATCATTTTCTGTCCATCCGGCTTGTTCATTATAAGTTGCACATGTTATCAAATAAGGAGGATCAGCATAGAAAAAACTTTTATCTGTGTAGTCTTCCATACTTACATTCCTAAAGTCATCTGTTGTAAACCTATAATCTCCACTCTTAACTCTATCAATAAATGCTTCCAGCTTTCCCTGCATCTTAGAGTTAAAATCCCTTTTGCCAACAGGTAAATTAAACTCTCCTTTCCTGTTGAATCGTAATTGATTATTAAATGAATATACGATTAACAAATATAACATTAAATAATACTCATTATCTTTGCTGGCTTTTTTATTAAAATCACCTCTAAGTTTATTGTAACCGGCTTTATTATATTCACCTAATCCCTTTGAGCTTTCGCAATTATAAAAATCATATCCATTCTTACTTACTAGCGATAATCCGTATTTGTCTATACTTTTATATATCCAATCAAATATCTCTTCTTTCGTTAATCGTCTAAATGTATCCAATAACCCCATAAGATATTCATTACTATCATTAAACAAAACTTTGTTACAATCTACATTTATTCCAACATTACAACCACCACAAAACAAATCTACAACCTGATCTACATCTTTCGGAAACAGTGGAAGAATTTGCGAAAGCAATTTATACTTTCCACCTGTATAATTCAATGCGGATGGAATAACTTCTTTTCTTTCATTATTACATATGCACAAAAATAATCTTTCCTGATTTGACTGTATATCAGACTTTCCAGTAGAAAATGCTTTGTAATCTTCCGAGAAAACTTTTACTTTTCCCTTTTTACTTAAAATTCTCATAATGTCATCATCACTTATTTTGGCATTAGATCTGTCATTTCCTTTATTTGCCATATTATTATATGAAAGTAAAATATACTTTGCATGAATTGAATCAATAAGATTTTCAAATGCTACTGTTGCCTTTTGGGTACAATAATCGCTTTTTAAAGCTGTTCTGTCCATTTTTCTAGCAACACCAAATACCTCTGGTTTTTCCCATCTAGCTACATTTTCTAATAAATGATACGCATCACAATACTGTCTTGAATTATATGGTGGATCAATATAGATTAAATCCGCTTCTATCTCTGGTGCCAATTCGTTTGTATCCATATTATAACAAACATTGTTCTCATTAACATCAGGTTCTGGTTGTGGAACATACATTTCCAAATGTTTTTCATATTCCACTCCCTGCCTGTAGGCATCATAATGTCCACATGTATTAGCAATCTTATCCATTGCATATAACAATGATGTTATTAGTAAAGCTCTCTCCCTTGCGTTAATAACTCCTGAATTAAATTTATCCTCTATATCCTGCCTAATAAATCCTATTTTTCTGCAATCATCCAAAGAAAAATAAGTATCAGAAAAATTATCACTCATATAATTATCTTCAACAACTTTCAAATTGTTATATTGTGTAATAATTTTTATAATTTTCTCTTCTGAATAATGTTCACTACTAAACCAGGCAACATGACATATGTAATTACTATACATAATATCGTTGGTAATAATCTTCTTATCAATAAAAGCAGAAGCAACAGCACCTGTTCCTGCAAAAATATCTGCTACTGTATTTATATTTTTACATTCATTTTCAACCACTCTTGTAATAAATGGAAGTAACTTATATTTATTCCCCAAATATCTACGATTGTTTATTTTAGTTGTTTTATATTCTTTTGGCGTCTCTTTAGAATCAACAGAACTACCTACTTTGTTTTTCTTTATATATTCACTAAGTTTTTGGTATGCTTCTTCATTCCATATAACTCTGCCATTATCATTTATCTCAACTTCAACTACGCCATTATCTTTAAGATAATATAAATATGATCTAGAAATGTCTAATTTTTTTGCTAATTGTGTTGCTGAATAACTCATAATTTCATCTCCATTTTATGCAACAAATTTTATCCCTTATTGGACACTTTTATAATTAATTATATCATTTTTTCTCTATTTTTCAATATATATATTAGAGAATAGCCTAAAAAATGGATGCTAACTTTACATTTAATCCATTTAAAATTAGCATCCATTTATACTTCAAATAAACACCAAATGTCTGTAATTGGACAAAAAAATCTCTGCAAGTCAATGTTGACAAGGGTTTCAAGTGTTCTAATTATATTTATCTTAATAACCATGTAGTGGAATACAAATATTATTATGAAGATATTTAAATTCTGCTGGTGTTGATTATTAGAAAATTGATTTTTATTTTTTGGTGTGGCTACTGTATGTCTACAATGTGGCTACTATTCAAAAAAATGCTTATTTCTTAATTTTTGGTATAAAAAAAGCCCCGAAAAATCGGGGCTTTTTGAAATATCAATTTTCTTAATATTATCTCTTTGAGAACTGTGGAGCACGACGAGCTGCTTTGAGACCGTACTTCTTTCTTTCCTTCATTCTTGGATCTCTTGTTAAGAAACCTGCCTTCTTGAGTGCTGGACGATATTCGTCTGAATCAACCTCAAGGAGAGCTCTTGAAATACCATGTCTGATAGCACCAGCCTGACCTGTGTATCCGCCACCGTGTACGTTTACGATAACATCAAACTTATCAGCTGTCTCTGTGAGTGTTAATGGCTGCTTAACAACAACCTTTAATGTCTCAAGACCAAAATACTCATCAAGACTTCTCTTATTTATAGTAATTGTACCGTTACCTGGTACTAAATATACTCTAGCGATACTGCTTTTTCTTCTACCTGTTCCGTAGAACTTTGCGTTTGCTTTCTTAGCCACTGTTATTTCCTCCTTATATGTCCAAAATTAAAACTTTAATACTTCTGGCTTCTGAGCTGCCTGATCATGATCAGGACCAGCGTAAACGTGAAGTTTTGTGTACATCTGTCTTCCTAAAGGTCCCTTTGGAAGCATACCCTTAACAGCGAGTTCGATAACTCTTTCAGGCTTCTTATCCATCATTTCTCTGAGTGTTGTCTCTTTCATACCACCAACATACTCTGAGTGATTGTAATAAATCTTCTGATCTAACTTCTTACCTGTAAGCTGAACCTTCTCAGCGTTGATAACGATAACGTTGTCACCACAATCCATAGATGGTGTATATGTTGGCTTGTTCTTGCCTCTTAATACAGCAGCAACCTGTGATGCTAAACGACCTAATGTATAATCTGCAGCATCAACAACATACCATTTTCTTTCGATGCTTGATGCAGTAGCCATATAAGTTTTCATTGGTTTTCCTCCTGAAATATTGCTTTAAATGCATACTTAATTATTTAGATAAATATATTTGTTAATGACTTTACAGATGCTTTTCCGGGGCATTGGTGAAGCATGCAAAATCATATTAACCTGATTCAGGGCGTACTTTTCCACGCCACATTTAAAGATTATATAACACGATACCACGCGTGTCAATATTTATTTATCAGATTTTTTGCATTCCGGGAGGTTATCCACAAAATCATAAAAATCTTCATGATAATCAACAAAACACTTTTTTCAATGTTGATTTTCAACTTCCCTGTCGTCACCGTCAACATAATCTATATTCATAAGTGTCAACCCCTGCGGTGGGGCTGTCTGTCCTGCTTCACAGCGGTTTTTTGCTTCAAGCATTAAGTCTATATCCTGCGGTGTTATTTTGCCTTTTCCAGCCTTTACAAGCGTTCCTGCGATTATTCTTATCATATTATACAAAAATCCATTTCCCGAAACCCTGATAACTATATACGCTTCATCCTCAGTCCGCACATCTACAGAATAAATCGTTCTTACAGTAGACTCCGCCTGTGTTTTTACACTGCAGAAACTCTTAAAATCATGCTCTCCTACCAGCCTTTGTGCTGCACTCTGCATTGCATTTACATCAAGAGGCTCTTTTACATGCCAGCTGTAATTTCTAAACTGTGGAATCGGAAATCTTGTATTTAATATCCTGTACTCATACGTTTTTACGGTATTACAGTGTCTTGGGTGAAATTCCAGTGAAACTTCGCGTGACTCAACAACACTCACATCTTCAGGAAGATGTGTATTGATTGCATATGCCCAGCGGTCACCCGGAATTCCAGAAGCCGTATCAAATACAGCGACATTTCCCAGACCATGTACACCTGCATCCGTTCTGCTTGCACCGATAACGTGAACTTTCTCTCCTGTCACTTTATTAATCGCATTATCAAGAACCTGTTCTATTGTCGAAGCATTAGGCTGTATCTGCCATCCGCTGTAATTACAGCCATCATATGCTACTGTCAGTTTTATACGTCTCATAAATAACCTCATTTGCCGCGATGATTTTTTCAATACCAAAAATTCACCGCGGCTTAATTAAAACATATTTATTATAATTATTAATTCCAATTTTTATATAATTCTTCCACCTAAAAATATATTAAGTGCTATCATTGCACACAGATATGCTGCAAGTATACCATATGCAATTCTGTCATTTTTCTTATATTTAAGCGGTTTCATTTTTGTACGCCCCTCTGAACCATGATAACATCTTGCTTCCATAGCCATTGCAAGTTCATTGGCACGTCTGAAAGCTGATATAAATAATGGCACAAGTACAGGTATCATTGCTTTTGCACGTTTAACAAGATTTCCATTTTCAAAATCAGCACCTCTTGCCATCTGTGCCTTCATTATCTTGTCCGTCTCCTCGATAAGAATCGGTATAAATCTTAATGCTATTGACATCATCATCGCTATTTCATGGACAGGAACTTTTATAACTTTTAAAAATCCAAGACTCTTTTCAAGTCCGTCGGTAAGATTGTTCGGCGTTGTCGTAAGTGTCATAAGTGATGAGCCCATAATAAGGTACATAAGTCTTATAACCATAAATACCGCCTGATAAATACCTTCTTTTGTGATTTTTAATTTCCACAGTCTTACAACCACTTCTCCATCTGTCAGGAACAGATTAAATGCTGCAGAAAATATTATAAGAATAAGTACCGCTTTAAGACCTTTTACAATGAATTTCAGCGGAACATTTGAAAGCTTGATTATTGCGGCAAGAAATGCTGTAACCGCAAGATACATCCATACACTTTTACCTAAGAACAGTGAAATAATAAATACTAATGTTCCCATAAGTTTTACTCTTGGGTCAAGCTCATGTATAACAGACTTTGTCTGATAATATTGTCCTATTGTAATATCCCTTATCATATTTTTCCTTTCAGCCGGAGTTATGCTTTCAACATTATTTCCAGCTTATTTCTTTCCCAATGCTTTAAGTATTGATGTTTTTGCTTCTTCTATCGTTATTGCACTCACGTCAACATCAAATCCTGCATTTTTCAAATCATTCATTATATATGTAACCTGCGGTGCCGCAAGTCCAATCTTCTCAAGCTCTTTGTAATGTGCAAATACTTCTTTTGGTGTTCCGTTATACATAAGTATTCCATCATTCATAACCATAATTCTGTCAACGTATTTTGCAACATCTTCCATGCTGTGTGAAACAAGGATTACTGTAATGCCTGTTTCTTTCTGAAGCTTTTTGACACAGTCAAGAATATCATCTCTTCCTTTAGGGTCAAGACCGGCAGTCGGCTCATCTAATATGAGAACCTCCGGTTTCATAGCAAGAACTCCGGCTATTGCAACTCTTCTTTTCTGACCGCCTGACAAATCAAACGGCGACTGGTAGTAAAGAGATTCATCAAGTCCAACAAGGCGAAGTGCTTCAAATGCTCTAAGTTCTGTCTCTGCTCTGTCAAGGCCAAGATTTTTAGGACCAAAACATACATCTTTGAAAATATCAGTCTCGAAAAGCTGATGCTCAGGATACTGGAAAACAAGACCGACTTTGCTTCTCAATTTTCTCATATTAAAATCTTTGTCATATATATCTTCACCGTCATAATATATAGCACCTGAAGTTGCTTTTACAAGTCCGTTCAAATGCTGTATAAATGTTGATTTACCTGAACCTGTATGACCGATAAGTCCGATAAATTCACCTTTTTCTATAACGCAGCTTACTTCTTTTAATGCCTGCCTTTCAAATCCGGTTCCTATTTCATATGTATAGCTTATTTTATCAACTATAATTGACATATTAATCTCCATTCTGCATAACAAGTCGTTTTAATGCAAGCGTAAATTCTTCCTTTGTGAGTATCCCGTCAGGAAGTGGCACACCAGCTTTCTTTAACTCATATGCAAGTTCTGTTACCTGCGGCACATCAAGTCTTAATTCCTTTAGATGCTCAACATTTGAAAATATCTGCCGTGGAGTTCCCTCCATCATAATTTTTCCAGCATCCATAACAAACACTCTGTCTGCATCTATTACTTCTTCCATATAATGAGTTATAAGAATAATTGTCACGTTTTCTTTTTCATTAAGTTCATGAAGTACAGATATCACTTCTTTTCGTCCGGATGGGTCAAGCATTGCTGTCGGTTCATCAAGTATAATGCACTTTGGTTTCATCGCAACGATACCTGCAATTGCAACTCTCTGCTTCTGCCCTCCTGAAAGTTTATTTGGTGAAGCTTTTCTGAAACTGTACATGCCAACTGCCTGAAGGCTGTCAGCTACTCTCTGCCATATCTCATCTGTAGGCACACCTATATTTTCAGGGCCAAAGCCCACTTCTTCCTCTACTAATGTACAAATAATCTGATTATCGGGATTCTGGAATACCATTCCGGCAGTCTGTCTTATATCAAGGATTTTATCATCTTCCTTTGTATCCATTCCATCTACCCACACCGTACCTTCCGTTGGTGATACAAGTGCATTAAAATGCTTTGCAAGTGTTGATTTGCCTGAACCATTATGTCCAAGTACAGCTATAAACTGCCCTGCCTGCAAATCGATGTTGACATGGTCTACTGCTGTTGTAATTCCCTCTACATTTCCCTCTTCGTCTCGTCTTATATATTCAAATGTTAAATCCTTTGTCTTAACAATTCCCATAATTTCATTTCCATTTCATTTATATCAATACAGTCTTTGACATAATAATCTTATAATATATTTTATAACTATGAAAAAAACGTGGATATTGAGTTAAACAATATCCACGCATTTAAAAGTCCGCTAATTTTATCTCATAGGAAGAACTCTCCTTATGACTGGGGACTTCCAATTCATTATACTAACTCAAGGAGAACTTCCATTGCTGCATCGCCTTTTCTTAAACCGATTTTAACGATTCTTGTATAGCCACCCTTACGGTCAGCATACTTAGGAGCGATTTCATCAAACATTTTATTTGTAAGATCAACAACTTTTGTGTTCTTCTTTCTTCCAGCTGCTTCAGCAGGAACTTCTGTTACTTTGTAAAGAACCTTATCCATCTGCTTTCTTGCATGAAGTCTTGAAGGTAAATCTTTCTTGATTTCCTTTTCTACTGTCTCATATACAGTAACCTTCTTGCCATCAACAACTTCCTTAACTCTCT
>ENA-OROP01002926-OROP01002926.1-human-gut-metagenome-genome-assembly--contig:-NODE-2926-length-11744-cov-4.783129_pt1 | contig 11744 bp, 5 predicted proteins | sample MGYA00242132_ERZ509056 | MGnify/ENA primary metagenome ERZ509056 (study PRJEB26280, sample SAMEA2338768) | human gut metagenome | biome: human gut; feature: human-associated habitat; material: faeces...
CCAGTTCTTAAAGGCTCTTCTGCCGGATCCGGAAGAAGAGCCTTTAAGAACTGGATCGGAACGATCTCCTGCCCGTTAAAGTTTACCGGGGAGGTGGAAAGCATTCCAACATTCTCTAAGCATTTCATGTGGGTCAGGTAGCTCTGTCCGAAGGTCATGAAGAAGCGGATGCGCTTTACGCCCGGAATATTCTTTGCAAGGGATTCGATCTCCTCATGATGTAAAAGGTACATGTCCTTCTCGCCGACCTGCGGGAAGTTGTACTCGCGCTTGATCTCCATCGGCTTTGTCTCTACCCAGTGGCCATTCTCCCAGTAGGAACCGTTTGCGGATACCTCGCGGAGGTTGATCTCCGGGTTGAAGTTTGTAGCGAATGGGTAGCCATGGTCGCCGCCGTTGCAGTCTAAGATGTCGATGGTGTGGATCTCATCGAAATAGTGCTTTAACGCATACGCGGAGAAGACGCTTGTGACGCCCGGGTCAAAACCTGTTCCTAAGAGTGCCATAAGTCCAGCCTCTTTAAATTTCTCCTGATATGCCCACTGCCAAGAATAATCGAAGTATGCGGTGAAGCCCTCTTCCTTGCAGCGCTTCTCATAGATCGCGCGCCATGTCGGATCGTCGGTGTCCTCCGGCTCGTAGTTTGCGGTATCGATATAATTCACGCCAGCCTTTAAGCATGCATCCATGATCGTCAGGTCCTGATACGGGAGTGCAACGTTTAACACTGCATCCGGCTTGTAGCTTTCCATTAAAGCAACCAGCTCGTCCACGTTGTCAGCATCCACTTTCGCGGTCGTGATCTTCGTCTTTGTAGTTCCCTGAAGTTTCTCCTTTAAGGCATCGCACTTGGATACGGTACGGCTTGCGATCATGATTTCTGTGAATACATCACTGTTCTGACAACACTTGTGGATCGCTACGGACGCAACACCTCCGCAGCCGATGATCATTAATCTGCTCATGTTTATTTTTCCTCCTCTTTTAAAAGATCCTCAACATACTTCGGCAGCATGAACGCTCCCATGTGAAGATGTGTCGTGTAATACCAGGTTTCGATATTTAATGCATCCCATTCCCGGGGCTTGAAATCCTTGATGGGATGATATTTCTTTGAAGCGAAGCCGAAGAGCCAGTATCCGGACGGACAGGTTGGAATATGTGCCTGATACACACGGCTGATCGGGAAGGAGCGGAATGCCTTTCGGTGCATACTGCGGCAGGCCAGCTCGTCCTCATCGTAGAATGGGCTTCCGTGCTGGTAGACCATGATCCCATCTTCCTTTAAGGCGCTATAACAGCTACCGTAGAATTCCTTCGTGAACAATCCCTCCGTATGGCCGAAGGGGTCTGTGGAATCGTTGATGATAAGGTCATACTTTGCCTTCTTGTTTCTTAAAAATCTCAGACCGTCATCATAGTGGACCTCGACACGCGGATCATCTAAGGCGCAGGCTACCTCCGGGAAAAATTTTCTTGAAACCTCCACAAACATCTCATCCGTCTCCACGACATCGATATGTTCCACGCAGTCATACTGCAAAAGTTCTTTCGCGACACCGCCGTCGCCGCCGCCGATGATCAGTACGTCCTTCACACACGGATGGACCGCCATCGGCACATGGGTTACCATCTCGTCATAAATAAACTCGTCCTTCTCGGAGAATACGATCTCCCCGTCCAGAGCGATAAATTTTCCAAATTCCTCGGAATCGAACACGTCGATCCGCTGATATTCACTCTCCCCGGAAAACAGCTGCTTTTCGATCTTGATGGACAGCTTGACGTTTCCGGTGTGCAGTTCTGAAAACCAGAATTCCATATTTTATGACTCCTTGTATCATATTGGCCAAAGCCTGTATGTAGGCAGACAGCCTGTTTTCCTACAGCCAGATCCTGCGCCTTGAAAAATTCATGCTATATGTTTGCCAGCACCATCAGATGATCCACCGCCGGATCCTCTGTTCCCTGCATGGAGCATCCCTTTTTCTTCGCATACAGGATATACTGGACCACGTCGTCCGTGATCATCTCACCCGGCGCCAAGATCGGGATTCCCGGCGGATAACACATCACAAACTCCGCACAGACTCTTCCTGAAGACGCTTCCACCGGAACGGAGACCTTCTCGGAGTAGAACGCTTTCTGCGGGGACATCACGACCTTCGGGGAGATATACTCACCGGAGAGAAGTCCCGCGCTGTCCTTTTTGTAAAGACGTTCCACATCATCAAGAGCCCCCACAAGACGCTCGATGTCCTGAATCCGGTCTCCGATGGAGATGTAAGCAAGAATGTTGCTGATATCTCCAAACTCGATCTGAATATCATACTCGTCGCGCAGAAGATCATAGACCTCAATTCCCGCAAGCCCGATGTCTCTTGTATACACGGAGAGCTTCGTCACATCGTAATCGAAGATGCTGTCACCGTTTACAAGTTCTTTTCCGTAAGCATAGTAGCCACCGATGGAGTTGATCTCCCGTCTCGCATACTCTGCCATCTCAACGACCTTCGCGAAGGATTCCTCACCGCGGAGAGCCAGATTTCGTCTTGAGATATCAAGGCTGGAAAGAAGCAGGTATGAGGCGCTTGTGGTCTGGGTCAGGTTGATGATCTGACGCACATAATCGGTGTTCACACCCTTATTTAAAAGAAGAAGCGAACTCTGGGTCAGGCTTCCGCCGGACTTGTGCATGGATACCGCCGCCATATCAGCTCCCGCCGCCATTGCGGAGATCGGAAGGTTCTTTCCGAAATACAGGTGGGTTCCATGAGCCTCGTCCGCGAGAACCTTCATGCCCCTCGCATGGGCAAGCTGTACGATCGTTTTTATATCAGAGCAGATGCCGTAATAGGTCGGGTTGTTGACGAACACCGCAACCGCGTCCGGATTGTCCTCGATGGCCTGTTTTACTTTTTCGACCTGCATTCCCAGTGAAATACCGAGTCTCTGGTTCATCTCCGGATTTACGTAGATCGGGATTCCGCCGCAGAGCACCAGCGCGTTGATGACGCTCTTATGTACGTTTCGCGGCAGGATGATCTTATCTCCGGCTTTTACCACCGAGAGGATCATGCTCTGGACCGCAGATGTCGTTCCGCCTACCATCAGATAGGCGCTGGCCGCTCCGAATGCCTCCGCCGCAAGCTCTTCCGCCTCACGGATCACGGAGACCGGATGACAGAGGTTGTCAAGCGGCTTCATGGAGTTTACGTCCAAAGATACACATTTCTCTCCTAAAAGCTGTACCAGTTCCGGATTTCCGCGTCCTCTCTTATGTCCCGGCACGTCAAACGGGACAACTCTCTTCTTTTTAAATGCCTCGAGCGCTTCATAGATCGGGGCTTTCTTTTGTCTCTCTCTGTCCATGGTTTTGTTCCTCACGCATTTTATTGATTGCGCATCATCTGAATAATAAAAAAAGCAGATGACGCCAAAACCATCATCTGCTCAAAACGATTCTATTCCATTGGGGTCTGGGGCGCGTCACTCCGCTCCCATCTGCCTCTGACCTTTATCGTTTTTTCCTCCAAGTCTGCAATCGCAAATATATTGTCCCTGCACTTATTGACCGATTCACAAGATGATGTGTTTTTCAAACACTGATTATAAAGTAATCAACTTATAAATTTGAGCTTTTAACTCAATCAATAATGTGGGCTTAACCCCACGCGGCGCTTGACCCGCCTGTCCGATGGGCTTAACTTCCGTAGTCTGTTCTGCGGGAGTGGTCATTACATACATTTGCATGAAAACGATAAATGTCTCTTCACACTATTTCTATCATACATGAAAAAACATAGAACTGTCAAGTAAAAATTTCCATTTGTCCTATGAGAAGATAAAAGCAGGGATCCATCAACCATAAAAGTTGATGGATCCCCATGAAACAGAATCACACGCTATCATTCTGTATGTTTCCGGTCACCATTGCACCGGTCTTTGGATCCAGATAATAGAGATGTCCATCCTGCGGATCTGTAAACCAGCCGGTCTTCATCGCTCCCTGGGTACCGTCAGATACCGGGTTCAGATAATACCAGTTTCCATCCACATCCTTAAACCAGCCGGTCTTCATCGCTCCCCGCGTACCGTCAGATACCGGATTCAGATAATACCAGTTCCCGTCTGTGTCCTTAAACCAGCCGGTCTTCATGGTTCCCTGCGTGCCGTCGGATGCCTGATTCAGATAATACCAGTTTCCATCCGCATCTTTAAACCAGCCGGTATCCATGTACCCGTCCGCACCAAAGTGATACCAGAACATGGTTCCCTCGTACAAAAGCTGTTTCCATACATTGAATACACGACGTCCATCGCTATCATAGTAGCTCCATCTGACTACGCCATTGACTTTCTTTGTTTTCCATGCATTTCTGGCCACATTCCGGTCGGTATCCTCTCTGTCACTGTCAGAACCGGTGTTCCTGTCACCTTTCGAATCATCAGGAGTTTCAGGACTGCTGCTTTCCAGGACTGCCTGCGCCGTCACACGGTGTCCTTCTGCCTGATCCAGCGCATCCAGGAGTGCTTCGTTCACAGTTGTATACAACGTGCCGTTGATCTTCCAACCCTTGAACACAGCTCCATCCTTGCTGACTGTCGGAAGCGCTTCATCCATCTGCTCCAGGGTATAGCTCCGCTCTCCGACTCCATTATCAAATGCAACCGTTCCCTTTCGGCTGTCTGAGAGCAGCTCAAAGGTACTAAAGCCATCCTTGTTGACAAACTCTGCCATCGCACTTCCCTGTTTTACCCTTACTGTTACAGGATAATATACAATTCTTCCATTATGAAGCAGATGGCGGATAAAGAGATCCTCGGTCGGATAAGCTGCCGGGAGTGGCAGGGTGATCGTAACCGGGATTCCAACCTTCTGCGGGATTGCTGTGCCGATCAGAATGGTATTTCTACCGGTTCCTTCCTCCTGCATGGTCTCATTCTTTCCGGCTGTTGTGGCTTTTACATTGTATAATACGGTGATTTCAAAAGTGATCACATTCACTCCCTGTTTTTCGGTCACACCCTTTACTTCCACCGACATATACGGCTCAACCACCAGTCTTACCTTCTTTCCTGCGGTATCGACTCCTTCCTTCTGAAGTTTTTTCTTCGCTTCCACTCCGGAAATCGTCTGATCTTCTCCTGTTTTTACGATCACATCCCCGTTTTCTGTTTCCCGGATCAGATCTGCTGCCACAGTATCCAGTCCGGTAATCTCCGGGGTCTTCTCTTCCAAGAGGTTAGCAATCTTTTTTACCTCCTCCGGTGCATCTGCCGGAACCGGTGCAATCTTCGGCTCTGCCACGGAAATCTCCGGTGCCTGTGCTTTTCCAACAGTAATTTCCCTGGTCACCGTCGTTCCATTGTAGTCACTATCCCCGGCAACCTCAGCCGTCACAAGGACCGTTCCGGCTCCGATGATCTTCGCCTCTGTTTTTCCGTTCACTTCTGATAGCTCCAGAACTCCATTTCCGTCAGGAACGGAGAATTTCACAGCTCCGGTTCCCTTCTGTCCGGTAAGTTCCAGTTCGAATGGATCATCTCCGTAGAGTTTCCCGTCTACTTCTTTGATCTGAATCTGATCCTCATCTACTTTTCCGACCTCGAAGCTGCAGCTTACCAGTGCAGGCTTATTGTAATTCTGCTGCTCTGCGCCGTCAGCCGGAAGCACATAATCTGCCGAAATTTCATGCGTACCAGCAGAAGGACCCGAATATTCCATGGATGCGGTTCCATTGGTCAATGTGATCGGCGTCTGATTGAGCGGCTGTCCATTTTCATAAAATATTACCGTTCCGGTCAGAACATCCTGATAAGCCCCCTTCGCTTCCAGAGTCAGAACATAAGTATCTTTCACATTTCCAAGAGCAGCCCGGAGTCTCTGCATCATACCGGTTTTCTTTCCGGCTTTCAAATTCAGGGAAATGCTTCCCTTCTGAACGGTGATCGGTCTGGAATTATTACCTGCCGTGTAATTGGTGCCACTTGCCACACTTATCGTTACCTTTGCCGTACCTGCGCCATGGATCGTTGCCCGGCCATCTGCATCAACCGTCAGTACATTCGCAGAGTCGCTTGTCTTGGTCACCGCTCCGTCTCCAACGGTGGTAACTCCAGTCAATGGAAAATCAGGATCGCCATATGTTTTCGTTCCCGGCCACTCTGCATCATTGATCGTGATCGAAGATGCTGCTTTTTCGATCGTTGCGGTTGCACTGGAAGGAATGTTGACCTGGTAGTTATCCGGATCGGCTGTTGCTCCGCCACCGCTCGCTGCTGCTCCTGTTATCACTGCCTTCGAAGCATCGATCACAACCTCTTTATCGGTTCCGGCATTTGCATCCTTAAAAGCGGCTGTTAAGCCTGTGATCTGCAATTTTTCATTTCCGGCACCTGTATTCACACCAGTGTTTATCATGTGTGGCTGCTGTACAGTTGCTGTTGTCGTGCCATCATAGGTCTTATCTTCTACCGCAACTGAAAAATTCAGTGGGTACTTAGAAATTTCCGGTACCACGGAATCTGTTAATGTCCCATCGTATGAAGCACTTGAATCTGTCGGTGTAAATTTCACGGTATAAGCCTTGTTACCTTTTACCTTCGGATAAATACCAGATGCTGAACTACTATTTTCCGGTTCCCAGCTCCAGGTTCCGGCTACCGGTTGATTTGCACCATTATACACACCATAACCAGAAGCCAGGGAAACCAGAATCTGAGCAAGTGAATCCCCATAAGTCCCCTTCGCATTCCACTTTTGTGTTCCGTTTCCTACAATTCTCAGTGTATCCCTGGTAGACACATGAAGCGGTTCCGTTCTCTCAGAAGCAAATGCATTCTCTTTCGCCTTTATTCTGCTGGTTACCTGATATCCATGTGCCGGATATAATCCCTGAATTTCCGTACCGTCAATCCATGTAAATGCTCCGTCTGAATCTACATCACGGTATCCATACTCAATGTCATTTTCCGGATTCGTTCTGTTTATGGTAATCGTCGTACCGGTTATAGTCACCTCACCCTCAGTTATTGCAGCTGGTGCTGCCGTTCTTTTAGGAATCGTGATACTTTTAGGTTTTCCGGCAAATTTCTTATCCGTGTTGCTTGCAGCATACCGATAATAAACCGTACTCTCATGATCGGAAGAAATGATGTCTGTAATCGAAATTCCTGATCCACTGCCCATTTTTGCAGATGTCCAGCTTGGAGAGGTATTGGTTCCGTTTACAATCACATACTGTAAAGATGAGGAAATTGTGATTTCTTCCTTCCGATAATCAATATTCGGCTTGTTCGATTCTTCCGGAATCGCCTGTGTTTGCAAATCCGCCACCAAAACCGCTTCACTGGCTGACATGGACGAGGATGCTTTCTTGCGAATATAGAATGGTACAGGCCCACCATTTTCACGAATGTTATCCAGCAGGCTTGTCAGACGAACCTTAGCACCCTGTCTTATCGTTGTCCATGACTGTGCATTCTTAGAAGCAGCATACTCCAGATCGCAGGAAGCTTTATTCTCTAAAGTCTCCTGTTCGTAATTGATAGAAACATCAGCAGCAGTAGGTGCCTCCTGCTGCACTTTTTCTGTCTGGAAATTTACATAGGTTACATCAAGAGATAACTTACCCTCCTTTTTAATCATCAGTCTGACATGATATTCTGTGTCCGGAGTTAAATTCTCAATGATACACTCATAGTTTCCGGAAGGACTTTCCGTAAGTGACGTTCCATTCAAGAACATATTATCTAATGTTGATGTCTGCTCATCCTCGCCGGAGGTTAATAAAAACTTAACCTCTGCTCCTGGAGTTCCTGTTGCCTTAAGTGTAGCAGTCGCTTTTGTGTCAGAAATCGTCTTAATATCCGTGACAGTTGCGGAAGTGATACTTGCCGCCTTATTATTAGAATATGTACCAGTAGCTGAATCATAATATACCGTCTTACTGTACTTGCGGAAATGCGGGTAATCCTCCGTTCCGATCACCTGTCCCCACGTACCATCTGATCGATCACCGTTTAAGTTATAGGCAATTTCTCCGGATTTCAGTTTTTCTTCGCTTATAGTAGTAATACCCGGAGAACTATACTCACTCTTTTCTGTCTCATAACAGTTCGTAAAAGTAGCCCTATGATCATTCGAGTACTTAGTTCCTTCCAGTTTTCCTGATACAGCCAAGCAATTAGTCACCGTTCCATTTTTAGTCACCGCTCCTTGTGAACAACTATATGAAAAATTTGTTCCTACTACAAAACAATTCTGAATTTTGATATCACCCACAGTGAGTCTACACAACCCGCAAGTCCAATCACCTTCATACACCAGCCCTATATTTTGTACAATCCCATGTTGAATCCTTCTCACCAGTCCCCACTTATAACTTTCACCGTCATTAGCAGGTCGCAGTCCGGAAATTACATGGTAATTTCCCTCAATAGTCCCCTCGAAAGACTTATCACCAGACATCTCTCCAATGCTTGTCCAGTTATGTCCGTCCGGGATCTTAATATCCTTCATCAGCTTCAGATTGCTCTTATTAGGGATTTTACCATCATTAAACTGCTTTGCAAACCAGAAAAGCTGACCGGCATTATAAATCTCATAATATTCCTTCCAATTTTTGGGCTCCTGATATGCACCACATGCTTCACAAAATCCATCTGCATTATAGTACTCATGACTACAAACGGTATCATCATGAAACATCTCGATTTCATTTGGTGTTGTCGAAATCGTCTCACCTGATTTTGTGATCGGATTGCCGTCATTTAAGCCCGGTACCGTCACCGAAATCTCTGTTTTATTCTTATTTTCCGGCAGATATACCGTCAGATGTCCCGTGTTCGCTTCATCATACGAAATCTGCATGGAAGGAATGACCATAGCTGCACTTTGACCTTCTTGATTGCTCAACGGTTTATCATTCTGCTTGACCGTGATATCGGTTGCCTGTAATATCTGATCGCTCGTGATCACCGTGGAAACAAATTTTAATCTTGTCTCATAAAGAGGAGTTGCGGCCTTCAAAGTGATCGTTGCATTCTTATCATCAACGTCAGCTTCCATCTGATAAACATAGTCTCCAACCGTCACCTGTACCGTTACCGGTGTCCCTGGCGTTAATGGCTTCAGATAATTGGATGCCTGAAGTGTAACTTGATAATCGCTCACCTTCATCGTCCCTGCATTCCAGGTAATCTCTCCCACGCTGATTGTCACCGGATAAGTGCTTTCGATGAATCGTACATCCGCAATCGTGCCCTGAATGGTATAGTTTTTCAGTCCGGGATTTTCACTTTTCGGGAAATAATCACCACCATTTAAGTTGACTACTGCCTGATCACTGATGGAAATGGAGCCCACCAAGGTACCCTCCTGCAGCGCTTGGCCTGGTTTCACTCCGATACCGATCGCATATACTTCATTATTATACGCAATGGCTGAAACCGTTCCGCCCTTGATCACAATCTCACCATACTTGTATCCATCTTCTACCGTTTTTGCTCCACCGCCGCCAGTGCCGATTGCGGATCCGGGGCGTCTTCCTGCGTTCGTAGCATATCCTCCACAGGCTGTCACATTGCCACCATTGATTTCAATCAGATCCACGCAGCCGTACGCTCCACCGCCAATTCCGGCTCCACCGTATACATGATTAATATCCTTGGGGTAGCTTCCATGTCCGCCCTTGGCATACACAGTTCCGCCGTTGATGACAATGGTACCGATGCTGCCCTCTACACTGCCGCCAATACCTGCTGCCATCCCGCTGCCATAAGCTTCGATATTGCCTCCGTTGATCTCAATCCTCCCCAAGGAACCCTTTCTCATGCTCGACGCACCAATTCCGGCACCTACTCCACCGGTTGCTTTTAAGCTTCCCTCTCCGCTGATCGTCAGGGTACAGCCTTCCGGCACATCAATAGCCGCACACATATCACCGCCCTTGAGTGTATTTTTTCCCTTCAGAATCAGATTCAGGTTTGCACCATTTGCCAGTCGGATCGCCGGTATCCAGTTACTTGCTGTCGTAGCGTTCTTATCGATCGGAATCTGGATATCCAGATCCGAAATCGTGATTGTAGCCTCCACACCACTAACCAGAATAACATTGGTCATACTGCTTCCCGTGATAGTCGCATCATTATACTGTTCCAATGTGTCGCTGTTGATGCTGATACCGCTGTTCGCAATATCATAAGTACCTGTTGATGCCAGCAAAGCGATTCCGCCGTCCATGCTGACCTCGATCTCCGGAAGCTCCACGCCCGCTGCCAAAATATACTCTCTCGGAAGAACCGGAAGATAATAATAGAAACCACTTTCATCTTCCCGGTTCTCATCCGGCTCCCAAGTAACGCTGATATCCGTCAGCACCGGGATATCTTCCGAGATTTTCTCATCTTCAAACTCATTATCCTCAAGAAAATCCCCGGCATTGCTGTCGGTCGCGATCAGAAACGTACCCTGCTGGTCTTTCTCCTGAACTTCCTGTTTATCTGCTTCCTCCTCATCATTGCTATCCGGCACGTTTTCTGAATTTTCTGTTTCCGGAGTTTCCTCCTCATTCAGATTTTCTTTCTTTGCATTACTGCCGGTAGCAATTCCAAAGTCTTCTTCCTTATCACGGTCGTCTGCTGCCGCTTTCTCATCTTCCGCGCCCTTATCGCGATCCGCATTATTTTTCTGATGATCCACGTTCTTATATTCCACCACCGAAGCCTCGATCGTCTCCGGGAAATTCAGATAATCCTCTAAGTTTTCTCCGGCATCCGCAGGGATCTGAATATGCGCGACCTCCTCCGGTAATTCCGTAAATCCCGTGATCACTTTCAACTTTTTTGTAGGAACTGCAGCAAACGTTGCAGACGGTACGCATAACTGCATCGCCATCATTGCCGCCAGTGCTGCAGATACGATCTGCCGTTTCTTCTTTTTTTGTTCTCTCCGGTAATATTTTTTATTCATACTTTTCCTCCTCACCTGATTCATTACTTCCCCTTCTTCCCTGAAGAAGCCGGGAGACTGCTTCCCCCAGCTGATGCTCTGTAACGGGCTTCACCCAAAAGTCATCTACACGCAACCTGCAGCTTTGGGGTTCAAATTCTGCCTGATCGCTGATCCAAAGGAGCGGGACATCCCTGCTGTAGCCTCGTATGCTCATGCAGAAATTCATTCCACTGGCTCCGTCCTCCATGACCACCACAGCATCATAAGGCCCATCCCGCTGCATGGCATAGACGCAGAATACGCCATTGTCAAAGCGGTCTACTTTGCCAAGCTTCATCAGTAACGCCGTTTCTTTCTCCTTCTGACTATAGCTGCATAGCGCAATTCGCATTTCCATACCTCCGTTTCCTGATGGGCTCCATCGCCTCATATAGCTCCTGATCACTACAATCTATGGAGAGGAATGCCGGGATACGAAGCTGATACGCGATCAGGGCGAAGTTTTCATCATCACTCCACCAGACAAGCGGTGTTTCCGGTGCCAGCTGCTTTGCCTGAATGACAGCCTCCAATCCCCTTGCCCCGGTCATTGCGATGACAACCGCATGATATCGGCTCCGCCGCAGTGCCTGAGATAGCTGCTTCTCATTCCATAGCTCGTCGATGACAAGCTGTCCGTCCCCAGCAAAAAGGGAGCGCAGCCTGCTCTCAAACCATTCTGCATTCCTTAATTCCGTACAAAGTGCGATTTTCATGCTGAGCCTCCTTTCCTAAAAATAAAAAAACC
>ENA-OROP01002934-OROP01002934.1-human-gut-metagenome-genome-assembly--contig:-NODE-2934-length-11723-cov-15.757713_pt1 | contig 11723 bp, 9 predicted proteins | sample MGYA00242132_ERZ509056 | MGnify/ENA primary metagenome ERZ509056 (study PRJEB26280, sample SAMEA2338768) | human gut metagenome | biome: human gut; feature: human-associated habitat; material: faeces...
TGTCGTAGACGACCTCATTGTGGCTGATGAAGTACTCTTTGAAGCCGTTGATCATCCTGACGGCCTTCTCAAAGACCTGCTCGTTCTGGCAGCGGTCCATCAGAAAACCCTCGGCACCGAACATCTCGGGCACCTCGGTCAGCACGGTGGAGCCGCCGCGGGCGCACAGCATATCGCTGAAACGGCCAATCGTCGGGTTGGCGGTGATGCCGGACAAACCGTCCGAGCCGCCGCACTTCATGCCGACGACCAGCTCGCTGGCAGGGATCGGCTCACGCTTAAACTGCGCGGCGTAGGCGGCCAGCTCTTTCAGGATCTCGCGTCCCGCGACCAGCTCGTCCTCAACGTCCTGGCAGGTCAGGAACTTGACGCGGTCATGGTCGTAGTCGCCCAGCTCGGCCAGAAACTGCTCGTGGGTCAGGTTTTCGCAGCCCAGGCTCAGCACCAGAACCGCGCCCGCGTTGGGGTGGCGCACCAGAGAGGCCAGCAGCTTGCGGGTCTGTGCGTGGTCATGGCCGGTCTGGGAGCAGCCGAACGGATGGGTGAAGGTATACAGCCCGTCGATGCTGCCGGTCACAAGGTCCTGATTGTCGCGCACGAGCGCCTTGGCGCAGTCGTTGACGCAGCCGACAGTCGGGATGATCCAAATCTCGTTGCGGATGGCAGCGCGGCCATCCTTGCGGCGGTAGCCCATGAAGGTGTCAGGCGCGGCGGGGGTCAGCGGGTGCACATTGGGGTGATAGCTGTACTCGATCTCACCGGAGAGGTTCGTGTGGATGTTGTGGGTGTGCATCCAGGTGCCGGGCACGGCGTCCGCCGTGGCGTGGCCGATGGGAAAGCCGTATTTGATGACGTTTTCGCCGCTTTTGATGGGCGCAATGGCCATCTTGTGGCCCTGGGGGATGTCCTCAATGGCGGTGACGGTGGTGTTGTCGACGGGGACTGCCGTGCCTTTGGCGATGGGATGCAGGGCGACGACGACGTTGTCCTTGGGGTTGATCTTAATGGCGATAGGCATAAGATGTCTCCTTAGCTTCTGATAAAAGTGGGGCCGGAGGGCATCCTCCGGCCCCAATGGGGGTACGTTTTAAGCCCTCCCCCTTGGGGGAAGGTGGCCGTAAGGCCGGATGAGGGGCGGGTGTGCGGGGGCAGACCGTAAACGGTCAATATCGGCAGACTCGGCCCTCATCAGTCGGCTGCGCCGACAGCTTCTCCCGATGGAGAAGCCTTTGGACGCTTACAGGCAGGAAGCATACGCGGCCAGTGCGCCGTTCTCGCGGATGTTGGTCAGATTCTTGACGGTGGCCTCCTCGAAGCCGGGAACCTTGGTCAGGTCCTGGCCCCACATTTGCTCGTTGGTCATGACGGCATGGACCAGCGTCGGGACGTCGTCGTTCTTGTGCTCGTTGTAGAATTCAAGGACCCAGCGGTCATCGGAGACGGTGTACTCGTTGCCCTTGGCGCGCTTGCAGACCAGACCCTTGTCGGTCAGCTCCTGCACATCATTGCTGTAGAAGGCAATGTAGGCGGCGAAGCTCATGGTCAGGCAGGTGGGCAGCTTGCCGTTCTTCCCGACGTACTCGAGGAAGGACGGCATGTTGCGGGCACGCCACTTGGAGGTGGAGTTCAGGGAGATGCTCATCAGCTCATGGTTGACGAACGGGTTGTTGAAGCGGTCCTGCACAGCGGCGGCGAACTTCTTGCAGTCGTCCTGATCCAGCGGCAGGATGGGCACGACCTCGTCCAGCAGCATCTTGTTCATGTAGCCCAGGACGGTGGCGTCGTGCATGCAGTCACGGACGATGTCAAAACCGGCCAGGTAAGCGCCCAGCACAAAGCCGGTGTGTGCGCCGTTCAGGATGCGGACCTTGCGCTTCTTGTACGGGCTCATGTCGGGGGTCACAAAGACGCGGCTCTCGAGACCGGCCTTGCGGAAGGGCAGCACGTCGTTCAGCTTGGTATCACCCTCGATGACCCAGACGCCAAAGACCTCGCCGACGTCCAGCAGGGGGTCAGCGTAGCCGTGCTTCTGCTCAAGCTCGGCGACCTCCTTCGGGTCACGGATGCGGCCCGGAACGATGCGGTCAACCAGAGAACCGCAGAAGGTGCAGTCCTCATTGACGTACTTCCTGAAGCCGTCGTCCAGGCCCCACTGGTCAATGTACTGGTTGACGCACTTGAGCAGCTCCTTGCCGTTGTTGTCGATCAGCTCGCAGGCCAGCATGAGGATGCCCTTCTTGCCTGCCTTGTAGCGGTGGTACAGCACCTGGGTCAGCTTGCCGGGAAAGCTGGATGCGGGCACGTCCTCCAGCTTGCAGGCGGGGTCGTAGACGATGCCTGCCTCGGTGGTGTTGGAAACGATGATCTCAAGATCGTCGCTGGCGGCGACGTCCATCATCTGCTTAAAGCCCTCCTCCTCATACGGGTTCAGGCAGCGGGAGACGCTGGAGATAACGCGCTTGTCATCGACCTTTTTGCCGTTTTCACTGCCGCGCAGATACAGGGTGTACAGACCCTCCTGCTCGTTGATCATCTTGGCAAGACCCGGGGCGATGGGCTGGACCAGAACGCACTTGCCGTTCCAGTCGGCCTTCTCGTTGGCCAGATCGAACCAGTAATCCACGAACGCACGCAGGAAGTTGCCCTCGCCGAACTGCAGGACCTTCTCCGGGGCGTTTTTCAAAATATAGCCGTTGTAGCCGGATTTTGCAAGAACTTCATAATTCAAGGTATCCATATATGCTTCTCCTTACCATAAACAAATCTGGTGCGCAGCGGGGGGCTGCAGCACGTCCTGTTACCTGAATTATATTTTCTTTAGGCCGTTTCGTCAAGATTCATTCCGTAAACAGCGCACATATTTTGCGCAGTTTTGAGGCCAATTTTGGGATTCCACATCTTGCACAACAAAGAACCGCACTTTTTGGCTATAATTTCGATTAACAAGCAATTTTTGCAACTTGTGCAAGGCAAAATAGTTATGTATAATAATAGCAGAGCATGCTGTTTTGGGTCATCTTTACAGCGCAAGGTATGTGCTATCAGGGCCCGGGGCGGCATTCCCCCGACTATCATTTATAACATCATTAAGGAGCGTCTGTACATGAAAGCATTTATGGACAAGGACTTTTTGCTGGAGACCCCTACCGCGCAGCATCTGTACCACGACTATTCGGCCAAGCTGCCCATCGTGGATTACCACTGCCACATTCCCCCGCAGGAAATTTATGAGGACCGCCGCTTTGAGAACATCGCGCAGGTCTGGCTGGGCGGCCATCAGGTGCTGGCCGACGGCAGCGACTACTATTTCGGCGACCACTACAAGTGGCGCGTGATGCGCTCCAACGGCGTGCCCGAGGAGTACATCACCGGTGACAAGCCGGATCGTGAGCGCTTTCAGAAGTTTGCCGAGAGCCTGGAAATGGCCATCGGCAACCCGATGTATACCTGGTGCCACCTCGAGCTGAAGAAGTACTTCGGCTATGAGGGCGTGCTGAACGGCGAGACCGCCGAGGCGGTCTGGAACCTCTGCAACGACAAGCTGCAGCATGACCCGAAGCTGACCGTCCGCGGCCTGATCGAGCAGAGCAACGTTGCCATGGTCGGCACCACCGACGACCCCATCGACTCCCTCGAGTGGCACAAGAAGATCAAGGAGGACCCGACCATCAAGGTCGTCGTCGCCCCGTCCTTCCGCCCCGACAAGGCCCTGAACATCCGCAAGGAGGGCTTCGCCGATTACATCCATAAGCTGGAGGAAGTTGTGGGCCGCAAGTTTGCCTGCGCAAATTGCGTTGTCAGTGCGCTGGAAGAACGCCTGGAGTTCTTCGTCGAGATGGGCTGTCGCGCTTCTGACCACGGTCTGGACTACATCCCCTTCGCCGAAACGAACGCTGAGAAGGCAACTGCTGCCTTCAAGAAGGCCATGGCCGGTGAGACCCTGACCAAGGAGGAAGGCGACGAGTACACCACCTACCTGCTGCTGAAGCTGGGTGCCCTGTACAAGAAGCACAACGTTGTCATGCAGATGCACTACAGCTGCCTGCGCAATGTCAACGACAAGATGTACCGCAAGCTCGGCCCCGACACCGGCTTTGATATGATCGCCGTGACCGATTGCAGCGCTACCATCAGCAGCCTGCTGAGCGCACTGACCAAAGAGGACGCCTGCCCGAAGGTAATCCTGTACAGCCTGAACCCCGCCGACTTCGACATGCTGGGCACCATTCTGGGTGCGTTCCAGGATGACGAGATCCCCGGCAAGATCCAGCTGGGCTCCGCCTGGTGGTTCTGCGACACCGACGACGGCATGTACCAGCAGATGAAGACTCTGGCCCGCTTGGGCCTGCTGGGCAACTTCATCGGTATGCTGACCGACAGCCGCAGCTTCCTGAGCTACACCCGCCACGAGCTGTTCCGCCGCCTGATGTGCAACCTCATCGGCAACTGGGTCGAGAACGGCCAGTACCCCAACGACGAGAAGTCTCTGAAGAAGATCGTCGAGGGCATCAGCTATTATAATGCGAAGCGGTATTTTAATCTGTAATTGAAGTAACGCAATAAGCAATAAAACCCCGCCCCGCCTGTTGATTTTGACAGGCGGGGCGGGGTTTTATTGGGTGCGGGCGAAGCCCGAAAAAGGCTCCCCATCAGGGGAGCTGGCCGCGCGTAAGCAAGGCCTGAAGGGTTTGCGAGCTTGCGGGAGCACCGCTTTTCCGGGCAAGCAGCTCCCTGACGATTGTATCAATCTCAAAGCACACCCCATCAAAATTCCGTATTACATCTAAATTGGAAAATCGCAGCACCTGTATCCCCTGCTGCTGCAAATAGGCGGTGCGGCGTTCGTCGTAGGCCTTGCCCGCATCCTCATAGTGCTGGCCGCCGTCCAATTCAACAGCTAATCCAGCGGCACAGCAATAAAAGTCCAGAATGTAGGACTCTACGATTTTTTGGCGTGTGAACCGTGGGACATAAGCGCGCAGAAAATCGTACCACAGATGCCGTTCTTCTTTGGTCATGTCATGGCGGAGCTGACGGGCACGGGAAATCATTTCCTTGGATTGGGCCATGGTGGACTCCTTTTCTAAAAAGGTGACGCAGTGGCAATGGTAAGGCGGCTGAACCCCTCAGGCCTCACAAGCTCGGCCAGCTCCCCTGATGGGGAGCCTTTTTCGGGCGGCTCTGCCGCCCGTGCATGACCTTACTCACAGCTTTCCTGTTCCTCCGGCACCTCGGGCATCGTCCGCAGCTGCTCCAGCGTGATGCCATCCACATATTTATTGATCAGGTCATTCAGCCCGGACCAGAAGTCCAGCGTGTGGCACTGGCTGCGGTGGGGGCAGTCCACCGACGACGCCAAACACGGGATGGCCGTCAGCTCGCCCTCGACGGCGCGCAGGATCTCGCCGGAGGTGATCTCCCCTGCCGGGCGCGCAAGCCGGTAGCCGCCCTGCGCACCGCGCACGCTGGATACCAGCCCGGCCTTCGCCAGCGGGGTGACGATTTGCTCCAGATATTTTAAGCTGATGCGCTGCTTATCACTGATGTCCTTCAGCGGGATCAGGTCGTTGGGGCGGTTGGCCAGTTCCACCATCAGGCGCAGGGCATAACGGTCACGGGTCGAAAATTTCATGGTAAAGCTCCCTTTATCGGAATTAGTAACACTAATCATAGCATAATTCTAGGAATTTTGCAAGTTATCAACCTATTAAAATAGTAGGATATATGCAAAATGCCGAAATGTGCAATTTTATGCAAACAAGTGTTGACAGAATCGGCTCACAGGCGTATACTGTGAGCCATGGAAAGCAAACAACGCCGACCAAAGATTCAAGAAAGGGGTACAGAACCATGAATGCAGTCTGCTTTGGTATGATGATGTGCATGTGCATGATGCGTAAGCGTCCTGTGCCAGCTTTCTTGTGCGCAAATTACAGCGCGTAATGAAAACTTGCAGCGGGATGCCGGAAAGCCGACATCCCGCTTTTGTTTGGAAAGGAAGTTTGTGACTATGGAAAGAGGTTCCGTTTACAAGCAGCCCGGTGTGCGAATGTGACGCTTTGAGGGAAGCTGACCGTTCAAAACCAACACACCTGACGATATATAAAGGAGAATTTACCATGAAAAAACTGATTTCTGCAACGCTCGCCGCTTCTCTGGCCCTGTCGCTGGCCGCCTGCGGCTCCTCCGCTTCTACTGATTCCGTCGCCGCATCCTCTGAGGCTGCCTCCACCGAGAGCACCGCAGCTTCCTCCGCGGCTGCCGAGTCCACCGCCGAGACCAGCGAACTGGCCGGCACGACCCTGAAGGTCGCTGCCTCCCCCACGCCCCATGCCGAGATTCTGAACGTGGCCAAGGAGATTCTGGCCGAGCAGGGCATCGACCTCGAGGTTGTTGAGTTCAGCGACTACGTCCAGCCCAACCTCGTCACCGAGAGCGGCGAGGTTGACGCCAACTACTTCCAGCACACCCCCTACCTCGACAGCTTCAACGAGGAGAACGGCACCCATCTGGTCAGCGTCGGCGCGGTCCACTATGAGCCGTTCGGCATCTATCCGGGCAAGAGCGATGATCTGGCAAACATTGCGGACGGCGCGACCATCGCCGTGCCCAACGACACCACCAACGAGGCCCGCGCTCTGCAGCTGCTGGCCGCCCAGGGCCTGATCACCGTCCGCGACGGCGCCGGTCTGACCGCTACGGTCAACGACATCACCGACAACCCCCACAACCTGCAGATCAAGGAGATCGAGGCTGCCCAGCTGCCCCGCACCGTGCAGGATGTTGACTTCGCCGTCATCAACGGCAACTACGCAATGGAGGCCGGCTTCTCCGTCGGCAAGGACGCTCTTGCTACCGAGGATGCTTCCTCCGAGGCTGCCCAGACCTACGCCAACGTACTGGTTGTGAAGGAAGGCCGCGAGAACGACCCCGCCATTCAGGCGCTGTACGCTGCCCTGACCGGCGACAAGGTCAAGGATTACATCAACAGCACCTACGACGGTGCGGTTGTGCCGATTTTCTAAGATAAAGCCTCGCACCGCCGTAAACGGGCACGGGCGGATATGGAATCCGCCCCTACGGTACGGCAGGCAACGAAATTGTAGGGGCGCATTCCATATCCGCCCGCTGGCAGCCGCAAAGAAAACCCTTGCAACCTGCCAGATTATAGAGTACAATCAATAGCGAATGAGTTTTTGCGCTCATTCGCTATCTTTGTAAATGAGGGAGAATCACCCATGATCGAACTGCAACACCTGACCAAGCGCTTTGCCACGCAGGGCGGCACGGTCGTCGCGCTGAACGACATCAACCTGACGATCCGGGACGGCGACGTCTACGGCATCATCGGTATGTCGGGCGCCGGAAAATCAACACTGGTACGCTGCATCAATATGCTGGAGCGCCCGGACGAGGGAAATGTCATCGTCAACGGCAAGCAGATGCAGGACCTGCGCGCCGCCGACCTGCGCGCGGCCCGGCGTGAAATCACCATGATTTTTCAGCAGTTCAACCTGCTGATGCAGCGCACCTGTCTGCGCAATATCATGTTCCCGATGGAGCTGGCGAAGGTCCCCGGAGACAAGGCCGAGGCCCGCGCCCGTGAGCTGCTGGAGCTGGTCGGTCTGCCCGATAAGGCCGACGCCTACCCGGCGCAGCTGTCCGGCGGCCAGAAGCAGCGCATTGCGATTGCCCGTGCGCTGGCAACGGACCCGAAGGTGCTGCTCTGCGACGAGGCGACGAGCGCCCTGGACCCGAACACGACCCACGCCATTTTGCAGCTCAACCGTGAGCTGGGCATCACAGTCGTCATCATCACCCACCAGATGAGCGTTGTGGAGGAGGTCTGCAACCGTGTGGCCATTCTCGATAACGGCACCGTCGTCGAGGAGGGCGAGGTACAGGCTATCTTCAGCCATCCTACGTCCAAGGCGGCGCGGCGGCTCGTCTACCCAGCCGGTGCGCCCCAGGCCGAGGTCCTGCCCGGCCACAAGCTGGTGCGTGTGGCTTTCGGCGGCACCCAGACCACGGACAAGCCGCTGGTGGCAAGCCTTGCCATTGAGTGCGGTGCGCTTGTCTCGATCATGGCGGCGGACACCCGCATTGTGAACGGCCAGACGCTGGGCAGCATGCTGCTGGCGCTGCCCGACGACGACAAGGCCGCCGCGGCACTGGAGTACATCAGAAACTATCCCGGCATTACTTTTGAGGAGGTGAACGGCTGATGGCAGAGCTTTTTGCAGGCAAGGAGTGGCAGACGTTCTTGCAGATTTTGCCCACCATTCCGTTTGAAACATGGGAGACCGTATGGTCCACCGTCGTCGCAACGCTGATGGCGCTGGTCATCGGTCTGCCGCTGGGCGTCTGCCTGGTCACGGGCGAACAGGGCGGCGTGCGTCCCCTGCCCCGCTGGCTCATGGCGTTGCTGAACGGCCTGGTGAATCTGCTGCGCAGCGTGCCGTTTTTGATTTTGATGATCATTGTCATTCCGCTGTCCCGCGCCATCGTGGGCACGTCCATCGGTACGGTGGCGTCCATTGTGCCGCTGGTCATCGCATCGTTCCCGTTTGTGTCGCGTCTGGTCGAGACCAGTATGCGCGAGGTGGACGCGGGTGTCATTGAGGCCGCCCAGAGCATGGGCGCAACGCCGCTGCAGATCATCACCAAGGTCATGGTGCCCGAGAGCATGCCGAGCCTGGTTGCCAACGTGACGATTGCCGCCACGACCATCATGGGTTACGGCGCAATGGCCGGCATCATCGGCGGCGGCGGCCTTGGCAAGATCGCCATCAACTACGGTTACTACCGCTTTAACGTGGTGCTGGAGTTCTTTGCCACGGCGCTGCTGGTCGTGCTGGTACAGATTTTGCAGACCGTCGGCACAAAGCTGGCCATCAAGTGCGACAAGCGCATCCAGAAGTGATTAGAGGGAACCGAGATTTAACATATTTTTCAAATTGGCGTGACAGGGCGGACATAAATGCAGTGTATAGTATAACCAGAGTTAAGGGGGAACGCCCCAAGACACATTACACTGCCGCCCTGGCCATGCCAGAAGCAATCGCTTCGGCCACGGCGCAGACAACCAACAAGGCCGTGAAGCCATTTGAATAGATACAAAAGCCTCCTGCATCGGTTGTGATGCAGGAGGCTTTTATTTTGCTGCGCGGCAGGAGCCGCATATATGCGGCCCGCCGCTGTAAGGCGGAGGACGTTTGCGGGAAGACTGCGTGCCGGGCATGCCCGGCCCCTACAGGAGGTTTGTAGGGAGCGGTCTTGACCGCTCCGGGAAACCTGGCGGCGGATGCGCACGGCCCGGAGGGGTCAAGACCCCTCCCTACGATGCAGTTATTACAGCGTTGCGACGTCTTGAATAAGCTGCTCCACGGCTTCGTCCTTCGTGGCCCAGCTGGTGCATACGCGCACGGCGGTGTGGTGCTTGTCGGGCTTGCCCATGTGGGTCATGGCGTAGGTCTCGGCCAGCTTGTCGTACCACTCGTCGGGCAGGACAAAGAACTGCTGGTTCGTCGGGGAGTCGTGCAGCACCTTGCAGCCCTTTGCCTCAAAGGCGGTGCGGATGCGCAGGGCCTGCTCGTCGGCCTTTTTCGCCATCGTGAAATACAGGCTGCTGCCGCTGCCGTCCTCGCCGTCCAGCAGAGCCAGGAACTGCTCGCCCAGCAGGCGGCCTTTCGCCAGCATGCCGCCGTGCTGCTTCAGGCAATAGCGGAAATCGGGCTTCAGATCGTCGTTTGTGATGACGACGGCCTCGCCGAACAGCGCACCGCACTTGGTACCGCCCAAGTAAAACACGTCGCAGAGCGCGGCGTAGTCCTGCAGGCTCAGATCGTTGGCGGGGCTCGTCAGGCCGTAGGCCATCCGCGCGCCGTCCACGAACAGGTAGAGTCCCAGCTCGTAGCAGGCGGCGGAAATGTCGGTCAATTCTTCCTTGTTATAAAGGGTGCCGACCTCGGTGGGGTTCGAGATGTAGACCATGCCGGGCTGGACCTCGTGCTCGTGGCTGGCGTTGGCGCGGTGCTCCTCCACGGCTTTGCGGATCTGGCGGGCCGTGATCTTGCCGTTTTTGCCGGGCAGCGCCAGGCACTTGTGGCCTGTGGCCTCGATGGAGCCGGTCTCGTGGACATGGATGTGCCCGGAGTCGGCGCACAGCACGCCCTGCCACGGCTTGAGCGCCGCCGCAATGACGGTCAGATTCGCCTGGGTCGCGCCGACGAAAAAGTGTACGTCGGCATCGGGAGCGTCGCACAGGCTGCGTATCTGCGCGGCGGCCTTGGCGCAGTATTCATCCTCGCCATAGCCGGGAGTCTGGTCGAAATTGGTCTTTTGCAGAAGCTCCAAAACCGCGGGGGCCGCGCCCTCGCCATAGTCACATTCAAAACGAAGCATATTTTTGACTCCTTAGTAAAGTATTGCACGCTTTGCAGGGGCGGACAGTATTTGCCTGCGGAGCCTTCCGGCTGCCGCAAGGCTGGCGGGCCGATGCGAGCATCGGCCCCTACAGGTACGGGCAAATCTCCAAACGACCCATGCCGCGGGTGTTGCCATAATTATAACACTGTGATTCCCCACTTGCAAGTTTCGCCGCGGTACGCTATAATAATTCTACTTTTGGATAGAAAAGAGGAATTATATGGATCCCCAAAATCAACGCGAAAGCTTCGGCTCACGCCTTGGCTTCATTCTGGTCAGCGCGGGCTGTGCTATCGGCATCGGCAACGTCTGGCGCTTCCCCACAGTCACCGGCCAGTACGGCGGCGGCATCTTTGTGCTGTTCTACCTGCTCTTTTTGGTGCTCATGGGTCTGCCGGTCCTGACGATGGAGCTGGCCGTGGGCCGTGCGGGCCGCGGCGCGGCGCGCAGCGCCTACAAGGCGCTGGAGCCCGGGGGCAGCAAGTGGCATATCCACGGCTGGTTCTGCATGGCGGGCTGTGTGCTGCTGATGATGTACTACACCACCGTCTCCGGCTGGATGGTCGACTACTTCTTCCGCTTCCTGACCGGCAGCTTTGACGGCCTGACCTCCGAGCAGGCCGCAGGCGTCTTTGGCGAGATGCTCTCGAACCCTGTCGAGATGGTTTTCTGGATGGCCGTCATCACGCTGGCGGGCTTTGTCGTCTGCGGGCGCGGCCTGCAGGGCGGTCTGGAAAAGGTCGGCAAATGGATGATGAGCGCCCTGCTCGTATTGATCCTTGTGCTGGTTGTGCACAGCTTCACGCTGTCCGGCGCGGGAGAGGGCCTGGCCTTCTACCTGCTGCCCGACTGGTCCCGCGCCACCGGGCAGGGCCTGGGCAGCGTCATTACGGCGGCCATGAACCAGTCGTTCTTTACCCTAAGCCTCGGCATCGGCGCAATTGAGATTTTCGGCAGCTACATGGACCGCCGCTTTACCCTGCCGGGTGAGGCCGCCCGTATCTGCGTGCTGGACACCTTTGTGGCAGTCTGCGCGGGTCTTATCATCTTCCCGGCCTGCTTCTCCTTCGGCATCTCGCCCGACGCGGGACCGAGCTTGATTTTCATCACGCTGCCCAACGTCTTTACAAACATGGCGGGCGGACGCCTGTGGGGCGCGCTGTTCTTCCTGTTCATGACGTTCGCCAGCTTCTCCACGGTCATTGCGGTGTTTGAGAATATCATCGCCTGTGCGCGGGAAAATTTCGGCTGGGACCGCCGCAGGGCTTGCCTGGTGGGCGCGGCGGCGCTGGTCG
>ENA-OROP01002938-OROP01002938.1-human-gut-metagenome-genome-assembly--contig:-NODE-2938-length-11721-cov-2.741214_pt1 | contig 11721 bp, 6 predicted proteins | sample MGYA00242132_ERZ509056 | MGnify/ENA primary metagenome ERZ509056 (study PRJEB26280, sample SAMEA2338768) | human gut metagenome | biome: human gut; feature: human-associated habitat; material: faeces...
AACTCCTGCCGAAATATGCGCACCAGGAACCCCCAGCTATGAAAACCACTGTATGCGGAGATGATAATGCCATGCTGAAGATTGCCATATGCGATGATACAACAGAAGAACGGGAGCTGGTGGAGCAGTATGCCCGTCGGTATTTCCAGAAACAGAACCGCCCGGTGGAGCTGGAAACATTTCCATCCATGCAGGATGTTCTGGACACCGGCACCGCCTACGGCCTCTATCTTCTTGACGTGCTCATGCCAGGCAAAAGCGGCATCCAGGGTGCGGCAGACCTTTTAAAACTCTACTCCCATCCGGTCATCGTCTTTATTACCTCCTCCCTGGAGTCCGCGGTAGACAGCTACCGGGTCTGCGCCTCCGGCTTTCTGTTAAAGCCTGTGCGGTGGGAGGATTTTGAGGAAACCATGGACCGGGTCTGCCTCCAGAAGCTTTCCCAGCCGGATGCCTGCCTCTCCGTTGTGGTAAACCGGGTTCCGGTAGATCTTCCCCTGAACCGCATTTCCCATTTTGAAAACCGTCTCCATAAGGTTTACGCCACCCTCACCGATGGCAGCGTCATTCCGCTCAGCCAGAAGCTTTCTGCCATTCTGGAATCGGTTTCGGAACAGGAAATCTTTCTGCGCTGCCACCAGAGCTACATTGTCAACCTGGCTCACGTTCACACTCTGGAGGATTCCTCATTCCAGATGGAAGACGGCACTTCCATTCCCATTTCCCGTGCTTTCTATAAGGAAGCCAAAAATGCCTACTATCATTACCGCCTGCGTTAGGAGCGGCCGGAACCGGTCCGCTCCCAGCCGTGGCGTCAAAGGAGAACGTTACCCATGAACGATGCAGCCTGCCATGTTTTTCAGGATCTGATCAATCTTTCCGTGCGTATGATGCCCATCTTCCTCTGCCTGGAACCGAAACAGAAAAACCGGGAGACCATCGCGGCCTGCTCCGTTTATCTCTGGGCTATCATGATCTTTACCCAGTCCCTGTTTCACATTCCGGATCACATCTTCTGGATCTTCCAGGGCTTTTTTTCATGCCTGTTTTTCCTGGTGCTTCTGGTCTTTTTCCACGGTTCTGCTGTAGAAAAGCTGTTTTTCTATCTGTCGGCATGGATGCTGGCGGACCTTTCCTCATTTCTGAATCGCTTTACAGCCTGGTGCTTCCACACATGGCTCCCTCTGTCCGAAGAACAGCTCTGCACACTCATTTCCCTGATCAGTGCCTCGCTCTGCTGCCTGTTTGTGCATTTCTGGCTGAAGAAACGCGCCCGTCAGATTTTTGGCAGTCTCTCTGCCCGCTTCTGTCTGCTCGTAGCTGCTTATCCGGCGCTTTTTCTCTTCATTCAGTTGATCGGTGAACGCGTCCTGTTTCCTTACGGCATCCCATCCGGCCAGAGCCAGAGCCTCCTCTTATTCTTCCTGGTGCTCTGCGTCAGCCTGCTCTTACTCTATGTGCTCACCTTAAACAGCACCGCCCAGATCGTAAAACGCAAGCAGACCGAGGAAGAGCTGACCTTTGCCCGCCAGATGATCAGCAAGCAGCGGGAACACTACAACCAGACTCTGGACTACATTGAACAGGTGCGGATCATCCGGCATGATTTCCGGCATCACATCCACGCCCTGCTCTACATGGACAAGGAACAGCAGGTAAAATACCTAAAGAATCTCCAGAAAGAGCTGGAAACTTCCGAGCAGAAAATCTTCTGCGAAAATCAGGCTGTAAACGGACTGATCCAGGAATATGCGGTCCGGGCTGAAAAAGCCGGAATTTCCTTCACCGCCCGTCTGGATCTGTCCGCCCATATTCCAATTGATGACCTGACACTCTGCATCGTCATCGGAAACCTGCTGGAAAATGCTATGGAAGCTTCCAAAAAAATGGAGAAAGATTCATTCATCCGCATTCAGGCCCGCATGGACGGCGACCATCTGCTGATGCTTGTGGAGAATGCCTACAACGGCAGTATTCAGGAGAAAAACGGAAATATTCTTTCCAGTAAAAAAGACGGGGGGCTCGGGATGCTGAGTATCCAGCGCATCCTGAACCGCCCCGGTGATGAATTTGATGTTTACTTTAATGATGATACCTTTACGGCCATGGTGCAGATTGGAACGGATATTCCACAGCAGTAAATCCAGGCCACAGTCTTATGCTTTTTTCTCCGTGATTTTCTCTGTGGATTTATCTGTGGCTTTCTCCGTGGCCTTATCTGCAGCTTTCTTTACCTCGGCTGCGGTCTTCTTTGCGGTATTCTTTGCTTTCTTTACCACATCCTGCACTGCGGCGGCAGCCGTTTCCTTCGCCGCTTTTACGGCTTCCTCCGCAGTTTTTCTTCCATTTTCCGCTGTTTTCGCTGCTGCTTTCTTTGCTTCCGCTACTGCTTTTTTCACAGTTTCCGTCTTTGCGGAGCTTTTCTCTGCCGCGGTTTTCTTTTCTGCGGCTGATTTTCCCATGCTGGTCTTCTTTGCTGCTGTGTTCTTCTCCGTACCGGTCTTTTTCGCTGCCGCGGTCTTCTCGGCTGCAGGCTTCTTTGCGGCTGATTTCTTCGCCGCCGTTTTCTTCGGTACTGCCGGCTCACATGAGAACACGATCATGGACATTGGCGGTACCGTGATCTGCATGGAATAGTCACGGCCATCGTACTCTTCCTTCTTTGCCGCTCTCACCCTGGAATTGCCCTTGCCGCTTCCGCCGAACTGTTTTGCGTCACTGTTGAAGATTTCCTTGTATCTGCCCGCAAACGGGAGTCCGATCTGGTATTTCTCATGAAGTACCGGGGCAAAGTTGCAGACAAAGAGCAGAGTCTCTTCCGGCTTATCTGTCTTTCTGGTAAAGACAACGATATTATCTGCCGCAGAAGTACAATTGATCCATTCAAAGCCCCCCTGCTCAAAATCCTTCTGATACATAGCAGGGTGCGTACGGTAAAGTTCATTTAACGCAGTCACATAATCCTGCATATTTTTGTGAAGCGGGTACTCCAGAATGTTCCACGGCAATTCTTCATTCTCATTCCACTCGGAAATCTGAGCGAACTCCTGTCCCATGAACAGCAGCTTCTTGCCCGGATGCCCGTACATAAATCCGTAGGCGGTACGCAGGTTTGCTGCCTTCTCCTCGTAGGTCTCTCCCGGCATCTTGCAGAGCATGGAAGACTTTCCATGTACGACTTCATCGTGGGAGAATACCAGCACAAAATCCTCACTGTAGGCGTAAAGCATGCTGAAGGTCAGCTCCCCGTAATGCTGGTTGCGGAAATACGGATCACACTGCATGTATCCGGTAAAATCGTTCATCCAGCCCATATTCCACTTATAATCAAAACCAAGTCCGCCGTCTTTTGGATCACCGGTGATCATTGGCCATGCAGTAGACTCCTCTGCGATCAGCACCGCACCGTTCTTTCTGCCCTTGAATACAGTATTTAAGTGCTTTAAGAACTCTACAGCTTCCAGATTTTCATTTCCGCCGTAGATATTTGCCACCCATTCACCGTCATTTTTACCGTAATCCAGATACAGCATGGAAGCCACCGCGTCCATACGGATGCCGTCTGCGTGGTACTTCTCAGCCCAGAACAGTGCGTTGGCAATGAGGAAGTTAGATACTCCCGGACGGCCGTAGTTATAGATCAGTGTACCCCAGTGCGGATGAGCGCCCTTTCTTGGGTCTGCATGTTCATAGACGCAGGTTCCGTCAAAGCATGCCATTCCGAAAGCATCTCTCGGGAAATGGGCCGGTACCCAGTCTAAGATCACACCAATGCCCTGTTCATGCATATAGTCCATGAAGTACATGAAATCATCCGGTGTTCCATAGCGGCTGGTAGGAGCATAATAACCAGTTACCTGATATCCCCAGGAAGCATCTAAAGGATGTTCCATGATCGGCAGCAGTTCTACATGGGTATAGCCCATATCTTTTACATACTCAGCCAGCTTTACAGCCAGTTCCCTGTAATTGTAGAACTCGGAGCCAATGATATCTTCCCCGTTTTCGTCCTTGGCAATCTCTTTTCGCATCCAGGAACCTAAATGGACTTCATAAATATTGAAAGGCTTGTCCTTTGTATCAGAAGCAGCCCGCTTGTCCATCCATTTTTTATCTTTCCACTGGTAATTGTTGATATCCCATACAATGGAAGCATTATTTGGACGCAGCTCTGCATAATTTCCATATGGGTCTGCCTTCATCATAGGCAGTCCAGCTCTGGTCTTGATCTCATATTTATAAAGGCATCCTGCTTTCAGGCCCGGAATGAACAGCTCAAATACGCTGGCATCTCCTTCGCCTACTTTGCGCATCTGGTGGCGTCTGCCGTCCCATAAGTTAAAGTCACCTACTACACTGACACGCATGGCACATGGAGCCCATACTGCAAAATAAACGCCTTCTACTCCGTCAATGGTCATTGGATGAGCACCCATTTTCTCATAAATGTCGTAGTAGATACCTGCACCGAATTTCTTTAATTCATCTTCTGTAAACTGTGGTCCGAAAGAATAGGGATCGTGGATCTCTTCTTCGGTTCCATTATCATAAGTGACAAGTAAGGTATAATCTGTCACTGTTTTTCTTGGGATCAGTACAGCATAAAATCCTGCTTCATCTGCCAACTCCATAGGGTATTTTTTCCCATTTCCTGTAAGCTTTACAGTGATCGCTGTTGCGGTAGGTATAAATGCCTGTATCAATAAGCCTTCTTCTGTTGCATGTGGTCCTAACATTCTGTGAGGATCGGCTGACTCTGAATAGGTCAGTTCCTCAATCCCCGCCCAGTCCATAATATCATATAATTTCTGTTCCATCTGCGTGCCCCCTTTTAGCAAAAACAATGTTGTTTCTATTATAGCTGTTTCGCCCGTTCTGAAATATTCTGTCTGAAATTGATCACATCATGCTCATATTCTTCATCCATAAGAGGTGATGAGATCATAAAATCTGCACTTGCCTTATTGTTTGCAATGGGAATATCGTAAACCTGTGCAATACGCAGCAGTGCCTTTACATCCGGATCATGAGGCTGTGCTGTCAATGGGTCGGAGAAGAAGATCACGAAATCGATCTGTCCTTCTACGATCTTGGCGCCGATCTGCTGGTCGCCTCCCAATGGGCCGCTGTTATATCCCTTTACCGGAAGTCCGGTATAATCGGTGATCATTCTTGCAGTTGTTCCGGTTCCGCATAAGAAATGTTTCTCCAGAATGGATTTATGTTCCTTGCACCATTCCATTAATTCATGCTTTTTCTGATCATGGGCGATCAGGGCGATATTTTTCTGCTTCTTGATAGTCATTGGGACAAATTCCATTGTATGCATACCTCCTTATGTTGCCTGTCTCTTGTGTTGCTGTCCTAAATATATAGTATACAATTGCTCATTTATGATGATGCCGCCGTCAGGCAGCATACATGTTTATTCAACTACCGGATTGGTAAGTGTGCCGATCCCTTCAATGGTACATTCTACTACATCTCCAGGTTTTAAGAATTTTGGCGGTGTAAAGCCCATTCCTGCGCCTGCCGGTGTGCCGGTGGCAATGATGGTTCCAGGTTTTAATGTCATGCCTTTTGAAAGCTCACTGACGATGTGGTCAATACCAAAGATCAGCAGTTCTGTGTTGCTGTCCTGTCTCAGTTCCCCGTTGACACGGGACTGGATAGAAAGCTTTGGCGGATATGGGATATCTTCCACTGTGGTGATACATGGTCCCATTGGGAAAAATCCGTCTAAACTCTTTCCAAAATACCACTGGTTATGCTGGGTCTGAAGGGTTCTGGCACTGACGTCATTGATAATGGTGTAACCAAAAATGTAATTTTTTACCTCTTCTTCCGGTACATTTTTTGCTTCTTTTCCAATGATTACTGCCAGTTCTACCTCATAGTCTAAATCTGTTACAATGTCTGAATGGCTTTCAATGCCTTCACCGTTTGCCACTGCCTCGTTTACACGTTTGGAGAAGTAAACGGCATAGGGACGTTCGCCTCCAAATGCCTCTTTCTTGTAGCGGGCAGACTCCTCTGCGTGAGCCATATAGTTGATACCCAGGCAGATCACATCCTGTTTCGGATTTGGGATCGGCGCCAGAAACTTTACTTCTTCAATAGGTGCCGCTCCTCTGATCTTATAAGGGTCCTGACCGGACACATATTCAAGCAGCTGTTTTTCTGACTCGCTGATCCCCTCGATCAGTTCCTGCATGGTCTTATAATCCATATCCAGGGAGCGAAGAGGATAGACCCATTTTCCGTCTCTGCTGATCACGCCCAGACCGCCTTTATGTTCCACTTCATATGTAACAAGCCTCATAACAGCCTCCTTATTTCATTTAGCAATTTCTTAATGCTTACTTTATCACATTTTTCGGATATTTTCCACCTTGCCACAAATGTTTTACATAATCTTAGAAAATTTAGCGAACAATTCAGACGTCATTTAAGCGGTTCCTGCGCTCATCATTTTGTAGATCTGAATAACTGCCGTTGGTGCCAGCGCACCTAAAACCACTGCCAGTAACTGTGAGCCCGTCAGATCCCCTGCGGCAAATACATCCTGAAGCTTAGGCACAAAAAGCACTGCACACATAAGGACTACACCTACAAACAATGCCATAACACACCAGAGATTGCTTCCTATTCCCAATGAAAGCAGGCTTTTTCTTCCCCTGCAGTTAAAACCATGGAACAGTCTTGCCAGAGTCAGAGTGGAAAATGCCATAGTACTGGCAATGGCTTCCCCGCCCTGGGAATATCCCATTTCCCATGCCCACATGGTTGCTGCACCAATAAGAAAACCCTGGAATAAGATCTTCCCTGCAAATGGAAAAGAAAGGATCCCTTCTTTTGGGTCTCTGGGAGGCTGGTTTAAAAGATCCCGGTCTGCCGGTTCCATACCTATGGCAATGGCAGGAAGGGAGTCTGTCAGCAGGTTGATAAACAGCAGATGCACCGGCGCAAAAGGCAATGGAAGCGCCTTGATAGATGTATACAGTACACAAAGGATCCCTGCCATATTTCCGGACAACAAAAACTGGATGGAATTTTTAATATTCCGATATACATTTCTTCCATTTGCCACTGCCTTGATAATCGTAGCAAAATTGTCATCTGTTAAGATCATGGCAGCGGCATCCCTTGAAACTTCTGTGCCTGCTTTTCCCATAGCGATCCCTATGTCCGCCTTTTTTAAGGCAGGAGCGTCATTTACCCCGTCTCCTGTCATAGCTGTAATGTGCCCTTTTTTCTGCCATGCTTCCACAATGCGGATCTTATGTTCCGGAGACACCCTGGCATATACGGAGATCTTTTCCAGTCTTTCCTGCAGCTGCTGATCGCTCATCTGATCCAGATCTGCTCCTGTAACAGCCAGATCACCAGCTGTAAAAATACCAATCTCCGAGGCGATCGCTGCCGCAGTCTCTTTATGATCCCCGGTGATCATGACCGTGCGGATCCCTGCTTTTTTAGCATCTGCCACTGCCATTTTAGACTCCGGCCTTGGTGGATCTGTCATAGCAGCCAGACCCAGAAAGATCATATTTTCCGCCTTTGCATCCCTGATTTCTTCCTCTTTTAATGGTTTACATGCCAGTGCCAGAACCCGCATTCCCTTTTTGGACCATAGACCGTTCTGGCGAAGGATCCGCTCTTTATCAGAAAAGGAAAAGGGACGTCCCCAGGAAGCAGTCTCTTCTTCCTGAAAAGAGGGATTGACTGCCAGACTGCATTTAGACAGCAAAACGTCTACCGCCCCTTTTACAAAAAGGATCTTTTCTCCCCCTTTGCTGCATATGGCACCCATATATTTTTTATCAGAGTTAAAAGGGATCTCCGAAATACGACGCCACTGCCTGCGAAGAAGTCCGGGATCTTTTCCTGCTTCTTCTGCCATATGTAAAAGAGCCTGCTCTAAGGGATCTTCTTTTTCCCCGATCTCCTCTCCGGAAGCATTATTTGCAAGAATGACTGATCGCAGGAAAAGAGAAAGATCCGGGTGGTGGGAATATTTTTTTAACTGCCCTGTATCCATGACCTTCCCATTTATGCAAACAGCCTCTGCCCGCAGACTGTTTTGGGTCAGTGTCCCTGTTTTATCAGAACAGATCACAGATACACAGCCTAAACTTTCCACTGCTTTCAGGTCCTTTATGACTGCATGCTCTTTTGCCATTTTCTGGGTTCCCATTGCCTGGACAATGGTCACAATGGAGCCAAGAGCCTCCGGGATGGCTGCAACCGCCAGCGCTACCGCAAACATCAGGGCATCTAATACAGGCTCCCTGCGATACAGGCTGATCAGAAAGATCGCCCCGCAGATCCCCATAATTCCTAAGGCCAGATGGCCGGAAAACCGGTCTAAACTGGCCTGCAAAGGTGTTTTCTTTTCCACTGTGCGGTTCATCAGGGAAGCAATGGTCCCGATCTGGGTATCCATTCCTGTTTCCGTCACTACCGCAGTTCCCCTTCCGCCAGTGATCAGAGCACCGGAAAAGACCATATTGCTCTGATCTCCCGGAGATAAAGGCGTTTTTCCTGCCGGCAGTTTTCCCTCTCTTTTTTCCACATTTAAAGCTTCTCCTGTAAGAGAACTTTCGTTGCAGGTAAGGCTGCAGGACTGAAGGATCCGGCCGTCTGCAGGTACCATTCCTCCTGTTTCCAAAACCAGGATATCCCCTGGAACCACCCTGGAAGATGGCGCCGTACAAACGCGTCCTTCCCGGATCAGAAGTGTTTCCGGAGAAGCAAGTCGCTTTAAGCTTTCCAGGGATTTTCGTGCTTTCTGATGTTCCACAGTCCCTAAAATGGCATTTAACAAAAGGACGGAAAAGATCACAAGAGCGCTTTCCGGATCTCCGGTAACCATGGATACCCCCGCAGCCCCAATGAGGATCATGACCAGAAGATCTTTAAACTGTCCTAAAAATACCTGCCACCAGGGCATTTCTTCCTGTTCTTTTAAAACATTTTCCCCATATGTTTCCAGCCTTCTTTCTGCCTCTTTCTCATTTAGCCCGGTCCTGTTGGTGCCAAGGCGCTTTAAAACTTCTTCCTGGGTCAGACCATACCATTGTGCCATTCCTGCCTCCTATAGACTCTGTATAGACTTCATATAGAAAAAAATGAGGATGCCCTGACCCGTCTGGCCTTTACAGCATCCTCATCTGAATGTATATGTATTTCTCTTTTATCTTTATGCAGGAAAAAACAGGCTTATGACCTGCCTCCGAATATCATCTCAAAAGCAACTCTGTATCCTAAAGGAAGGGAAGCTTCTTCTACATATTCCTCTCTTGTATGAGCGCCGGCTCCACTGTAGCAGCCCACGCACACGCTTGGGATCCCCATAGAAAGCGGGATATTGCAGTCTGTAGAACCAGAACCAACTCCAGGGCAGATTCCAGTCACTGTCTCTACCGCTGCTTTTGCACGTTCAAGAAGGCGTGCCTGACGTTCTTTATCTACATCACCGGAGCATGGACGGATGCCCAGGATCTCATAAGTAATATCAAGACCGGCTGCCTTTGCCTCATCTACTGCTGCCTCAAATTTTTCTTTCATATAAGCCAGATTTACTTTTCTGTCAGAGCGGAACTCATATAACATGGAAGCTTCCTGGGCAATGGTATTAACAGAAGTGCCGCCGGAAATAGTGCCTACATTGTAAGTAGTCTTTCCGCCCTCCGGAACCTGGATCCGGTACAGTTTTTCAATGATACCTGCCAGCTTTTCAATGGCATTATCACGGCCGAAATTGCCAAAGGAATGACCGCCCTGGGTGCGTACCGTCACTTTATAACGGTTAGATCCCACTGCTTCATCTACCAGATGCTCCAGACTGCCGTCGAAGGTGCAAAAAGTGTTCATACGGCTGCCGTAATCTTCGCAGATCTTTTTAACGCCTTTCAGGTTTCCAAGACCTTCTTCTCCTGAATTGCATACAAAGATCAGTCCAGGTTCTGTTTCTGGCCGGATCTGGTTAAGTTTGCCTTCTTTTATCATAAGAGCAGTATATTTTGCTGCCAGAAGAACACATACAAGGCAGGCAGTATCATCACCTACTCCTGGACAGCAGATACGTCCATTTTCCACCTTTAAAGGAAGTTCCGTCTCATCTGGAAAAACTACGTCTGTATGGGCCATATAAACATCCACATTATCCCTTAAAGCAGCTGGATAAACTACATTTAATGCCTCATCAATATAGACTCCCTCTGCTCCCTGTTCCTTTAACCAGTTACAGCAAAACTGGGCTCTTTTTTCCTCATGATTAGATGGGGAAGGGATTTTCGCAATGGTAAGAAGCAGGTCATATGCCTCTTTTTCATGTTCCTTGATAAAACGCTCCATAGCTTCACTTAACATATTACATTCCTTCTTTCCGGTTCGCTTTCGGACCTTTGCTTTGTGTTTTTTTCTTTTCCGGGCATTTAAGTCCTGCAAATACCTGGATGGATCTTGCAAGGACAAGAGCCTCTTTCTGGTCATCCAGATGTCTTTCCTTACCTGACGGCAAAAAGCCGTTCATACTGTCTTCAGCTGTATCAAGGACCTGATGCCAGATATATCCTGACGGCAGATTGGGAAGTGCAAATGCATGTGGCTCCCAATGCATGTTGTAAGCAGTATAGAAATAAGGTTCCTCGCTGCCGTCTGCATTTTCCCCATAAGAAGCACTGTAAAACACCCCCAGCTGGCGGCTGTAGCGTTCAAAGTCCGGACACCAGGCCTTCTCCCCGTGGAAAGACACATCCGGCAGTCCTACTGACTTATGATCCATTAAAGTAGGTTCTGTACTGCGGTGGAACAGGCTGTGCTTTTTGCGGAATGCGATCAGATTTTTCGTAAACTCATAAAGCCCCTTGTGAGAGTCTAATAAATTCCAGTTTAACCAGGATATCTCATTGTCCTGACAATAAGCATTATTATTTCCCTTCTGGGTACGGCCAAATTCATCACCTGCCATAAGTAACGGGGTTCCCTGGCTTAAAAAAAGCATGGTAAGGGCATTTTTAAGCTGACGTTTGCGCAGTGCAAGGATCTTTTTCTTTCGCACCGGACCTTCTGCACCACAATTCCAGGACTGGTTGTAATCGGTACCGTCATGGTTTTCCTCGCCATTGTCCTCGTTGTGCTTATGATCGTAAGAAACCATATCCATTAAAGTAAAGCCGTTGGTATTCGCCATGTAATTAATAGAAGCCACTGCATCCGGATTGTCCTTTACATGAAGAGCCACCTGGTTTAACATACCTTCATCGCCCTTTAAGAAGCTGCGCATATCCAGCATAAATCCTGTTTCGTAAGCAGATAAACGGCGTCCGGTCTCTTTCTTTTCTTCTTTGGTTCTGTTGCCCCTGTCTGTTTCCGTCGCAGTTCTCACTTCATCCCAGTTCTTCGCCCAAAGTTTCAGATCAGAAAGATATGGGTCTTTCACAATAGTTTCCAAAGGGGCATAACCTACTAAATGGATACCATCTACATGATACTGGGCAGCCCAGAAGCGGAGTACATCTACCACATAGGAAGGAGACTGTGTCCCGTCAAAGTATAATTCAACGACCAGCTCCAGACCTTCTTTATGTAATGCCTTCACCAGAGTCTTAAACTCTTTTACCGGATCCTTTTTCTGTCCCGGCGCTGCGCCTGCATAGGCTGCTTTTGGCGCAAAGCTGTGTCCACAGCAGTACCCCCAGTAATTCACCTTTCCGG
>ENA-OROP01002945-OROP01002945.1-human-gut-metagenome-genome-assembly--contig:-NODE-2945-length-11703-cov-6.584478_pt1 | contig 11703 bp, 7 predicted proteins | sample MGYA00242132_ERZ509056 | MGnify/ENA primary metagenome ERZ509056 (study PRJEB26280, sample SAMEA2338768) | human gut metagenome | biome: human gut; feature: human-associated habitat; material: faeces...
GAACAGGGTCTGGCTGCCGGAATCTTCCCGCCGCTGGAATGCCACGATGGGCAGGTCCGCGCCGCCGACGTCTTTCCAGTTGGTGATCTTCCCGGCATAGATGTCCCGGAGCTGCTGCTGGGAGAGGCTCTGGACGGGATTTTCTTCGTTGACGATGAACACCAGTGCATCCCGGCCAATGGCTTTCTGGTCCAGCGGGCCGCCCTCCGCGGCCATTTCCTCCTTGACGGATTCCGGGGCCTCGTAGGCGATGATGAGCTTGGTGGAATCGCCCTCATTGCCGCCGTAAAGGCTCAGGTTCCGCCAGGCCCAGGCCGTGGTGTTGGTGCTCACGCAGCTCTGGGCCGTTTCCAGATCCATGCCCGTGGTGTCCGCCATGATCTGCGCAATGAGGGGGATGCAGGCCGTGCTGCCGTCGGTCATGGGAAACTCGTCGGCTGTAAGGATGGGCTCACGGGTCCCTTCACTGGAAGCATCCGGGCTGGCAGCGGGTTCCCTCTCGGGCTGAGAGGGAGTGGGCCCGGAGTTGACGGGGGCATTCGTGTTGCAGGCCGAGAGCAGGGCGGCTGAGGAAACCGCGCCCAGCCCCAGCAGAAAAGCGCGGCGGGAAAGAGCAGTTTGTTTCATGGTCAAAACCTCCTGTGTTCAGATCAGATCGCCATAGCCGTGTTCGTCCGTGCTGGAAGCAAAGATGCTGCGGCAGTAGAGCCACTGGCCGTCTGGGGTCATCCAGCCGTAATAGAAGCCCTTTCGGGCCATGAAAGCGCCTGCGGGCAGGTCATTGAGGCCGTTGCCGCCATAATAGTTGTAGCAGAGGGCCAGCCCTTTGAGGACGGCGTTCCCGTTCTCGTCCAGTACGTCATAGAGGGTTTTGCCGTTGGGGCCTGCGTAGCCGTAGCGGAAATAGGCGTGGCCGTCTGTGGTGGTGAGGGGCGCAAAGTAGTAATAGCCATCCGGCGTGGAGGCGGAAATAGCAAGCTGCCGTACAAGGCCCTGTGCGTCATAGAGCCGGATGGTGGGCTTGCTATGGTCTCCTGCCGGATAGAGCATCACCAGCGCGTAGCCCTCCCCCACAGCCCACACCTGGGCCGAATCCTGATTCTCGACCGAATCCACGTTCACATCGGTAAGGATGGCGCCGGTGGTGCGGTCGTAGACCCGGAGCGTCCCGTCGGTGGCGTAGACGGCCAGGGTCTTGTCGTCGGCGTCCACGTTATAAACGGGTTTCATCTCCCCGGTGGTCAGGTCGTGGAACTGGTAGCGGTAGTCGTTGCCAGCATTCCAGCAGACCACTGCCCCGGGGGCATCGTAGAGGACGGAGCGGTCAAAGGTGGCAAGGACTTCGCTCTGTTCGGTGCTGGCCAGGTCGATGAGCTGGTACTGGCCGTCTTCCGTCCGGAAGCTGGCGGTGCCGTTGCCGCACACCTGGTCAAAGCCGTCCAGCTCTTCCCCCGTTACCGTGTTGGAAAGAGTGGAGGACTGGGAGAGGTAACCATCCGTGTAGAAATCCAGTAAGATCCAGTCGCTGGGGATGCCGCTGGTATTGTTCTGGGTGGAAAGGCTGGTGGCCGTGCAGCGGTCTTCCTCCCGCAGGGGATTGCCCTCCCGGTCCTGCAGCACCATCCGCACATGCTGGTACATGTCCTCGTCATATTCGCCGTCGGTCAGCGTCTCGGGCCGTTCATAGCAGGTAAAGGCGAACAGATCGTTGGAGACGACGCACTGGTAGGCGGTGTCCGGAGACGGGATCTCCTGCCGGGTGGTCAGGTCGATGACCCGGCAGTCCCCTGGCTGGACAGCATGATTGCAGGAAAATTCCAGTGCGTCGGTCTGGTTGAGCACCAGATAATTCCCGGAGAGGGTGACGCTGTGATCCTGTTCAAAGGTGAGCACTTCGGCTCCGGTCTTATCGTAGAGGGCACTGCGGCGGCCGGAGGGGGAGCTGTTGTCGGACCAGGCCACCCAGTAATAGGGGATATCGCTCTCCGCAGGGTCGTACACCAGTGCGATGCTCTCATCGCCCCGGCCCTCATGGAGGACTTTGCTGCCGCAGAGGACGGTGGAGCCGTTGGAATCATACAGGATCCGCAGCTTGCCGTCGTCGAGAGCGGCGGAAGCGTCGCTGGGCTGTTCTACGGGAATCGGGTCTTTCCGGGGGGATGCCGCCGGCAGCAGGGAACAGCCGGTGAGCAGGGCAACCGCCAGCGTCAGGCAGGCGGCGGTGCGGCCAAAGCGAAACAGCGTGGTCTTCATGGGCGATTCCTCCTAAAATTTGACTTTCCCATTTGATTATAACACGAAAGACCCGGCCGTTCAATTGCATTGGAACGGCCGGGTCTGGTTACAGTTTGGTGACAACGGGGAGCTCAGGCTTCTTCCATCCGGTTCAGCTTGTGGAGGAACGGCAGCAGGAACGGCACCGAGATGAAAAAGGTGAGCATGTCGGCAATGGGCTGGCACATCTCAATGCCCGGCAGGCCCAGCAGGTGGGGCAGGGTGAGGATGAGCGGGATGAAACAGACACCCTGCCGGCAGCAGGCCAGGAACGTGGCCCGGCCGGATTTGCCGATGCTCTGGAACATCATGTTGGTCACCACGATGACGGGCTGTAAAAACATGGCCAGACACTGGTAACGGAACGCGGGCAGGGCCACGGCCAGCACCTCCGGGTCATCGCGGAAGAGGTGGATCAGGGTCTCGCTGTTACACCAGCAGACCACATTGAGCACGCAGACAAAGCAGAACGCCGCAAAGATCGTGAAAATAGCGGCCTGCCGTACCCGGCGGTACTTTTTGGCACCATAGTTGAACGCGGCCACGGGCTGCAGCCCCTGGCCCACGCCGATGGCGACGGACAGGATGAACATAAAGATGCGGGAGATGATGCTCATGCCCGCCACGGCGGCGTCGCCGTACTCGCGGGCGGCAATGTTCAGCAGCATACCGCCAATGCTGTTCAGGCCCTGACGGCCAAAGCTGGGGGCACCGTTGGTAAAGATGAGCAGGTAGTCACGAGGCGTGCGGGTGATCTCCGTGATGCGGAACTGGCTGACCGTTTTGCCCCGCAGGAACATGGAGAGCAGGATGCAGAAGCTGATGCACTGGCTCAGTGCCGTGGCGAGGCCCGCGCCGCCGGTGCCCATCTTGAACACAAAGATGAAGAGCGGGTCCAGCACGATGTTGAGCACGCCGCCCGTCACAAGGCCGATCATGGCAAAGCTGGCCTTGCCCTCATACCGCAGGATGTTGTTCATTACAAGGCTGGACATCATCAGCGGGGCCGCAAACAGGATGGGCCGGGCGTAGGCACTGGCGTGGGGCAGGATGGTGTCCGTGCTGCCCAGCAGCATCATAAAGCGGGGCAGGGTGGCAAGGCCGCCCACGGCCAGCACGGCACCCACCGCCATGGCCGTGAAAAAGCTGGTGGAGGCAAATTTGGTGGCCGCGTGGGTATCCTGGTTGCCCAGGCTGCGGCTGATGATGCCGCCGGCCCCGTGGCCGAACATAAAGCCCAGCGCCTGGATAATGGCCATCAGGCTGGAAACGATGCCCACCGCGCCCGAAGCGCTGGTGGAAAGCTGGCCGACAAAAAACGTATCGGCCAGGTTGTAGATGCTGGTGATGAGCATACTCAGGATGGTGGGGGCGGCAAGGCTCAGGATCAGTCTGGGGATGGGCGTCTCGGTCATTTTATGGTACTGCTGCTGACTGAGGTCGTTGGCGGGCATGGGCAAAACTCCTTTCGGTGCAAACTGCCATTCCGGCATGGAAAAGCCGCCCTTGCAATGCCAAAGAGCGGCGGAAATCGGACCGATTCCCAGTATAGCGCGGAAAAGAAAAATTGTCGAGGGTGAAAACCATAGCGGATTGGAATGGTGGGTGAGAGAAAATTTTGAGGAAAAACGGGCGGAAAGTTCTCTATTGGGATGTCAAAATTCGCAAAAAATGGACACATTTTGTTAAAACTGCTAAACAAATGGCGAATTGCTTGTGAAAAATCACGGCTGGTGGTATAATTTAACAAAGAAGAACCAAGGAATTTGGACAAAATGAATATCTTACGGAGGGAATTGCAATGAAATCTATTGCACAGACCGTCATTGAGGCGGATCGTTTTTATACCATTGCTGCCAAGACTGGCAGCGTGATCCAGGCTGTGGAGAACGCAAAGGACGGCGGTGACATCCGCCTGGGCAAGTATGACCACAAGCCCGAGCAGGAGTGGGCATTCATCCGGGTGGGGGACGGCGTTTACCGTATCCGCAACCGTGCCAATGGCAAGCTCATGGACCTGATGATGACCGGCACCGCCAACGGCACCTGGCTGCACCTGTGGGAAGATGTGGGCGGCACCTCCCAGATGTGGACCATGGAGCACACCCCGCAGGGCACCGTCCGTCTCCGCTCCTCCTGGGCCGGCGGCAAGTGCATTGATACCGTGGGCATGGGCACTGCCGATGGCGCTGTCCTGCAGGTCTGGCAGGAGACCGCGGGCGAGGACCAGCTGTGGACCATTGAAGAGGTCAAGGACCGTGCAAAGCGCGCCGTGAAGAAAGCAGAGCCCGCTGTGGAGGCTGCTCCCGCTGCCGAGCCGGTGAAGACCGAGACTGCTCCTGTGGGAGAGGAAAAGGCTGCTGAGCCCGTGGCCGCTCCCGCTGTGGAGGAGAAGCCCGAGGTCAAGGAAGAGGCCAAGACCGAGGAGAAGCCTGCTGAGGCTGAGGGGAAAGCAGAGCCCGCCGCGGAGGCTCCCAAGGCAGAGGAAAAGCCTGCTGCTCCCGCGGCCAAGGCACCCGCCAAGAAGCCTGCGGCCAAGAAGACCAGCCGCGCTGCCCGCAAGGCTGCTTCCGCCAAAAAGGCTCCCGCAAAGAAGAAGTAATTTGAATCTTCCATAAAACAAAGCCCGCTGTGTGAAATTTCACAGCGGGCTTTGTCTATTCTGTGGAAAGTTTCCCGGTCTGCCAAGGGCTCCCCTGATAGGGGAGCTGTCGCCGCAGGCGACTGAGAGGTTTTACATGTGCATCATGCTGCGCTGCTCCGCAGAGCGGTACTTGAGGGCTGCGGCAATGAATGCCTTGAACAGGGGATGCGCGCGGTTAGGACGGCTCTTGAACTCGGGGTGGAACTGAGCACCCAGATGGAAGTCACGGCCGGGCAGCTCCACGGTCTCCACCAGGCGGCCGTCCGGGCTGGTGCCGGAAATGACCAGACCCTTGGCCTGCATCTCTTCCCGGAAGTCGTTGTTGAACTCATAGCGGTGACGGTGGCGCTCCCAGATCTCGCTCTCGCCGTAGCACTCAGCCATCTTGGTGCCGGGCAGGACCTTGCAGGGGTACTTGCCCAGACGCATGGTGCCGCCCTTGGGGATATTGCCTTTCTGATCGGCCATCAGGGCAATGACATTGTGGGCACCATTGGGGGTGAACTCGCTGGAATTGGCGTCGGCATAGCCCAGCACATGGCGGGCAAACTCCATCACCATGATCTGCATCCCCAGGCAAATGCCAAAGTAGGGCACATTGTTCTCCCGGGCATACTGGGCGGCCTGGATCATGCCCTCGATGCCGCGGTCGCCAAAGCCGCCGGGCACGATGATGCCGTCCACGTCGGCAAAGGCTTCCTTGCAGGCGGCCTGGTCGGTCAGGTCCTCACTCTCCACCCAGCGGATCTCCACCTGGCTGTCGTTCTCAAAGCCGGCATGGTAGAGGCTTTCCATCACGGAGAGGTAAGCGTCGTGCAGTTTGACGTACTTGCCCACCAGCGCGATGGTACAGGTCTTGCTGCGGGTGGCAATGCGGGAGACCACCTGCTTCCACTCGGTCAGGTCGGCAGGGGGAACATCCAGCTTGAGCTTGTCCACCACCACGTCGTCCAGGCCGTTGGTGTGGAGCATCAGCGGGCACTGGTACAGGCTGGGCATCGTCAGGTTCTCGATGACGCACTCAGGCTTGACGTTGCAGAACGTGCTGATCTTGCGGCGGATCTCGCCGCCCACGTTGCCATCGGCCCGCAGGATGATGATGTCCGGGTTGACGCCCATGCCCTGCAGCTCCTTGACGGAGTGCTGGGCCGGCTTGGATTTGTACTCATCGGAGCCGGAGATATAGGGCACCAGCACCACATGGATGTAGCAGCAGTTGTCCCGGCCCTGCTCCAGGCCTACCTGGCGGATGGCCTCCAGGAACGGCTGGCTCTCGATATCGCCGGTGGTACCGCCGATCTCGGTAATGACCACATCGGCCTCGGTGGAAGAAGCCAGATTGTAGATGTAGCTCTTGATCTCGTTGGTGATGTGGGGGATGATCTGGACAGTCTGGCCCAGGTAGGCACCCTGGCGCTCCTTGTTCAGCACGTTCCAGTACACCTTGCCGGTGGTCAGGTTGGAGTATTTGTTCAGGTTCTCGTCAATGAAGCGCTCGTAGTGGCCCAGATCCAGGTCGGTCTCGGTGCCGTCATCGGTGACGAAGACTTCGCCGTGCTGCAGGGGGCTCATGGTGCCCGGGTCCACGTTGACATAGGGGTCCAGCTTCTGGCTGGCCACTTTCAGGCCGCGGCACTTGAGCAGGCGGCCCAGCGAAGCGGCCGTAATGCCCTTGCCAAGGCCGGAGACGACGCCGCCGGTGACAAAAATAAACTTGGTCTGTTTTTCTGCCATAAAATATCCTCCTCTAATGGACGTTTGATATGGTTTACTTTCCCGGTGGAGGGGTGTGCGTTGCGTAAAGCCCACACCCACTCAAAAACATACAACACAGAATTATACACCCGATGGGTCATAGGAATCAAGGATTTCCTGCGCGATCTCGGCCCGGTCCCGCCGGGTATCCATGGCATTCTTTTCAATGTAGCGGTGTGCCTCGGCCTCGCTCATTCCACGCTCCGCGATGAGGCAGCACTTGGCCCGGCTGACCAGACGCACCTGCTGCAGCTTTTCCTGCATCCGGGCATTCTCCTGCCGCAGCACCTGCAGCCGGTGGTTGCTGGCCGCGGCCATGTGGATGGCCTGCAGAAACAGGGTGTTGGAAAACGGTTTGCACACCAGCAGCACGCCCTGCTCGCTCATGGGGGTCAGCAGCTGCTCGGCAGCCGCCGCTTTGACGAGGAATACCACGCCTGCGTCGGTCTTTTCCACCGCGGTGGCGCACAGGTCGTGGCCAAACTCATCGGGCAGGGGCGCGTTGACGACGATCAGCTCAAAGTCCGATTCCAGCATCCGCCGTCGAGCTTCCGCCCCGCTGGGCACGATGAGGGGCCGGGTATATCCCAACTCCGTCAGGCGGGCGCACAGATACTCGTTGGAGTTTGCGCCGGCGCTGACGATCAGAGCACGTCCCATCCTGCTTGCTCCTTTCTTACACGCTTGTGCATGGTATTATATCGCGTTGAAATAGTGGATGCGTTCGTATTCCGCCGGGTCGGCCGCGTTTTTCAGGGCGGCGCAGCGCTTGAGCGACTCTGCATAATACCGCTTGGCCAGCTCTTCCGGCAGGAACTTGTGCAGGAACTCGCTGTTCTTTGCCACTTCCACGGCCTCTTCCAGAGAGGTGGGCAGGGTCTCCAGCCCAAGGCCCACGGCCTCGGAGGGGATGAACAGGTTTTTATTGACAGGGGGGCGCAGCTCCATCCGGTTCTCAATGCCATCCAGGCCGGCGGCCAGGATCAGGCCGATGGAAAGGTAGGGGTTGCAGGCGGGGTCCGGGCTGCGCAGCTCCATGCGGCAGTTGTCGCCCCGCACCTGGGGGATGCGCACCAGCTGACTGCGGTTCTGGCGGCTCCAGCTCACATAGCGGGGAGCCTCGTCGCAGCCAAAGCGGAGGTAGCTGTTGGGCAGGGGGTTGGTAAAGGCGGTCAGCTCCCGGCTGTGGGCCAGCACGCCCGCCATAAAGCTGCCCGGGATACTGTCCGGGGCAATGTCGCCCTCAAACAGGTTGTGGCCGTCCATGGAGAGGGAAAGGTTGATGTGCAGGCCGCTGCCCGCCTGGTCCGGCAGGGGCTTGGGCAGGAAACTGGCGTGCAGGCCGTTGCTGGCGGCCACCGCCCGGACGATCTGCTTGAACATCATCACGTTATCGGCGGTCTTGAGGGGGCCTGCGTAGTGGCAGTCGATCTCGTTCTGGCCGTTGCCGTTCTCGTGGTGGCTGTGCTGGGGGGCCATGCCCATCTGCTCCATGGTCAGGCAGATGTCCCGGCGCAGGTTTTCGCCGGCGTCCAGCGGGGCTACATCAAAGTAGCCGCCAAAATCAATGGGCACCCGGGTGGGGCGGCCATGGTCGTCGTTTTCAAACAGGTAAAACTCACATTCGGCACCCACGTTGCAGGTCAGGCCCAGCCGTTTGAAGCGGCGGTTTATGTCCCGCAGAAAGCCGCGGCAGTTGCCGCCAAAGGGGGCGCTGTCCGGTTTTTCCACATCGCAGAAAAACTGCATCACCCGGCCCTCGGTAGAACGCCAGGGCAGGATGCACATGGTGGACAGGTCCGGGCGGAGGACAAGGTCGCTCTCCTCCACATGCATAAAACCGGCAATGGCACTGCCGTCAAAGCAGACGCCGTCCTCCAGGGCCTTGGTCAGGTCGCTGGCCAGCACGGCAATGTTTTTCTGGTTGCCAAAGATATCACAGAACGCAAAGCGGACGAATTTGACGTTGTTGTCCTCCACAAAATCAAGCACGTCCTGCTGAGTCGTATAGCTCATAACACACCTCCGCGCTGCAGAGAACCACGCCCCGCAGCGGATCATCATGGTATTTGCTGACGAAATTGGAAAAGGCTGAAACTTCCCACAAAAACGCCTAAAGGCCTGCTTCGATCAGGAAGCAGGTCTTTAGGCTGGTGTAAGAAATAGGAAAAGGAGAATGGCAGATTACTTACAGCCTCACCGATGCAGGATTACCGAAACAATCAGACGTAATAGAGCATCTTGCTGTAACTGGGCAGGGGCCAGTAGTCCTCGCCGCAGATGGTCTCGGCATCGTCTGCCGCGGCACGCAGGGCGTCCATGGCGGGGATGACGTCAGAGTGGAAAGCAACGGCCTTCTCGGTCTCAGTGGGCAGAGCCTTGGCGGCATCCACGGCAGCCTGCAGGGTGTCGATGGCGTCACTCATGGCGTCGGCGTCGGCGGAGAGCTTCTGCAGGGTCTTGGTCTCGCTGCGGACGCTGATGGCCTCGCTGACGGCCAGCTTGGAGGCAGCCGTGTTGGCAACCTCGCTCATGTAGGAGTTGACAGCGGGCAGCAGCTGCTTGCGGGCCATCTCCAGCATGGTCAGGGCTTCGATGTTGATGATCTTGGAGTAGTGCTCCATCTCAACTTCGTAACGGCTTTCCATCTCCACCTTGGTCAGGACGCCAAAGTCTTCCATGAGCTGGATGTTCTTCGGCTCGATGAGGGCGGGCAGGGCAGCCGGGGTATTCTTCTTGTTGGGCAGACCGCGCTTTTCCGCCTCGGCTTCCCACTCGGCGGTGTAACCGTTGCCGTTGAAGATGACGCGGCGGTGGTCGCGGATGGTGCGCTTGACCAGAGCGATGGCAGCGCTGGTAAAGTCCTCGGCCCCCTCCAGCTCGTCGGCGTAGCCTTTCAGCTCCTTGGCGACAGCGGTGTTCAGGATGGTGTTGCAGTCGCTCAGGTTCTCGGCAGAGCCGGGCATACGAAACTCAAACTTGTTGCCGGTGAAAGCGAACGGAGAAGTACGGTTGCGGTCCGTGGTATCCTTGCTGAACTTGGGCAGGACGTCCACGCCCAGGTCCATCTTCATCTTGACAGGGCCGGCGTAGGGAGAATCGGAAGCGATGGCGTCGATGACAGCTTCCAGTTCCTCGCCCACGAAGATGGAAATGATGGCCGGAGGTGCCTCGTTGGCGCCCAGACGGTGATCGTTGCCCGGGGTAGCCACGGAGGTGCGGAGCAGGTCGGCATACTCGTCCACGGCCTTAATGACAGCAGCCAGGAAGACCAGGAACTGCAGGTTCTCCATGGGGGTGTCACCGGGATCCAGCAGGTTCTCGGTGGGGGTGCTCATGGACCAGTTGTTGTGCTTGCCGGAGCCGTTGACACCCTCAAAGGGCTTCTCGTGCTGCAGGCAGACCAGACCATACTTGGGAGCGATCTTCTTCATCATCTCCATGGTCAGCAGGTTGTGGTCGATGGCAACATTGGTGGTGTCAAAGATGGGGGCCAGCTCATGCTGGCAGGGAGCAACCTCGTTGTGCTTGGTCTTGGCGGGAACGCCCAGCTTCCACAGCTCTTCGTCCAGCTCTTTCATGAACGCGGAGACCTCGGGGCGGATGACGCCGAAGTAATGCTCTTCCAGCTCTTGGCCTTTGGCGGAGGGAGCACCAAACAGGGTACGGCCGGTCAGGATCAGGTCCTGGCGTGCCTCGTAGTCCTCTTTTTTAATAAGGAAGTATTCCTGCTCGGGGCCGACAGTCGTGGAAACGTAATCCACGTCCTTGCCAAAGAGCTTCAGGATGCGGATGGCCTGATTGGACAGCGCGTTCATGGAGCGGAGCAGAGGGGTCTTCTTATCCAGAGCCTCGCCGGTGTAGCTGACGAACGCGGTGGGGATGCAGAGCACATCGTCCTTGACGAACGCGTAACTGGTGGGGTCCCATGCGGTGTAGCCGCGGGCCTCACAGGTGGCACGCAGGCCGCCGGAAGGGAACGAAGAAGCATCGGGCTCGCCGCGCACCAGCTCCTTGCCGGAGAACTCCATGATGGCGGTGCCGTCGCCCACGGGGCTGACGAAGCCATCGTGCTTCTCACTGGTGATGCCGGTCAGCGGCTGGAACCAGTGGGTGTAGTGGGTGGCACCCAGCTCCATGGCCCAGCGCTTCATCACGCTGGCCACAACGTTGGCCACCTCAATGTCCAGCGGGGCGCCCTTGTGCAGAGTCTTTTCCAGACTCTTATAGGTGGCGCTGGGCAGGCGTTCTTTCATAACGTGCTCGTTAAAGACCTTGCTGCCGTAGATTTCCATAACATTTGCTGCCATAAATCCTACTCCTTACTTGATCTTAATTTCCATTCAAATACCGCAAAAACTTTCTCAGGAACGAGAAAATGAGAGCAGTGTTCTGCTGAAACGAAACGGCGCTGCGAGTCAGGAGGTGACTCACAGCGCCGTTGCTGTCTATGCGATGATTATAGCCCACCGGGGGCTAAAACGCAATTGACAAAACTGACGATTTTGCCCAAACCCCAAATTGGTTTTTTGGAGCAAACGCTTTGATTTTGCGAAGTGAGACGCGATTCTATTTAATAAGTATTACTTAAATGACCTGGAACAGGAAGAATTTTAAGTAGTTGGTCTCGGGTACGCCCCAGAGGATGGGGTGGTCGGGTGCCTGCTGTCGGACTTCGATCTGGCGCAGCTGACGGTGCGCGTCTTTCGCGGCGGCGCGCAGCATCTTGATAAACAGCTCCTCGGTGGCAAAGTGGGAGCAGCTGGCCGTGGCCAGGTAGCCGCCGCGGGGCAGCAGCTTCATGGCACGGTAATTGATCTCCTTATAGCCCCGCATGGCGTTTTCCACCGTGCGGCGGGCTTTGGTGAACGCGGGCGGGTCCAGGATGATAAAATCGTAGGGGTGGCCCTCTTTTTCCAGCCGGGGCAGCAGCTCAAAGGTATCCTCACAAAGGAAATCCATGTTGGTCAGGCCATTGCGCTGGGCGTTCCGCTGGGCCATGGCAATGGCCTCGGCGCTGATGTCAGCGG
>ENA-OROP01002946-OROP01002946.1-human-gut-metagenome-genome-assembly--contig:-NODE-2946-length-11698-cov-2.501761_pt1 | contig 11698 bp, 9 predicted proteins | sample MGYA00242132_ERZ509056 | MGnify/ENA primary metagenome ERZ509056 (study PRJEB26280, sample SAMEA2338768) | human gut metagenome | biome: human gut; feature: human-associated habitat; material: faeces...
GTTCTGCTGTCTGATACAAGAGGATAAATTGAATTGATAGAACTCACCTTTTATCCATGCACAAGTTCCATAAACAGATTTTTCTGCTTTCCATTATAGGAATCATCTCGGCCGTAAACATACAACCGGCTGCCGCATTCGAAAAAACAGATACGACAAACCGGGTACTACTCTCCCCGGCCGCTCTCTCCATAAATGCCGACAAGTCCTATTCCCGCCCCTTATTCTGCGGCGAAAGACAGAAGAGGCTCGACAAACTCACCTCGAAAGAGTGGTTCAAAATGACATCGGTCTCGGTTCCGCTTATACTGAGCGGCATAGCCGTGGAATGGGCCAAACAGCCTGTCAACGACCTGCGTAACGCCTATGTTCCCAACTTCCGCCATAAATACGACGATTACCTGCAATATGCTCCGGCGGTCCTTATGCTCGGGCTGAAAATAGGCGGGGTAAAAAGCCGCAGTTCGTGGGGACGCATGATTACCGCCGACGCTTTCTCCGTCGCGATCATGGCAACCCTTGTAAACGGTATCAAATATACGGCCAAATCGCAACGACCTAATTCGGGCAGCCACAACTCTTTCCCATCGGGACACACGGCCACGGCATTCATGGCAGCCACCATGTTCCACAAGGAATACGGCATACGCAGTCCGTGGTACAGCGTAGCGGGCTATACCATCGCTACGGCAACCGCCTATTCCCGACTGCTCAACAATCGGCACTGGATTTCCGATGTTCTGGCCGGGGCGGGTATCGGTATCATCTCGACGGAGCTGGGGTATTGGATCACGGGGCTGATTTTCAAAGATAAAGGAATACAATGGAAAGAATATGACTATGATCTGCGTTTTCCCGACCGGACTCCCTCGTTTCTCGGATTATATACCGGATATATGTTCATGCCGAGAGAGATACGCTTGTCGGACGAATTGGTATTCCATACCTCGGCCGGAGCCAGCTCGGGTATCGAAGGGGCATGGTTTATCAATAATTACGTAGGTATAGGCGGACAAGTCATTGCCAGCCATGTCCCGGCACAGTTGCAAATGAACGACTCTTTTGCCTCCTACCTCCCGGGACGGAAGACGGCTGTGGTGGAAGACGGTATAGATTTCGTATCGGCCTCTGTCGGAGCCTACTTCGATTGCGCATTGACTTACCGATGGTCGATAGGTAGCAAACTGCTGGCAGGCTATTCTTTTTCCGATGCGCAAACATTATACTTATCCGAAGATGAAGGAGAAACGACTATTCCGTTCCTGAAACTGAAAGAGATGCACGCACCCGACTTCCAAACCGGTCTCAGCATCTCCTATTGGGCCAAGCTGAAAATGGGATTCCGTTTCTTTTTCGATTACACTCTTACTCCAGCCCGGTATCGCTACTATTTCGCAGACAAACCGAACGTCATAACAAGCGTAAATAAAAATCTTTCTTCGTTTACCTTAGGTGCATCGGTCAATATTCTTTTATAAATGGCGATACATTCCGTGTAAATAATCCGAAAGCATCGTCAACTGAGAACCGAATAAGAAAGGCCCGCTCTCTTTTTGAGAAAACCAGCGACGTATGCGTTGCCGCAACTGCTCTTGTTCGGCATGACGGCCGAGCAATCTTTTCAATGTATAATCGCTCAAATCGTAACAATTCAAAGATATGGCTTTCGCCACGGAACAAAGACGGTCGACCGTATCTTCGGGAATATCCATTTGTAAAAGCGTCTTTCTGTAAAACGCCAAATCGACCGACTCGTATTTCACCCGACCGGAATAATATTGAGAGAGTTTTGCCGCTATATCATCGAAGGAATAGGTAATTTCATGACTCAAGGTATAAGCTCTATTTTCTACCCCAAAACGACCGGTTACAAAAGGGAGTATCGCTTCGGCCACATCGTGTACCGATACAAACCCAACGCGCCCGTTCCCCGCAGGATAATAAATACCCGTCCCCTGTTCCGTCCCTATGAAAAACGGAAGATTTTCCATCAGTATATTCACCCTGAAAACAGCATAGGGTATGCCGCTCTGCTGTATATGCATCTCTGTTTCCCGATTCTCTTGCATAGGAAGGGAGACCGAATCGCCCCGACCTGCTGAACTGATGAATATAATCCTTTTTACCCCTTCTGCAACAGCCTCATGTAACAAGTTCAAGTATCCGCAACGGCAGTCAGTAAACAAATTGAAAGTAGATATCAATAACGTATCCACCCCTTTCAACGCTCTATCAAGCGAAGGCAAATCATAAAAAGAAGAGACAACCGGTTCAAAGCCGTCTTCATGGCTCAATCTGTCGTAAGGAGTTACCATCACCCGCACCGGTTCGTGCTCTTTTTGAGACAAGAGCAACTGCAATAACGCATGTCCCACCGGGGAACTGATGATATCGGTAATAAGAATCATAACAGGTATTTTTCAAAGGAAAACACCCATTACCAGAAATTTGTTTACTCGTTGACAGGCTTTTTAGGCAAAGTCGAGGATAGAATAAAATACCCGATTACACCCGACAACAAAGAACCGACCAAAATACCGAGTTTCGCCTGATTCAATAACAGCACATTCGTTGCGCTATCAAGCGGGAAAGAAAGATTGGCAATAAATAACGAAACCGTAAATCCAATTCCTCCCAAAGCCGAAACGCCGGCTATCATAGGCCATGTTACAACATCGGGCTTTTTCGCCCAGCCGAATACGACAGGAAGATAAGAAAACAGCATGATTCCGATAAACTTTCCGGCCACCAAAGCCACCCATATCGACAAACTTATTCCCTGAAACAAAGATAAAAATGTAATGTCGGACAATGAAATGCCGGCATTGGCAAAGGCAAACAACGGTATGATCAAATAATTGATAAGCGGGTGCAATGTGTCTTCCAAGTCTTGTAAAGGGCTTATCACCTTATCCGATGCCGACTCGACAGACTTCAATGCATTCAACTGTTCGGGCGAAAGAATATATGTTTCACCGCGTTTGATCTGCTTCATCTGGGGAAAGTCCCTCACAGCTTCACATATTTCATCGATGAAACGTCGCGTATCCATTACCGGATGCGCCGGTACGCAAAAAGCGACCAATACACCCGCTATCGTAGGATGTATACCGGAGTGCAAGAAAAAATACCATACGGTAACGCCACCGACCACATAAAACAGTTTACTATGGATATGCAAACGCGATCCCAATAAAAGCACGCCCAATACCAATGCCGAATATACAAGCCATAAAATCGATAACTGTTCGGTATAAAACAATGCGATAACCAATATACCGCCTATATCATCGGCAATGGCCAAAGTCGCCAAAAATATTTTCAATCCTATCGGAACTCTTTTTCCGAACATGCTTAATATTCCCAACGAAAAAGCAATGTCGGTCGCCATAGGAATTGCACTACCCTGCAATATTGCCGCGTCAGACGATAACAAACGATAAATCGTTATGGGCAATACGATTCCCCCTACGGCTGCAATGACCGGCAAAAGAGCTTTTCTTAAAGAGGATAGCTCTCCGACCAAGACCTCCCGCTTTATTTCCAATCCTACGGAAAAAAAGAAAATAGCCATCAGCGCATCATTGATGACCTGCATCAATGACATGGCATGGCCGTGATGTTCAAACAGATTAAAATCGCCGATTTGCAGCAATACCGGCCGTTCCCACCATGAAAAATAAAGGGTTTGCAACGGACTATTGGCAATAACCATTGCCAGTACCGTAACGGCAATCAACACATAACCGCCATTGGCATAATTATGCAGAGATTTGCGCAAAGCGTAAATGCGATCTATCATACCAAATCTTTTTTCCGATTAAAACAAGTTAAAAAGACTTTTGTTCCGCATAAGCTATCAATCGAGTTTCAGCACTGCCAAAAATGCTTTTTGGGGAACCTCCACCGAACCAATTTGCTTCATGCGCTTCTTGCCCTTTTTCTGTTTTTCCAACAACTTGCGTTTCCGGCTTATGTCGCCACCATAACATTTGGCCGTAACGTCTTTCCGGACGGCTTTTACCGTTTCCCGGGCAATGATTTTGGCTCCGATGGCAGCTTGTATGGCAATATCGAATTGCTGACGAGGAATCAACTCTTTCAGTTTCTCGCACATACGCCGACCAAAAGCTACGGCATTATCAGCATGAGTCAAGGTAGACAATGCATCGACCGACTCCCCGTTGAGCAATATATCGAGTTTCACCAGTTTCGACGGACGAAAATCATGCAAGTGATAATCGAACGAAGCATATCCTTTGGAGATACTTTTCAGTTTGTCATAAAAATCGATGACAATCTCACCTAACGGCAAATCGTAAATCAGCTCTACCCGATTGCCCGATATATACTCCTGCTTTACCAACTCTCCTCGTTTTCCCAGACATAATGTCATAATAGGTCCTATATAATCGGTCGCCGTTATGACAGAAGCTCTGATATAAGGTTCCTCTATATGATCGATGAGCGTAACATCGGGCAGTCCCGACGGATTATGCACCTCGATCATATTTCCTTTCTTATCATACACCTTATACGAAACGTTGGGAACAGTCGTAATGACGTCCATATCAAACTCCCTATCGAGCCGTTCCTGTATGATTTCCATATGTAAAAGCCCGAGGAATCCGCAACGGAAACCAAATCCGAGAGCTACGGAAGATTCGGGTTGGAATGTAAGAGAAGCATCATTGAGCTGTAATTTTTCAAGGGAAGCTCTCAAATCTTCAAAATCCTCGCTTTCAATAGGATATACCCCCGCAAAAACCATCGGCTTCACCTCTTCAAACCCATCTATCGCCTCGGAACAAGGTCTATCGATATGCGTTATGGTATCTCCCACCTTCACTTCCCGTGAGGTCTTGATTCCCGAAATGATATACCCCACATCTCCCGTACGCAATTCTTTACGAGGAGACATATCCAACTTCAACACTCCTATTTCATCGGCTTCATACTCCTTACCCGTAGCGACAAATTTCACCCGATCTCCGGTACGAATCACACCGTTTACAATCTTAAAATAAGCAATGATTCCCCGGAACGAATTGAAGACAGAGTCGAATATAAGACATTGCAAAGGTGCATCGGGATCGCCTACGGGAGAGGGAACACGTTCTACAATGGCATTGAGGATATCTTCTACACCTTGCCCCGTCTTACCGCTGGCTCGCAATATTTCTTCCCGTTTACAGCCAAGCAACTCCACAATTTGGTCTTCCACCTCGTCGGGCATCGCGCTATCGAGGTCGATCTTATTCATGACGGGAATAATTTCAAGATCGTTTTCTATGGCCATATAAAGATTCGATATGGTCTGCGCCTGTATTCCTTGTGAAGCATCGACAATAAGCAGAGCCCCTTCACAGGCAGCTATCGATCGAGATACTTCATAAGAGAAATCGACGTGTCCCGGAGTATCGATCAGATTCAAAATATATTTTTCTCCCTTATAGCCGTATTCCATCTGTATGGCATGGCTCTTGATCGTAATTCCCCGTTCCCTTTCCAAGTCCATATTGTCCAAGACCTGCTCTTGCAGGTCTTTTGGAGCAACGGTATGTGTATATTCCAACAAGCGATCGGCCAATGTACTCTTACCGTGGTCGATATGCGCAATGATACAAAAGTTCCGGATATTCTTCATTCCTGTATATTCAAGATAAATTTCAGTACAAAGATAAAATAAAAAGGTGAATCTAAAAAACAGACTCCAACGGGACACACAGTAAAAGAATCAGAATCGGCTCTCATAAATTGGGCAAAAACGGGAATAATGATTAACAGCTTTCTCTTATTCCGAAATCCTGCATATCGATACCCGAAGGTCGCTGAAATATTCGCAGTCCGAATTCGGGCAATACGGCCAACAAATGATCGAAAATTTCCCCTTGATGGGTTTCATAACTGATCCAATTAGTCTCTTGTGTAAAACAATACACCTCGATAGGAATACCCTCGGCCGTAGGCTGCAACATACGCACCATCTGCAACAAATCATCGTGCACATAAGGAGAGTTCTGCAAATAGTTTAATACATATTTCCTATATACATACAGATTGACTAACGACCGCTCTTCCCGTCCCTCATTCTCTCCGATCCAATGTCGCTCACGGAAATGCAAGCATTCTTCTTGGGTACAAAATCGCACCGTATGGGCATCGATAAGGAGAGATCGTTTGATACGCCGACCACCGCTTTCAAACATACCCCGCCAATTCTGGAATGAATCGCTCACTAACGCATACGGAGGTATCGTCGTTATCGTCTTATCGAAATTTTGTATTTTTACGGTAGTCAATGTTACCTCGGTTACGAAACCGTCGGCACCGTATTTATTCATTGTAATCCAATCGCCGGGACGCAACATATCATTGGCCGACAGCTGCACACCGGCAACAAGACCGAGAATACTGTCCTTAAAGATCAACATCAATATGGCTGCCGAAGCTCCTAATCCGGTCAATATCGTTGTCGCATTTTTCCCGAGAAGTATACTGATAATCAAGACAGAACCAATACAACCCGAAACCAAAATCACCATTTGGTAAACGCCTTTCAACGGTCGTGTACGCAAGGTTTCGTTCATATTCGAAATCTTATACAGTATACTCATGACCGAATTGATGAGCATCAACGATACCACGATAAGATATATTTGGGCACCCCGCAAAAAAATATCCAGCAAATGCGGCATATTCCCAAAAGCAAAAGGCAACAGCAAATACCAGACCACAGGAGGTATGAGCCTCGTGGCCTTGTGCATGATATCGTCTTCAAACAAATGGTCGTCCCACTGTATCTTGGTACGCCTACTTATCTTCTGTAATACGGGGATAAAAAAATGGCGAAATATTCTCGCCAACAAAAGAGAAATGAGTAAAATGACAATTACCCATACGATTCTTTTAGTCCACTCGACACCGGCTTCGCTCAATTCCAATCTCCGTAGGAACTGTTCGATTTCATATTCCAATCTGTTCATATTCTATCGGGAAAAGAAATTTATCGAGTTTGTTTTTATCCGAACCAAAAGACAACGTACAGCTTACTCTACCATAGACCGGATAACCGTCATGACAGCAGCTGCCTTTTCTTCGGCCGATTCTACCGTCTCCGCCTCGGCATAAACCCGGATAATCGGCTCAGTATTCGATTTTCGCAGATGTACCCAACCATCGGGAAAATCTATTTTCACCCCATCTATATCAGTAACCTCGTATCGGGCATATTGTTCTTTGACAGCCCGAAGCAAGGCATCGACATCGATAGCGGGCGTCAAATCTATACGTTGTTTCGTCATTCCATACGAGGGATATGTAGCACGCAATTCGCTCACTTGTTTTTTCGCCTTAGCCAAATGCGTCAGAAACAGAGCAATACCCACAAGGGCATCTCTCCCGTAATGGCTCTCGGGATAAATCACACCACCATTGCCCTCACCTCCTATGACAGCACCGACTTCTTTCATTTTTGCCACCACATTCACTTCACCCACGGCAGCGGCGCTATACTCGCCACCCAAAGAACGAGTTACATCTCTCAATGCCCGGGTAGAACTCAAATTAGAAACCGTATTACCGGGAGTATGGCGCAAAACATAATCCGATACGGCAACAAGTGTATATTCTTCACCAAACATGTCGCCGTTTTCACAGATAATGGCTAGGCGGTCTACATCAGGATCTACAACAAATCCCACATCTATTCCTCCGTTTTTCATCAAATCGGATATTTCGGTAAGATGCTGGGGCAAGGGTTCGGGATTATGGGGAAAAAGACCATCGGGACGGCAGTTGAGAGGAACGATTTTCTTTACACCCAATGCTTCCAATAAAGCAGGTATGGCTATTCCTCCAACAGAATTCACACAATCAACAGCGACAGAAAAACCGGCATTTTTAATGGCCTCCACATCGACCAATTTCAATGACAATACGCTATCTATATGCTTAGTTATCGATGTATTATCTTTTTTTACGTGTCCCAAATTTTCAATATCAACAAACTCGAAATCACCGGTTTCTGCTATACGCAATACTTCGTTACCTTCGTCTGCATTCAGAAACTCGCCATTCTCATTCAATAGTTTCAACGCGTTCCATTGTTTGGGATTGTGGCTTGCTGTGAGAATAATTCCGCCGCAAGCAGCTTCCCATACTACGGCCAGTTCGGTGGTCGGAGTCGTAGCCAGACCCAAATCGACAACATCAAACCCCATACCTACGAGAGTACCGATTACACAATGAGAGACCATTTCGCCCGAGACACGAGCATCTCTTCCCACAACGATTTTCCTTACCGGCAACTTTGTCGTACGCTGTATAAACGTTGCATAGGCCGCTGTAAACTTTACGATATCAAGCGGATTCAAGCCCTCACCGGCTTTTCCGCCGATAGTTCCTCTGATTCCTGAAATAGATTTTATCAATGACATAGACGGGTTATCAATTTTCTTTCAAGTTATACTTAATGGTATATAAATAGGGAATGACATCGGAGATTTCGCTGGCGAAGCCCATTTTAGATGGAACGACCAAATTCAGCAACGCTCCATTGCCTACATATCTCAACGGATATTGGATTCCCAGCCCATACTCAAAATACATCGAGTAATTCGAACCCATTTGAGTCGTATATGTAAAATAATACTTATCACTACCCCCACTTGCGTCATTCATGTTGCCCGAGGTCGAGACGATACCGTCGGCCCAATCGGTCAGGCTCATACGCGTATATCGGAAATAAACTTTATCATCGGCGACAAAAAAGCTATTGGTAGAGTCGCGGTATCCCATCGAAAGAATCTGCATATACACATCATCGGGGAGTCTGTAAAAAGGAGGATTATCGGTATTCTCTGCTGTTTGGAAATTCCCATCACCGGGAAGATCTGCCACCCATCGACCATCGGTCGTAAGGTATTTTTCTATCGCGTTATCTTCTTCTTCTCGCAATTCGATATATGTTTTTCCGTCGTCGCAAGAGGCAAATGCGAACACCGAAAAGAAAACCGAAATCGTTATAAAAAATTTCATATTCATATTATTGTTCTTTTTTTGATTGAATAGCCAATTCACCGATAACCGGCAATATTTTATGCATTAAATCTTCCGCTTCCTTCAATGTACCATAGAACTCCCCTCCGGCTGCATTCAAATGGCCGCCACCATTGAAATACTCTGATGCAATTTTATTGGCAGGAAACGTTCCTTTGGAGCGTAACGATATTTTTATCAGATTCGATTCCTCCCTCAAAAATGCTGAAAAAAGAATATTTTCCATAGAAAGAGGAACATTCACAAGACCTTCGGTATCGCCTTTTTGGTAATGATAATGGTTCAACTCTTTCTGAGACAAACTGATTATCGCCGCATCATACTCGGGAAACACCTCCATCTTTTGCGAAATTGCAAAACCGTTCAAGCGCAACTTCTCCTCGCTGTTCGTATTGTGAATGCGTGCATATATCGTATCCTTATTGATACCCTTCTTTATCAATTCGGCTATGGTTATATACATTTCGGGATAGTTCGAATTATAGGTAAAATTTCCCGTATCGGTCATCATTCCGGTATAAATGGCATTAGCCGCATCGACCGACATCTGCTCGAACAATCCCAAACCGCAAATTACACGGAACAAGACTTCACAACTCGAAGATATTTCAGGATGAGATATCGTAATATCGCAAAACGAAGACGGATACAGGTGATGATCTATCAATATTTTCTTTGCTTTCGAAGCCATCAAAACCGTCTCCATCGAATCGACCCGTTTCGGTTCATTGAAATCCAAACAGAAAATCAAATCGGCTCTTTCTATCAGTTTTTGAGCAAAGTCGGTATAACGGGTATAAACAAGTATATCTTTACAGCCTTTCAAAAAACGCAGGCTGGCTGGATATGGATCGGGAACAATCACATAAACGTCCTTACCCAAATCGGCCAACGTATGCCATAAAGCCAAAGAAGAACCGATTGCATCGCCGTCGGGTGCAACATGGCAAACGATGACGACGTGTTTGGCCTCATCGATGCAACTGCTTATTTCATCGGCCTCGCTTTTCGACAGGATCTTGGGAATCATAGAAACTCATATTATTTTGTAAGTTTGCAAAAATAGGCATATTATTTGAGAAAATCGAGAGTTTTAGAAATTGATGATGTCATTTTTTATCTATTAATCATTGTCAATTGGCTCATCTGTCAGAAATTTTTATCTTTGTCTTCGCTAAAAAACATACGATATGACACCTCGACACACAAAAGAAGAAAAGATCGAATCTTTCGGCCGCTTTCTCGACATACTCGATGAATTACGTCTCAAATGCCCGTGGGACCGCAAGCAAACCAACGAATCTCTTCGCACCAATACAATAGAAGAAACATACGAGTTGTGTGAAGCCATTACCAACAACGATCCAGCATCGATAAAAAAAGAATTGGGCGACGTTCTCCTACATGTAGCTTTTTATGCAAAAATAGGAGAAGAAAAAGGACTATACGACATGGCCGACGTCTGCGACGCATTGTGCGAAAAACTAATCTACCGCCACCCACATGTTTTCGGATCGACACAAGTCGATTCATCGGGACAAGTCGAACAAAATTGGGAAGCACTCAAATTGAAAGAAAAAGGAGGTAACAAAACCGTTCTTGCCGGGGTCCCGAATACTCTGCCCGCCCTTATCAAAGCATACCGCATACAAGAGAAAGCTTGTAATGTAGGGTTTGATTGGGAAGAAAAAGAACAGGTGTGGGATAAGGTAAAAGAGGAAATCGGAGAATTTGAAAACGAACTGATCCACTTGAATGAAAATAAAGCCGAACAAGAATTCGGAGATCTGTTATTCAGCCTCATTAATGCAGCAAGGCTTCATAAAATCAACCCCGAAAACGCACTCGAAAGAACCAATCAAAAATTCATACAGCGCTTTAACTACATAGAAGAAACGGCAAAACGGCAAAATAAAAATCTTAAAGAAATGACACTCGGAGAGATGGACTCACTTTGGAATGAAGCCAAGTCAAAAGGGTTGTAAAAAATATATTCTATAATTCTAAAAAATCTCCGGAGAATATCACCGGAGATTTTTTATTTGGGACGACGAAACTCAGAACAAACCACTGCCGTTGCAACTGCGACATTGAGAGATTCGGACGTTGCTCTACCTTCGGGATAGCTGGGAAGAAAAAGTGTATGAGTAACAAGGCTCCTTATTTCTGGTGATATACCGTTTCCCTCGTTTCCCATCACTATGATACCCGACGGTGTAAGAGATTGGGTATAAATATTTTCACCATCAAGAAATGTTCCGTATATCGGTGCTTTGATTTGTGGGAGAAAATCGACCAGCTCGACATAATGTATTTGTACGCGAGCCAAAGCTCCCATAGTAGCTTGTACGACTTTGGGGTTGTAAAGGTCGGCACAAAGCGGAGAACAAAGAATATGCTCTATACCATACCAGTCGGCGATGCGCACAATCGTACCGAGATTCCCGGGGTCTTGTACCGTATCAAGGGCCAAAACCAACTGTTGCGACAACGATGTCGGCTGTACGGTATACTGAGGGATTTCATAAACAGCTATCACGTCCTGTGGTGAAGAGAGCAACGATGCCCGGCATATCTCATCGGGAGACGCTTCTACGACTTCGTCGGCTTGTACTTGGGGATGCGCTTGTAACCATTC
>ENA-OROP01002987-OROP01002987.1-human-gut-metagenome-genome-assembly--contig:-NODE-2987-length-11531-cov-2.801934_pt1 | contig 11531 bp, 13 predicted proteins | sample MGYA00242132_ERZ509056 | MGnify/ENA primary metagenome ERZ509056 (study PRJEB26280, sample SAMEA2338768) | human gut metagenome | biome: human gut; feature: human-associated habitat; material: faeces...
CCAGCCATTATCAAGGTCGCTTTTCTTTGGAGGTTTTAAACTCATGCGAAATCACCTCCGAGCATGTTGGAAAGGTATGGATCAGCTCCATAGCGTCCTTCCAGATACTGCTTATCGTAGGCCGCGGTATTTTTGACGCGGTCGTTATCTTCCCCACGGATTTCATGCAACGAATAGATTTCGCTTTCGTGGGAAGCATTCTCCGCGGCAAACCAGATCTCGTCACGGCGGAATATGGTATTTTTTAAAGTATACATATCATGGGATGTGAATAAAAGCTGGGCCCCATATTTGTTGATCTCTTTATTTTTGAACAGGGAAATGACATAGCGCAAAAGCTTCGGATGAAGCTTTGCATCCAGCTCATCAATGATCACCATGCGTCCTTCTCTGAGGGCAAGCAAGATCACCGGAAGGGCCGCGATAAGCTTCTTGGTTCCATCGGATTCCTGGGAGAATGGCAATTCATATTCCTGGGAAGATAACGTGCGCTGCATGAAGAGCTGCTTTGTATCTTCATCATAGCGGTACCCGGTGATATCAATATCCATATCATTTAAAGCGCGGATGAACTGCTCCTTATATGGCGCATCTTTGGCTAACAGAATCTGATGTTCCACTACGGGATTTGCATAGCTGCGGATAATGCAGCTTTCAAACCATGTAATAACCTCGCTGATGACCGGAATGTCATAGTTAATGGCCGGGAAAGAAAGATACGGCATCTTAGGGTTAATGCTGGTGTTCAGGCTTTTTTTATTAATCGTATAGCCAAGGGAAATGCTGTCAGCCTCACGTTCAAAAATCATGGCAGTTTTCTTCCCAGTGACTGCTTTTCTGTAAAGGGATTCCGATATAACCTCATCATTTTTTAAGGCGAGATAGTAGCAGTATTCATTCTTCTCAATCCTGAAAAATATCCGGAATTCGATCGGTTCATTTTTGGAAATCTCATCAAACAGAAAGGGAACTGCATCAATTTTCTGCTGGAGGATGAAACCCTGTCTGTTTTTCCCTAATTCATTCACCGGTTTTACGATCGTAGAGATGACGCAAGCAAGCGCCTGCAACAGGTTTGACTTTCCACCGCCATTTGGGCCATAGACGACATTAACTGGCAGAAGATCAGAGGCAGAAGTCTCAGTGATCAGTGTATTTTTGAATTCAGGAAGTACTGCAGCCTGATAATCTAAAGTAGTTTCATTTTTGTAAGACTTAAAATTTTGAAAAGTAAACTGGCATAACATGATTGGAAGCCTCCTTTCCCCTATAGTATGACCACAAAAAATCAAAACATCAAGTTATATATTCGATATAAGGAAATAAATTTATGAAATGGATTATAAAACGATAATTTTGCGACTTTTTACGACCTTATTCATAAGTCAGATAGCCATTAAAAAATTAATGAAAAATTTTTAGAGCTTTTGAAACTTTTCAGGGTTTCAATACGTCTAATTAGTGTAATTAAAAAAATCAAATATTATTTAGTTTGGAGGCTTTATTATGAAAAAAAGAAATCTTATTACAGTTTTGATGATGACCGCGGCTTTGGCTGCTGGATGCGGTGCCAAGGCTGAGACAACCACAGCAGCGCCTACCCAGGCGGAAACGACCAAGGCAGAAACAACGCAGGCAGAAACCACCCAGAGCGAGACAACTCAGTCTGAATCGCAGAAAACAGAGGAAAAAACGGAATCTGTGACAGGAAAGATTGAGGAGATCAAGGATTTTATGTTCACGATCGAAAGCGATAAGGGTACCTATGCAATGACATTCGATACCGCACCGGAAGGCTTATCAGATGTTAAAGAAGGAGATGAGGTAACGGTAACCTATACGGGAGAGCTCAGCGAAGTGGATGCGTTTACAGGAACCATTATTTCTGTGGAGAAAGCAAATTAATGTGATGAGAAAACGCTAAAATTTATCACTGGATGCCAGGAATATTCATAGGCCCGGCTGGGATATGTATTGAAGCTTTTTGGCAAAGAATTACGGCCAAAAACCCGCTGCTATATGGAAATCATGCAACAGCGGGTTTTTGGCTGTTTTTTATATGGCCGGTAATGTTCTACACTAAAATATATAGGTGTGTATGAATGCTGAGAAAATCATATGTATTTATTTTCGCCATATGCAAGAGGATATTACCCAATTTCCATTGCTCCCTCGACTTTTTTATTAAATGGGAGAGAGAATTGGCTGCATAAATTCCTTGATTGCTGGCGCAGCAGCGCCGTTTTTCATTTTCCCTTCCATTTATTTTTCCTTTTATCCATTGAGTGCGCCGCCTGATGGCGGCAAACGCCTGACGGCGAGCGAACAAATTAGGGGAGCCTAGTGGAGAAATATTTTTTCGAGAGGTCAGGAAAATAGCGGGAGAGAAGAGAATGGAATTGAGTTTCGGAGTTGCATATGGCGAAAATAGATACATATAATTTGTCTACACTACTCTCTTTCGAATATGAGGCGGTATTATTAAGCAAAAATATGGCAATATCCATCATGATGCCACTTTTCCTTGCTATCTTTACGGTTTTGCATTAGAATGAAGAAGCACTTAAATTCATACTATCTAAAAAAGTAATCGTTCTCGTTTCTGAGTCGGTTACTTTTTTATAAGTAAGCAATGCTATATTGTTGCGTTATTTCATCTTTTACAATCATTACACATACCGCATTGAAAATTTTAAAGAAGTAGAGAAAGCCTGGATTACTAATTCTTCCAGGCTTTCTTTACTTCTTTTATGGAGTCGAAAATATAAGTTGGAGAGTACGTATAAATCATAGTATCTGTTTTTTTCGCTTCACCGGTTAGTACCAGGACTGTCTCTACCCCAGAAGCGTTCCCGCATGCAATGTCAGTGTAAAACCTGTCACCCACTATCACGGTTTCCTCTTTGGAAAACGGATTTTCCCGGAGTGCAATATCCACCATATCGGTAGAAGGTTTTCCGATATAATGTGGTACCTGGCCTGTGGCATTAGTGATCATCTGACATATGGAGCCACAGTCGGGTACATAGCCAAATGGGACCGGGCAGACCAGATCCGGGTTGGTGGCCAGGAAGGTGACAGGGCGGGTCTGCAGGATGCGGCAGGTGTCAGTCAGCTTCTTGTAGGTAAGTTCGCTGTCGTAGGCAACCAGCACAAAGGAAATATCCTGGGTGTCCGGATCCGTGGTGACGCGGATTCCATGTCCTTCAAGCTCTCGAATCAGTGATCGTGTTCCAAGTGTATAGATAGTCTTTCCAGCTGCGTGTTGCCGCAGCCAGCTGGCAGAAGCGGTGGAGGCAGTTACAAAATTCTGAGGATCGGTTGAGACACCCATCTGACGGAATTTTTTGATGTAGTCCGCAATGCTTTTGGTGGAGTTATTGGTAATGAATACAAACTGCCCGCCGCGCTCTTTAATTTCCTGGAAGAATTCCGCCGCTCCGGGCAGCAGGACATCGCCCAAGGCCACGGTTCCGTCAATATCAAATAAGAAGAGTTTCTTTTCGGAAAGCATAAGCTACCTCCGGATCTGCTCCAGAAGCCAGGAAATGTCTTCTTGGATTCCGGATTCATCATCTGCCACATTCGGGCTGTATTCCAGAACCAGATCTGCGTTTGGAGTCAGTCTCTGATAATCAGACAGAAACAGGGGAAAATCCAGGGTCCCGTGGAAAATCCGCTGATGGCTGTCGTGAACACCGTCGTTGTTGTGAAGATGGTAAGCCACGATCTGATCCTTTAACGCTTCCATGGTCTGCTCCAGGTCCCAGCCGTTGGCGTAAGCATGGCCAATGTCGATCAGCACCGGATAATGTTCTTCCCTGCAGAGCTGGATAAACGCATCCTGGTCAAACAGCATGTTGCCGCGGTCCAGGACACCGGCATTCTCCACCACCACCGGGATCTGGTGCGGCTTGAACAGCTCCGCAATTTCCCTGTAGTTTTCTCTGGAAACACGGATCATCTCTTCCCGGCGTTCTTCCGTCACCGGGATGTTGTTGTGATGAAAGACCAGATACTGGCTTCGAAGGCGCACACAGTAAGGCAGGGTTTGGCGGATCAGGTCCATGGAGTGCGCATATTCCGGGGTGCCGGGGGCTGCGCTGTGCTCGGTTTCATAGTACGGGCCATGAAAACTAACTGGGATTCCTTCAAACTCCGGCAGGCAATGAAGAAGCTCTTCCTCATAGCAGTCTGCGTCAAACATAGGGAACAGCTCGACGCCAATCTGACCACGGAAGGCATGTAAATGCGGGATGACCCGGGCAAGCTGACCCGGTTTATACACATTGGTACTGACCAAAAGATTCATGATATTTACCTCCTGTTTTCTGGTTTTTATTCTGGGCATCCGGCATGGAAAAATCCAGGGCTGCGTTCAGACGGCGAATTTCTTCTGGATATCCAAGGGACTTCTCGCTCTGGGCATCAAACAGATGCAGTTTGCGGAAATCAATATTCATGAAAATGTTTTCGCCTGGGCGCGGGACCGAGTCATTGCAGATGGCAATCAACTCACTCTTTTCACCCTTGACATCAATATAAACGCCGTAGCGGTTTCCATAGTCCTCCACGTATTTTACGGTTCCGCAGATGGAAGTTTCCGTTGGACGGCTGCTTAAGACTATATGTTCCGGGCGGATGCCAACGCAGTATTTTCCGGATGGACAGGCATCTGCGATCGGACGCCACATCGGAGCCAGTCTGATCATCTGGTCTCCGATGGAGAGATTGCCGTTTTCATACTGGCAGGAGATGATGTTCATGGACGGAGAGCCAATGAATCGGGCACAGAAAATACTTGCCGGCATATTGTATACATGGCTTGGCGTGTCCAGCATTTCCATATTTCCGCGATACATGATGGCAACACGCTGTCCCACGGTCATGGCCTCAATCTGGTCATGAGTGACATAAACCATGGTCGGACGGTACATCTCGTGGATCTTGACCAGTTCTTTTCGCGCACGCAGGCGGAGCTGTGCATCCAGGTTGGAAAGCGGTTCATCCAGAAGAAAGTAGTCAGAGCGTTTTACGACGGCGCGGGCCAGGGCAACACGCTGGCGCTGTCCACCGGAAAGATCCTTCGGCTTGCGGTCCTCCAGACCTTTCAGCTGCAGCATTTCCAGTACTTCCTCCAGGCGGCGGTTAATCTCAGCCGCTTCCATTTTGTGGGCTTTCAGACCGTAGATGATGTTATTTTTTACAGTCATATGCGGGAAAAGGGCGTAGTTCTGGAATACCATGGATACGCCGCGGTCTCCGCAGGCAACATTGTTGACTACCTGGCCTCGCATATGCAGGGAGCCGGAGGTGATATCCTCCAGACCGGCGATCATGCGCAGGGTGGTGGATTTTCCGCAGCCGGACGGGCCCAGCAGAATCAGCCGCTCCCCTTCCCGGATTTCCATATTCAAATCATTGACGATCACATTTTTTCCGTATGCTTTTACGACGTGTTCAAAAACGATATTATTCATAAGTCCTCCTGACAGATTAACCTTTTACGCCGGATGCGGCAAAGGTGTTGATGATATAGCGCTGGAAAATAAGATACAGAGCCAGCGGAATGATCATGGTGATGACGGATACGGCCATGGCAATGGTAAATTCGGTGCCGCCCTCAGCGCTGATGTACATCTGGAGCGCCAGGGAAAGCGTGTAGTTTTCCTTGCTCTTTAAGATGAGCACCGGCCATACATACTCGTTCCAGGAATTGATAAAGAAAATGATCCCGGTCGTGAGAATGGACGGGCGTACCAGCGGCAGGATGATATCTCGCATGATCTTGAGGCTACCGATGCCTTCCATCCGCGCAGCCTCAATGAGGGCCTTCGGGATTCCGCGCATGGCCTGGCGCAGCAGGAAGATACCTAAAACATCCGCAAACTGCGGAAGTGCCACGCCCCAGATGCAATCCCGCAGACCGAGTTTTGAAATCATCAGGTAGTTTGGAATCATGGTCACGGTGAACGGAATAAACATGGTACTCAGCATGATAAAGTAGAAAAACTGTTTTCCTTTGTAATCAAAATAGACAAAGGAATAGGCGGCAAACAGGCTGGTAATGGTTTTGAAGGTGGTAACGGATGCCGCGATCAGAAATGTATTTAAAGTTATCTGGACAAATGGCAGTTTTTCAAATACATGCCGGTAGTTTTCCAGAGTCGGGTGAGACGGAATGATCTCAAAAATAGTATTAAATGCGTCCTGCAGAGTCTTGAAGGAGTTGGACAGAGCGAACACGATGGGAACCAGCATGAGGAAGACGATGGCGCCCAGGATCATGTGCCAGCCAATTTCCGAATGATTGTTAGTTTTCATAGTAGACTCCCTTCTCCACAAATTTAAATTCCAGAAGTAAAAGGACAATGAACAGCAGCATGGTCAGAATGGAAATGGCCGATGAGGTGCCGGTCCGATACAAGGTAAAGGCCTCGTGGTAGGAAGCGTAGATCAGGTTGGAACTGGCGTAGTTCGGTCCGCCCTGGGTAATGACCTTGATGGGGGTGAACACATACTGGAGTCCCTGGACAATGGTGGTGATGAACACGTAAATTCCGGTAGCGGAGCTCATTGGCACAATGATGTCCAGAAAGATTTTCCACATGGGAACCTGATCCAGCCGTGCAGCCTCAATAACTTCCTGGGATACGCCGGAGACACCGGCTAAAATATTGATGAAGTTGTAGCCGAAGGTCTTCCAGGTGGTAATGATGCAGAGCACGGCAATGACCCATCCGTCGGTTTTGGACCAGAAGGGCATCTGGATGCCGAATTTACCGAAAATGATGGCCACCGGTCCGGAAATCGGGTTTAAGATCCAGGTATAGAGGATGGAGCCGACCACCAGGGAGATGACGCTAGGAAGGAAGAACACAGCCTTGTAAAAACTCTTTCCATGCCGGATCACGGCGGAGAGGATAAAGGAGAGAATATAGGGCAGCACAAAGTTCAGGACCAGCAGAACCAGAATGTAAGCAAGGGTATTGCCCAGAATCTTAAAGGTATTCGGATCTCGGAATACGGCAATGTAGTTGTTCAGACCGACAAATTTTTTGACAGGCTTTACCATGTTCCACTCAAAAAAGCTTAAGTAAAAGGTATAAAGGAGTGGGTAAAACATAAAGACTGCGAACACGGCTAGGGACGGGATCAGAAACAGATATCCCAGAATCGTTTGTTTTTTTGTTTCTTTATTCAAGTGATTACCTCCGTAAATTCAGGAAAACCGGTACCTTCCCGTGAGCAAAAGGGAAAGTACCGGTCTGCATCTGGAATGTCAGCTTACTGTGCGTCTAACAGGGCATTGATGGCATCCTGGGTGGAAGTCATACCCTCCTCGGCAGTTACCTGTCCACCGAAGATCTGATCTCTCATATCCAGGAGCATCTGCTCAGCCTGAAGACCTGCATCACCCGGGAAGGATGTCCAGGAAACCACGCCGTCCATCTGCTCAATGGCAGCCTTCATCATCTCATTTTCAGCCAGGAAGGATTTCAGTCCGTTCTCTGCGTCTGCAACGTCCTTTCTTGGCGGTACATAACCGGTTCCGATGGTCCATGCAGCCATGGATTCCACGCTGTACAGGTATTTCTCAAACTCCCATGCGGCTTCCTTCTGCTCATCGGTCTGTGCGGTGATAGCTAAGAAGCATCCGCCTGCCGGAACTTTACGCGGGCTGCTGCCCCATGTCGGGGATTTTACGGTAGCGACATCGAACTGCGCGCTCTTCTGAACGGATGCGCGACGGGCAATGGTGGTGTAGAGCATTGCGCAGTTGCCATCAATAAAGCTCTGGCAGCCTTCATCCCAGGAAACATGGAGAGCGGCTCCGTCCTTGATGAGGTCAGCAACCATCTGCATAGCCTGAATGCCTTCCGGGCTTGCGAAGCTTGCCTGAATCTTGCCATCTGCGGTCTTGGTCAGCATGGAAGTGTTATTGCTCTCGATGAGTCCCTGCTGTGCCCAGAAGTCTGCCGGCTCTTGCATATAGAAACCATATTTTCCGGTCTTTTCCTGAACAGTTCTGGCAAAGGAATCAACCTCTTCCCAGGTCTTCGGTCCCTCTTCGGAAAGTCCTGCTTCCTTCAGCAGATCGCGGTTGATGTAGAGAACCGGGCTGCTTAAAGAATACGGTATTCCGACCTGTACGCCATCACTGTTTACCGCCAGATCCAGGACGTTTGGCAGGAAATTGTCGGTCAGGAAGGTTTTGTCAGAAGCATCATACTGGTCGATGATCTCCTGTGGGGAGGTGTAGGAAAAGTTGTTGGAAAAATAATCCAGGAAAGCCCAGCCGATCTGAACCAGTGCCGGGGTATTGCCGGTAGCGGCTTCAGCCTGCAGGTTCTGCATCAGTCCCTTATACATATCCGGGTTATATTTAGCAACAACTTCAATGTGGTCATTGTTCTCATTAAAGTTTTTTACCAGTTCATCTACGGTCAGTCCGCCCTGGTTCTCTGCATTACAGTGCCAGTACTCGATAACGGTTTTGGAACCATTGCCGGAAGCGGTGCTCTCGGCGGAAGTGGTGGCTTCGGAAGAGGCGGAACCTGCTGTGGTATCTGCGGAAGTAGACTGACTGGATGAACCGCATCCGGTCAGAGAGATCATGGCACCAGCCATGCAAAGTGCTGTGAGACATTTTAGATTTTTTTTCATAATGTTTTTCTCCTCGTGTTAGTCTGGCAATAGGATTGGTTATGTGTTTCACAGTTTCCGATTATAGTGTTGTATGGCCTTGACATCTATCATGAAACAGTAAAAACATTGTAAGTTTTTAAACAAGAAACTAGGAAAAATGCAAATAATTGTTAAGTATGTTAATTCTAAGAAAAATACCAAATTTGCAAGTTTGAAATTTTTGATTTTAGTGGAATGTTAAGATTAGCGAACGGGCAATAGATTATTTCCGCAAAACACCAATATCATCAGCATCGAGTACGATGATAATGAATACGGATTTTCTTCGATGTGAGAGTTCGGAAAAGATTGGATTAAAGATTCGATTCTTATACTGCAGTCAAAATCAAATATTCGGAGAAATCTTCTGATTTTGACTGTTCTGGGGAAATTCTAATAATTTGAGTTCAAATCTTTAGTTTGATATTGTTGCACTTGTGTAATAAACCATTCTGTGATAAGTTGTATCTATCTGCACTTTCTATACTTAGATAAGGGGGATTTTTTCATATCTCAAGAATACATTATCTTTACAATCGGCCAGAAAAAGAATATTGCCCTGATTGCTCATGACAACGAAAAACAGAAACTGATTGCATGGTGTAAAGAACACAAAGCTGAGCTAGAGAAGCATAATCTTTACGGAACAGGTACAACGGCCCGCATGATCACAGATCAGACTGGACTTACAGTAAAAGGTTATAACAGCGGCCCATTAGGTGGAGACCAACAGATCGGTGCTAAGATTGTGGAGGGTGTCATTGACTTCGTGATTTTCTTTTCGGATCCGCTGACAGCGCAACCTCATGATCCAGATGTAAAAGCACTTCTGCGGATTGCAGTCGTATATGATATTCCGATTGCCAATAAAGCCCTGATGAGGATTTCCCAGGTCTACGATATTCCAATGGCCGTCAATAAATCCACTGCGGATTTTATGATTACATCCTGTTATATGAATCTTGATTACAAGCATGAAGTGATCAATGTCAAACAGCATATTGCAGATCGGGCAGAAACACTGTAAGTACCTGCCTGAACCACGCAATGAGACCGGTCCGTCACGCCGGTCTTATATTTTTCTTTATCAGAGATATGCTGTAGCCCGGGTCATACATTTTAGCTGTTTCTGTTGCTTCTGAAGAGCTCATTCAGGAGCCAATTCCAATACTTTTTTCCTTTCAGAATGCCCGTATATGAAAAATTTGAATTATTGGAAGCAACTAAGCGTGGAAAAGAATCATTTAAGCGCTAACGAGGTTTCACCCGCTTTGGTTCATTTCGAGGAAAAAGAATGGCACCGGAACCGAAACTCCGATGCCTGTACATTTTCCTGTTTCATTTTGCGCCGTTAATCCTCTAATTCCCGGTCTATGAATTTTGCGGTTTTTAATACAAACTGAGCCACCTATTCTTTTGTCCAATCTTCAACTTCTAAGTCATCAACTCGGAAGAACTCTCTGGTATTATTTGTCACAAGAACCAACCCTTCTGATCTCGCATGACCGGCAATCAGCATATCCATCGGACCAATTGGTGTTCCCTTTCGTTCAAGGTCTGCACGAACCTTTCCGTATTCTTCTGCAGCATAATTGTCAAACTGAAGAATAGAAATAGACGACAAGAACAATGTAATTGCTACACGGTTGCGTTCCACCGCCTGACTCTTTTCCACTCCATGCATCAGTTCTCCATAAGTAATGGACGAGATACACATATCGTCTGGATCATGCTTCAGAAAATTTTTTATGACTTCGGGCGGCTTATGCTTGATTGCATAGATACAAATATTAGTGTCCAGCATATACTTCATAGAGCTTCACGCTCCTGTACCGCAGGCTGTTCTCTGCCATCACTCATGAAGTCATCCGAGAACAGTTCCAAGCTGTTCAGGAAAGCGGACCACTTGTTTTCCTTCGGCATCAGAATAACAATATCACCGACCTTATTAATCGCCACTTCATCACCATTGAAGCGATATTCCTTCGGAAGTCGAACCGCTTGGCTCCGACCATTTTCAAATAACTTTGCAGTCATCATAGTAATGCACCTCCTTATATTATTAGTATATATCGTGGTATATATTTTGTCAAGTTATTCTCTGCGTTTCCAGGGATTTCGCTTTTAGCACTGTATATTTATAAATAGTGCCCCTCCAAACACTATTTTTCTTTTGCTTCCTGAATAGCTGAATGCAAACAAAGTTCCCCCTTAGCTCGTTTCAAGGCGCCTGTTCTTATTTTCCCACTGACATACTATCCGCCTTTTTCATTTTACTTTTTCCAACAATAGCTCATCACAAAACTTCCGGTTTACACTTTTTCGGCTGTTCACACTTTCTTTAAATCTTTGAATACAACGATACGGCAATTTCTGAAGAACTCCTTCCTGAGTCCATTCTAACATTTTTTTGCTTTCCGAATGCCCGTATATGTAAAATTTGATAATTCTGCCCAATAAACAGAAATATGTAAGAAATTGTTAATCTCATCTTTCTTGTCAGATATTCCTATTATTTCTATAATTAAAGTAAATACAAAATTGGAAATTCGCCTGTTTTCCGGAAAGGAGATGACATGATGAAACAAAAGAAGCGAGTCTGGATGTCCTTTAATTTATGGGAAGCAAATGTATTTGAACAGTACCTGGAAGAAATGGCAGCGCAGGGCTGGTTTCTGGAGAGCGTTGGCGGTTCTGTCATGAAGTTTCATAGAGCAGAACCTGCAAAGAGAAGATATGCAGCCCTTCTGGTTCCGGGAAGTTCTTCCCTCACAGGCGCGGACAGCTGGAAAGCAGAGCAGTTCCGTAAGCAGTGCCAGGAAGCCGGCTGGAATTTTGAATGC